>Ga0214921_10000027_pt1 | contig 304578 bp, 290 predicted proteins | sample LL1505_MetaG_FD_177992 | JGI IMG/M metagenome (GOLD analysis project Ga0214921, IMG submission 177992) | Freshwater microbial communities from Lake Lanier, Atlanta, Georgia, United States - LL-1505 | ecosystem: Environmental > Aquatic > Freshwater > Lake | place: USA: Georgia | collected... | reverse complement strand
AGCTCACGGCCCACATGCCGCTACCGATACTCTGGGATGCCCTGGTCGGAATAGGTGCCGGCACCCTGGTGCTGGCCGTCGTGCTGCTGGTGAAAAAACTCCTCCCTAACTCCTCAAAGCACTAATCTAATCAAATTAGCCCAGGAGTTTTGGATGCGGAACTAGGCTACCAAGCAAGCGCAGAGCAACGCCGCCAGGACTCAAAATTGCGAGCCTTTGAAAACCAATCTTTAATTGGTTTTCAAAACCTCGATGAAGGCTTCTTGGGGAATATTCACTTGCCCGATCGCCTTCATCCGCTTCTTACCCTCTTTCTGCTTCTCGAGGAGCTTGCGCTTGCGGGTGATGTCGCCTCCGTAGCACTTGGCGGTCACGTTCTTGCGCATGGCACCGATACTCTCCCTGGCCACGATCTTGCCGCCAACGGCGGCCTGGATGGCGACCTGATACATCTGAACGGGAATGACATCCTTGAGCTTTGCAGCAAGTGAACGGCCGCGGGCTTCGGCCTTGTCCCGATGCACGATGCTGGAGAAGGCATCCACGGGTTCTCCATTGACGAGCATCTCGAGCTTGACCATGCGGTCTGGTCTGTAGCCTGCAGGCTCGTAGTCGAGGGAACCATAGCCGCGGGTGACGGATTTGATCTTGTCGTGGAAGTCGACCAGGATCTCGTTCAGCGGCAGGACCGCGGTGATCATGACGCGCCGGGTGTCGATGGAATCGGTGCTCTCCACGATGCCACGCTTCTCCATCATGATTTGCATGATGTCGCCGATGTTTTCGTTCGGGATCATGACAAAGCATTTCACGACCGGTTCGCGGATCTCCTCGACGACACTCATGTCGGGAAGGTTGGCGGGGTTGTCGACCATGAGGAGATCCCCATTGGTCTTGATCACTTCGTAGACGACGCTCGGATAGGTCGCGATGATATCCATGTCGTACTCACGACGCAGGCGCTCGACGATGATCTCCATGTGAAGGAGTCCTAGGAAGCCGCAGCGGAAGCCAAAGCCCAGAGCGACGGAACTCTCAGGCATGTAGTTAAAGGCGGCGTCGTTGATCTGGAGCTTGCCCATGGCCGTCTTGAGTGGCTCAAAGTCGGCTGTGTTGATCGGGTAGATGCCGCTGAAGACCATCGGCTGGACTTTCTTGAATCCGGGGAGGGGTTCTGAGGCCGGTTTCTTGGAATCGGTCAGGGTGTCACCGATCTTGATTTCGGCAGTGCTCTTGATGTTCCCGATGAAGTAGCCGACATCGCCCGGGCTCATTGCACCCGTGGCAGTCATTTTCGGGGTGAAGATGCCGACCTCCTTGACCTCATAGGACTGGTTGGTCGACATGAGCTTCACCTGGGTTCCAGCCTTGAGATTTCCCGAAAAGACACGGATATAGCTGACAACTCCCCGGTAGGTATCGAAGAGGGAATCAAAGACAAGGGCTCTCAGGGTGCCATCTCCCTCAGGGGGTGGGGGGACGCGCTGAACCACGGCCTCCAGGATCTCGACGATTCCGATGCCTGCCTTGGCACTGGCGGGAATCGCCTCCTCGGCTGGGATGGCCAGGAGGTCCTCAAGCTGTTTCTTGACTGCTGGAAGATCCGCGTTAGGCAGATCGATTTTGTTAATGACCGGGATAATCGTCAGGCCCTGTTTATGGGCCAGATGGATATTGGCCATGGTCTGGGCCTCTACTCCCTGAGCCGCGTCAACAACAAGGATGGCACCCTCGCAGGCGGCGAGGCTGCGGGAGACCTCGTAGGCGAAATCCACATGGCCGGGAGTGTCCATGAGATTGAGAGTGTACTCCTGACCATTCTTGGCCAGGTACTGCATGGAGACTGGGTGAGACTTGATCGTGATGCCGCGCTCGCGCTCCAGATCCATGGAGTCCAGAACCTGCTCCTGCTTGTCACGGTTGGCGATCGTGTTGGTGACCTCCAGAAGACGGTCAGACAGGGTGGTCTTCCCGTGATCGATATGGGCGATGATGCAGAAGTTGCGGATATTCTGAACAGACATGGGCAGTCGGTGAATATCGTGCACTGGGGGAACAGGGTCAATGTTCTTGGAAGATTCAGGAAGGATCGGTGTACGATTTTTCAAGATAGCTTTATTCTTTGAACTTGATTCCTAAATCCGCGGATCGCAGGGTTCAGTGAGATGAGCGGCAACGATGATTCCTCCGGTCGTTCCAAGTCCTGGATCTGGATAGGGTTGTTGGTGGGGATTCTGATTGTTTTGCTGACGGTTCCCTTCATGGCTATGGGAGTGGCGTTGACGAAGGCCTGTTTCATGCCCCTATATGATCGGGAAAAGAATCATCCATCATCGCTTGTAACGACGAATTCTTTGGTGCGTGGAGACGCATCTGACCCGATGGGGAGTTTGCGGGCCAGCTTGGAGAAAGCTGCATCAAACGTCATCAGGTTGCCGCAGTTAAACTCCAAGATGAAAGAAGTACAGATTTTAGCGCCTCCTGCTTCCATGACCAAAGCCACCAATCAGATTCATCACATGTTATCTGACCGCAATCTCCAGTATGTGGAAGCTGTTGAAAATGACCGTATCCGTATCGTCGTCATTATTAAGAGCAAAGAATGGTCTGAACTTTCTGGTAGTCTTCAGACAGCTATTCAGAAGGATGGTTTCATCTATCGAGGGCCTAGTCAGACAGCTACCGCCGGTGATCAAGCTGACACAATGGTCGCCGAGATTGAGATTATTAGGAGATCGTCTGACTAGAGAGAGCATTCCTCCAACTTCTTCAATCCATTATTCATGACATATATTATCTGTAGTTATTGAATGGAGAAGATAATAGGGCCTGCAGGATTGTTTTCTGACGCATTTGGCCTTTTGATCTACTGCTTACAGAATGACCGCTAGCACTCTCAAAACTCTCCACACAAATCGAATCGACGCACTCTTTGCTCGCCTGAAGGCGGAAGGAAGGACTGCCATGATTGCCTACATCACTGGCGGGGATCCTACTCTCAGCGCCTCGGCTCAAATCGCCATCGAGATGGAAAAGGCCGGAGTCGATCTCCTTGAACTCGGTATTCCCTTCTCCGACCCTCTGGCGGATGGGGCCACCATTCAGATGGCTGCTGGTCGCGCCCTGGCTGCAGGAGCCTCAGTCCCGGGAATCATCGATCTCGTCCGCGAGATCCGCAAGACCAGCCAGATCCCGATCGTCCTCTTTGCCTACCTGAATCCGGTCTATATCTACGGATTTGAGAAGTTTCAGGAGGATGCCATTGCCGCCGGAGCAGATGGCTTACTGCTCCTTGACCTACCTCCCCAGGAGGCAGCTAGGAATAACGAACTCTCATCAGACCAAGGACTCAAGGCAATCCGTCTGATAGCCCCGACCACTCCACCCAAGCGACTCAAGGAGATCACGGATGCTTCCGAGGGCTTTATCTATTATGTCTCCCGTGAAGGAGTCACCGGAGAACAGACCAGTCTCTCGACCGATATTGCCGAACGAGTCGCCGCCATCCGTGCCCTCACGAAGGTGCCAGTCGCCGTCGGATTCGGCATTTCAAATCCTGAACAGGCAGCAACGGTCGCAGGACTAGCCGATGGCGTGGTCGTGGGCAGTGCCATTGTCCGCAGGATTGCTGAGATCGGTGATACGCCGGAACTACCCGCTAAGATCGCTGACTTTGTCCGTCCGATTGCAGAGGCAGTGCACGGCACGAAACACTAAAGTTTTTCCCGCAGAGTCGCAGAGATGAATTTCAATATGGAACTCAAGAACTCAGGAATGAATGTGGTTGGTAAGGTTAAGCAGGTATAAGGCCGGCGAGCCACCGAGTGCCGGGATTCACGGCCAGACCTACAACCTTCGATTCTGGGATTTTTCTCTCAGGTTCACCTCTTCTTTTTTTCATGAGTTTATGAGTTCCATATTAATCCTTTATTCGTCAGTTGCCCTGCGTCTGCAGGAGAATGCCCCTTCATCCTTTCCATTATGATCATTGCGAATGATACTTACGGGATGATTTTGGAGTTCACCAAGATGAATGGTGCCGGAAATGACTTTGTCATGGTGGACAACCGTGATGGCTCACGGAGTCTTTCCCGCGAGCAGATTGCGCGTCTCTGCGACCGTCACCGTGGCATCGGAGCCGATGGTCTGATCGCCCTCGAAGGATCTCCGGAGCTGCCCCGGATGCGCTATTACAATGCAGACGGCGGTGAGGCTGATATGTGCGGCAATGGAGCCCGCTGTTTTTCCCGCTTTACGGCAAGACTGCTGGGCCTGACAGCCGGGAGTCTTTCCTTCCAGACTGAGGTCGGGATACTTGTGGCTGAACTCCTCCCCGATGACTGTGTTCGTCTCCGCATGAGCGAGCCTCACAGTCTTCAGTTGGCCCACTCGCTGCGTGTGTTGGATCGGGACTTGGAGGTGCATTCTCTGAATACCGGGGTTCCCCATGCCGTCACCTTCGTACAGAACCTCGTGGAGACCCCGGTCATTGAGCTAGGCCGCGCCCTTCGTCAGCACCAGCGCTTTGCCCCAGCCGGAACGAATGCCAATTTCGTCCAAATTTTGGCTCCTGGCTCTCTGTCCATCCGAACCTACGAGCGCGGGGTTGAGGATGAGACTCTAGCCTGCGGTACCGGCGTGGTTGCGTCTGCCTTGATTCATCATCATCTGTCTAAGGCCCCCTCTCCCATCACTGTTCAGGTTCGTGGAGGAGAGACTCTGGAGGTTGGCTTTCTAGAGGAAAGTGGACAACTTGTCGCTGTAACTCTCTCGGGTCCTGCTGACTTTGTCTTTACTGGGAATGTGACCATCTAAGAAGACAAAGAGCCCATTGCTTCGTTTCAAAGCTCTAACCTTTCACTTTTCACTTTTCAACTTTCACTTCAGCTTCCATGTCTAAGATTTCCTTTGCTGGTGCCCATACTGCGCTTGTTACCCCGTTCAAGGATGGCGCCCTTGACGAAACTGCCCTCACGGCCCTTATTGAGACTCAAATCCAAGGAGGTATCTCCGGCATCGTGCCCGTTGGTACAACTGGTGAATCCCCCACCCTCAGTCACGAGGAGCACCGCAGGGTGATCGAGATAGCTGTTAAGGCGGCTGACAAGAGAGTGCTGGTCATTGCAGGCACGGGATCAAATGCCACCTCAGAGGCTGTTGAGTTGACTATCGAGGCCGAGAAGCTTGGAGCTGATGCCGTCCTGCTGGTAGCTCCCTATTACAATAAACCCTCCCCAGAGGGCCTTTACCGACATTTTAAGAAGGTTGCCGACTCAGTCTCTATTCCGATCGTCCTCTATAGTATCCCGGGACGTTGCGGTATTGAGATCCCCGTATCGGTCGTAGTCCGTCTGGTAGAGGATTGTCCGAATGTGGTGGCGATCAAGGAGGCTGGAGGTAATGTTGAGCGGGTTCATCAGCTACGCGCTGCCCTTCCGGTTAGCTTCCAGATCCTCTCCGGTGACGATGCCCTAACATTTCCTTTTATGGTCGCCGGAGGGGTCGGCGTTATCAGCGTGGCCTCCAATATTATTCCCGCTGAGGTAACAGAACTTGTTCAGAGCTTCCTGAGGAGAGATCTTGCCACGTCAGAGGAGATTCATACCCGCTATGCGCAACTTTTCCACGATCTCTTCATCGAACCCAATCCCGTACCCATCAAGACAGCACTTGCTACCATGGGAATTTGTGCAGATGATGTCCGTCTTCCTCTTTGTGAGATGACCCAAGACAACAGAGTCATCCTCCTTCAGACCCTTGAATTGGCTAAGATTATCTAGTTTTAAACTATTACTATGAATCCACTTAAGATTGTTATTTATGGATGCAAAGGAAGAATGGGGCAAGCTCTGATTGCTCTTACTAAAGAGAATTCAGCACTGGAATTGGTAGGGATGATCGATGCAGGGGAGTCTTTGGAGTCGATTACGCGATGTGACGCAGTGATCGACTTCACTCATGCCGATGCAACACTCCCAGCTCTCGAAAAATGTGTCGAATTAGGCAAGATTATTGTCATCGGAACTACCGGACATTCGAACGATGTTCGTAAGGCGATTACCGAGGCCTCAGCAAAGATCCCCGTTATCTTTTCGCCGAATTACAGCGTCGGAGTGAATACCCTCTTCTGGCTAACTAAGAAGGCCGCCGAGATTCTCGGGTCTGACTACGACGCCGAGGTGATTGAGGTTCACCATCGACTCAAGAAAGATGCTCCCAGCGGCACTGCCCGACGCCTAGTCGAAGTGCTGGATGAAGCCTATCACCTTGATTACGAGAAGGATACCCGTCACGGGCGTTCCGGCATGACGGGTGAGCGTACTCGGAACGAAGTTGGCGTCCATGCTGTGCGCGGGGGGGATGTCGTTGGTGACCATACAGTTATGCTGGCAGCTCCGGGGGATCGTCTTGAACTGATCCATCGGGCATCCAGTCGCGAGACCTTTGCGAGAGGAGCTCTTCGAGCCGCACTCTGGTCTCGTGATACCAAGAAAAACCAGCCAGGCCTGTACGATATGCAGGATGTGCTCGGATTGCGCTGATTTCACCTCTATTAAGACCATGCGCGCCGGCATCGCCCTCGGCTCTAATCTTGGCGATAGAAATGCCATTTTAACAGAAGCAATCGGGCATCTCAGGGATTTTCATGAGGAGGGTGAATTCCTTGTTTCTGGCCTGCATGAAACTTGGCCAATGAATTGCCCTCCCGGATCACCTCTCTTTCTGAATGCCGTCGTGGAACTAGAGACCTCACTCGAGCCATTGATTTTTTTCCGGCATTTGCAGTCTCTTGAGATGGCATCCGGTCGACCCGAATATCGCGGAATCAATGAGCCCCGCACGCTTGATTTGGACCTGCTTTATTGCGACGGGATAACTTTGTGTCTCCCGGAGTTGGAGTTGCCTCATCCTCGCATCACGGAGCGTTCCTTTGTTCTGGTTCCTTTAGCTGAGATTCGCCCTGATCTTCAGCTTCCCGGCTGGTCGTATACTTGCCAAGACTATTTATTACATATTGGTACTAAATAGTCTCATCTACCTATCGATAAGGTCATAATGAATATTAAAGAAAATTTAATTACAGCCAAAACCTTGGGTCGTCGCCAGGCGTGGTTGACCGCTTATGACTACCCCTCGGCGCGTCTCCTAGAGGAGTCTGGAATCGATCTGATCCTTGTGGGGGATTCGCTGGGCATGGTCGTTCTAGGTCAAAAAGACACGATTGATGTCACTTTGGACGAGATTATCCATCACCTGAAGGCTGTCCGCCGAGGGGTAAAGCTTGTTCCTGTAGCAGCAGATCTCCCATTCAATACCTATCAGACTCCCGAACAAGCACTTGCCAGTGCAAGACTGCTCGTAGAAGCCGGTGCTGATGCCGTTAAGCTGGAGGGCCCCCTGCCTGATCAGATCGCCCTGCTTGTTTCTAATGGTATTGAAGTGATTGGACATCTCGGGATGCTCCCCCAGCATGTTCGTGAAGAGGGAGGTTACCATCGTAAGGGGAAGACCGAGTCAGAGGCCGAAGCTATCCTTCAGGCCTCCCTTGATCTTCAGGCGGCTGGATGCTGCGCCCTGGTTCTGGAGATTGTCGAAGAGACACTAGCTGAAGAGATAAGTAGACAACTGGACATTCCGACGATTGGTATCGGGAGTGGTTCCAAATGTGATGGGCAGATTCTGGTAACTCCGGATCTTCTTGGGCTCCAGCCTTGGTTCCGTCCTGCTTTCGTTAAGTCTAAGACCGATCTAGCCACTCCGTTCCAAGCGGCCGTCCGGGAGTACATTCGCGAGACTAAAGAAGGGTCTCCAAAACTAAATAACGGACATGATTAGCGATATTCAGCGCAAGTCAGCCGAGGGTCAGAAGGTGATACTCACCGGCCTTCTGCTCAACCTGCTGCTCTCGATAGGTAAAATCGCCGGAGGAATTTTCGGGAGATCGAATGCCCTTGTAGCCGATGGTATCGAGTCACTTCTCGACCTCTTTAGTTCCCTGCTGATGTGGGCGGCCCTGAAATATGCTGCCAAGCCCCCCGACGAGGACCACCCCTACGGTCACGGGAAGGCAGAGTCTCTTTCCTCTCTGATTGGATCCCTTGTTCTAGCCGTCGCTGGAGCCCTTATCGCACACAATAGCATCATTCAATTGATCGCCGCTGCGCATGGTGCACCGGTTCATCTCCCCTCACCTTGGACCTTGCTCATCCTGATTGGGGTGATTGCCCTCAAGGAGACTCTCTACCAATTCATGGCCCGGCGCGCCCGCAAGATTGGAAGTAATGCCCTCCTGGCGGATGCTTGGCACCACCGCTCTGATGCCGTGACCTCAATTGCGGCCTTCATCGGCATTTCGATTAGCCTACTCGGAGGCCATGGTTACGAAGTGGCAGACGACTGGGCCGCCATTTTTGCCTGCGTCGTGATCTTTTACAGCTCCTATAATATGTTGAAGCTCTCCCTCGGAGACGTGATGGATGCACGGGTTTCTCCCGACGCTGAGAAGAAGGTCATGAATATCACCTGCGCCGTTCCCGGGGTCATCAGCGCCGAGAAATGCCGTATCCGCAAAAGCGGCCTATCCTACATAGCCGATCTCCACATCCGGGTTGGTGGCGACATCTCCGTCCGCGAAGGACATGCCATCTCCCATCAAGTCAAGGACAAGCTAATGACTTCGGAATTACCTCTAGAAGATGTGACGGTGCATGTTGAACCCGAGGAAGGCTAGCTCTCCCTCTTAATCGACTTGTGTGGAGGCTCGCGTTCACCCGTGAGATGAACGCCTTGAAAGGGATCCTCGGAAAGAATCTCCATCTCTGGGCCTCGGTTATCGAGAGGTCAGGCATCATGAATGATGCCGAAAGGGAGCAGAATGCGGGCAATCTTCACTGATTAAATCTACATCACAAACAGCATTAAGAGCATGAAGATTTCACAGGGATGAAGGTGATTAAGGGGATTGTTCTGCAGTTTATCGCTTTTGTCTGCCGATCCCCCCGGATCAGGCATCCGATCCTGCAATTGGCAGGATCGGACTTCTCGGCTGATGCCTCGAATGACTAAGCCGTGTTCCCACACGCCTTTTCCATCTGCATGGCCCGCTCCGCCATATCAGGACCTAGGTAGCAGTGAGAACCAACGGAGAGGAAGCCGTGGCGAGCGAGCATCTTCATGTAAAAGGAGGCCGATTGAAGGCCCGCCTTCGGGAAGTCCCCGACAAGGGAATCCTCGTCGGTATAGAGCTCAAGGAAGGCAACCCCGGCGGCCCGGTGGGCAAGCGAGGCGATCCCCTGCTCGAGTTCACTCAATGGCAGGTAGAAGAGTGTGTCGCTGCAGACGATCAGATCATACTCCTCAGAAAGACCGATTTCCTCGAGCGCGGCAAAGGAGCCCAGTTGGATATTCCGCTTCTTCCCAAAGCGCTCCACAGCATAGCTGCTGGTATCGACTCCGGTGTAGCGGATCTTAGGTCGCAGTGCGCGCAGGGCTGACAACCAGTTCCCCTCCCCGCAGCCAACATCCAGCACGGTGCGGGCGGGACGCTCCAGATAATACTCAGCCATGGAGAGAGCGAGTGCTGCCTTCCTGCCGATCGCCGATCCGGACTTCACCCGGGTCTTCGGATCACGATACCACCGGTCGAAATAGGCCCTGTCGTAGCGGGCAGAAGAATTTTCGCTCATGCAAAAATTAGAAGCTAGAAGATTGAAGATAGTAGGTAAGTAGGAACCAAAGAGCCTCAATCTCCCAACTTTGATCTTCCAACTTCCAATTCGGCTTTAGCCGATGAAGGAGCAGATGTAGTGGCAGGGATCGAGCTTCACCGTGATGGTGAATCCGGAGTTCGCGGGAACATCGAAGGCATGACCCGCTGCATAAGAATCCGTCTTATTTGTTCCATCTAGCACCACCTCGCAGGAACCCTCGACGATCTCCATGCGTTCGGCCTTGCCCGTTCCGAAATGATAGGTTCCGGGCAGAATGACCCCCACGGTCTTGTGGTCACTCTCCTGGGTGATGACGGTATGCGAAATAACGCGCCCCTCGAAGTAGATGTTGGCCTTGGCATGAACGGTGGCATTAGTGAATTCCATGGTGCGGTAATCGACGTAAGGCAGATCTTTTGCAAGTGCAAAGCACGGCATTTTCCGCCCATGATCGCCGTCAATGCGCTTCGTGCTTCTGATTTTCCTTGGTTCTCTAGCTCTCTGGGGCTCCTCGCTGCGTGCCGAGATCGGGGCCACGCAGGAGCAGTGCATTGCCCGTTATGGAAAGCCCGAGCGCGATGCCCTCAAGGAGAGTGGATTACTCTACTTCCGAAAGAATGGCATCTGCATGATCGTTCATTTCTACAAGGGGAAATGCGACGTCCTGAGTCTCTTTTCCGATAAGGCAGAGTCAGGAGTGCCTGAGGAGCTACCCGCTGATCGGATCAAGTCTCTACTGAAAAACGAGGGAGCCAGTCCCGACTGGAGACCTGCAGGTTGCTACTCGATCAACGAAGTCTGGAATACCGCTGATGGAAAATCCTTCGCCATCTACGACACCATGCGCCACAAACTCGCCATCATGACTCACGAGGCCTATGTGAGGGAGAAGGCCGCGGTCGCGAAGTCTCGTTCTGGCGTGAACTAAAAATCATCGCCCGAGAGCTGGTGGAGTTGAGGGAAGTCGAACCCCTAGCCATTTCATCACCTCTCATGGCATCTCTAGAAAAGCTCGATTCTTTAAGGGAGGAATCAGCTTCGGACGACTATTTGCAAGACGGCGTTTTTGCAAGACGGCGGTGGGTGCCACAAATCAACGAGTCCCATGGCAACCCTCATGTCCACTCTAGTACGCTCCAGTCTGCTCCCATTCAAGGGAGCACCGCCTGTGCTGGAGGAATGGTTCTTGTAGCCGGGAGAAGGCTGCGAAAGAGTGCGATATGGATCCCTTTTTTACCGGACTCGGCCAGAACGTCTATGATCGCTGGAAGCAGGAGAACTTCAATCTCTCCGCCTTCCCTAGGATCGCTGAGGAAGCCCTTCTTGAGAATCCCCCCTCGGACACCGTCGATCTGGGATCTCTAATCCAGGAGTTTCTCCTCAACGATGAGCAGCCTTTTCAAACATCCTCGGGATTCGGTCAGCCTGAGCTTATCGTCTATGACAATCCCAAGTTTTACATCCAGATCCTCTTCTGGCTGGATGGGACGACCGACATCCATCAGCACGAGTTCTCCGGAGCCTTTCATGTGATGGAGGGGTCGAGCATTCACTCACACTTTGAGTTCGAGAACATCCGTTCCGTGACGGCCCATTTTCGTCTCGGCGAGTTGAAGCTCAAGGATGCCACCCTGCTGGAGACGGGAAGCACGGTTCAGATCATCTCGGGTCGCAGTTGCATCCACTCGCTCTTCCACCTCGAGACCCCCTCGGTGACCGTCGTCATCCGCACCCATTCCGATCCGGGAACAGGGCCTCAGTTCACTTACCTACCTCCCTATGTGGCAGTTGATCCGGTCCATCACGACGCCCTCACCATGAGACGCAAACAACTCCTCGATGTGATGGAGCAGACGGGCGATTCCGACTATGCTGAGCTTGTTGCCGAGATGGTCGGCGAGCTCGATTTTGAACGTGGATTTTTTATCCTTCAGAATTGCATAGGCAACCTCAGAAACCTCGGGGCCTGGGAGGATGTCTGGGAGGTCTTTTCATTAAAGCACGGATCCCTTGCAGAACCGGTCGCCCATACCCTTCTGGAGATCATCCGCCGTGACGGGATCGCTGCGATGCGAGGGAACATCGAGGATGTGGAGCACCGCTTCTTTCTGGCGCTCCTGCTGAATGTGGAGCGCCGAGAAGACATTCTGGAGATGGTCTCCCGGAAGTCCGACGGCGATTCTCTGGAGACGATCATGCGCTGGGCTGAGGAGCTGATGCAGCTGACCGAATCCGGAACATGGATCCTGGACGCTGGATTCCCCGAGGAACTCGGCATCGCCGAAGAAGAGCAGCCCGTTCTTTTCCTCACCGCACTGAATCACTTCATCAGGGGAGGCAAAGCTGTCGCCGAGCTGAAGAGACTCTCTGCGAGGGATCTCGCCCTTCTGAAAGAAACTTTTGCCCGATCCAGTTGGAGTTCACTGCTCCTCCCTCTTCAGGGGAAGACCCCCCCTTCCAAAGGGTCAAGCAAAGTGAAAAAAACCGCCGGGAGCAAGAATCCCAAATAGCCGGGGAGAGGGAGGCGATAGCTCTTCCCACGGTACTGTAAGCTCCCATTCACCGAAAACAACGAAGGCCTCCTTGTTTGCAGAACCCTCTGGTTTGACTGCTCGCTCATGACAACAGAGGATCTTGTCATGAAGTGTCATTTAATCGTGAGCTTGCTCCTGTTTCCCGCCGCAACAGGCTCCCTGCTTGCCTCCAATCTCCCCCTTTGGGAACGACTGACACCACAGCAGCAAATGGTTCTGAATTCGGGAAAGCAGGTCGTTCTTGAGGAGAAGATCCCTGACAATCCATGGCCAAAACTGACGATCTATCAACTGGTCAAGAGCAGCTCCGCCGACGTGGCTGCCGTCTTTTGGAACAGCGAACTGGACACGAAATACCTCCCAAACTGCAAATCTGCACGCATCCTTGATCGCCCCTCGCACGATGTGCACAAGGCAGAGTTTATCCTCAGAATGCCCTTGTTTCTCCCAGAGGAACTCTACGTGTCGAGGATCGCGATCAAGAACCCTTCGGAGCACGTCTTCGAAATTTCATGGAAGGTTCTGGAGTCCCGTTACTCCACGGAATGCAAAGGCATGATCAGGATCGAACCGCACGGTGACCTGGCTTTCTTCAGCTATGAGAACTTCGTGAAGCCACGGAGTAACTTCGCGGGCCTTCTGCGTTGGCCTGCACAGGCCACCATTGTCGATAGCGTCAAGGCCTTGGTACGCCAGGTGGAAACGGAGAAACAAAAGAACCCTCAACTTCTTGCCAGTCAGCTTCAGGCCGTTGAGCAAGCAGTGGGCCTCCCTCCCGGTTCGCTACGATAGGGAAGCGCTGAAGGTTGACCGCTAATTCCCGTGAGGCATAAGATCGCCATATGACCCGTATATCTGCTGGTTTCCTACTGCTCCTTGCTGGAGCAGCAGCATCGCTCTCCGCTGAGGAGTCGATGTGGAGTGCGTTAACACAGCAGCAGCATGCACAGCTTCTCGCTGGCAAACAGGTGGTGTTGGAGGAGGAGATCTCAGGCAAGCCCTGGCCCCGCTTCACGATCTACCATCTCGTGAAAGGGACGCCCGCAGATGTTGCAGCCATTTTTTGGGATTGCGAACTGGATCCGAAGTATATTCCGGACTGCCTCTCCGTACGGATCATTTCACGGTCGGCCCCTTGGATCCACGATGGAGAGTATACGTTGAAAATGCCCCTATTCCTGCCGGACGAGGTGTATGTTTCGCGAAATGAACTGAAGAGGCACTCCGCCACCTCCTATGAAATCTCCTGGAAAGTCCTCCGCTCCCGCTACTCCGAATCATGTTCAGGATCGCTGCGCATGGAGGAGCACGACGGTAAGACCCTGCTCTGCTACAGTAATCTCGTTGTCCCCGGCAGCCGTATCGCGAGACTTCTCCGCTCCACCGCCGGAAATCAGGTAGTCTCCAGCGTACAGGCTCTTGTCCGGCAGATAGCCTCGGAAATCGAGATGAGGCCCCAACTACTCGAGCAACAGCTTCACTCTCTGGAACACGCTCTGGAAACGGCAAAGTAGCAAGGTGCCGACCCTTCTGCATCTGACCTTACAGGCGTGGCTACTAGTGGCCGTCGCCGCATTCTGCATAGGTTTCACCAAGGCGGGATTCGGTGGATTCGGACTTATCGCGGTACTCCTCATGGCGCAGGCCTTTCCTGCCAAGGAATCAACCGGAGCCGTGCTCCCGATGCTTATCATGTCTGATTTCATGGCCATCTCCGCCTATCGCAGGCATGTCTCGTGGGGAGAGCTGTGGAGACTCCTCCCATCGACTTTTCTGGGTCTCATCGCGGGATGGTTGCTGATGAGCAGGATCCCCGACGATCTCTTCTCTCACTTCCTTGGATGGCTTATTCTTGTGATGATTGCACTCGTCCTCTGGCAGCGATTCGACAGGAGGATACTCTCCGGAATCATGCATCACCCGGTTCTCGCGACGGGATCGGGATTTCTGGCCGGCGTGACCACGATGATGGCCAATGCCGGCGGTCCCGCGATGACCTTTTACCTCTTGGCCAAGAGGTTCGACAAGATGGCTTTTGTCGGAACCTGCGCCTGGTTCTTCTGTATCACTAACCTAGTGAAGATTCCGCTGAGCTGGAATCTCGGCCTGATCACCATATCCTCCCTGGCGATCAATCTCATGATGCTCCCGGCAATCGTTGCGGGGATGCTAGTGGGGCGCTTCCTTCTCGGGAAAGTTTCCCAAGCAGCCTTTGAATGGGTGGCCATCATCATGGCCATTGCCTCTGCGGCCCGGATGATCATGGTGTAAAGCGGAGCCCAAAACCTTTTACCTTTTACCGGTTACCTTTTACTTTCAGCCATGCCCCGGATCGCCGAAGAGAGTGTTCAGAAGGTCGCCGACGCCAGCGATATCGCGGAGATTATCGGAGGTTATTTTCCACTGAAGCGTGCAGGGACTAGCTTTCGAGCCCTCTGCCCCTTTCATAAGGAGAAGAGTCCCTCGTTCCATGTGAATCCCTCGCGGCAGACATTCCATTGCTTCGGTTGTGGTGCTGGAGGCGGTGTCTTCCGGTTTGTGATGGATTACGAGCATATCGATTTCCCCAGCGCTATCCGTAAGCTTGCACAGCGTGCCGGCATTGTCCTGATCGAGAACAATGATCCCGCAGAGCAATCGAAGCGCGACCAGCGCAGCCGCCTTCTCCAACTCCACAAGGAAGCCGCCGAGTGGTTTCATCTCAATCTCCTACGCAACCGCGATGCCGAGCACGCACGTGCCTATCTGAAAAAGCGTGGACTCACTAAGGAGATCGCCGTGGAGTGGCTGCTCGGATTCGCCCCTGGAGGATGGGAGACGCTTAGGAACTGGGCCATGGCCAAGGGATTTAGCCGGGAGGAATTGCTGTTGGGAGGACTGCTCACATCCAAGGAGGGTGATACCCAGGGAGGCTATGACCGGTTCCGCGACCGACTGATGTTCCCAATCCGTAATGATTATGGCGAAGTGGTTGCTTTCAGCGGCCGCATACTCAACGACAACGACCGGGAGGCGAAGTATGTGAACTCGCCTGAGACGCCCATCTTCTCCAAGGGACGCGTCCTCTTCGGCCTCGACAAGAGCAAGCGTCCCTTGATCGAGGCAGGAAGTGCCATCGTTCTGGAGGGACAGATTGATCTCATATCCGCCTTCGAGCACGGGGTAAAGAACGTGGTAGCACCACAAGGAACAGCCTTCACGAGCGAGCAAGCGCGCCTATTACGGCGCTTTGTGGAGAAAGTCATTCTCTGCTTCGACTCAGACAATGCTGGCCAGAATGCTGTGGAGAAATCCCTTCCTGCTCTCCTGAGTGCCGGACTAGCCGTTCTGGTGGCGAAGCTTCCCGCTGGGGAGGATCCCGACTCACTCATCCGAGGAAAGGGGGTGGAAGCCTTCACGGAGAAGATTTCCGGGGCCAAGGACTTCTTTGATCACACCATCGATCGGGCTGCGGATTCAGCCGGAGGAAGCCTTGGACCAAGGGATAAAGCCATGGTGGCTCAACGCCTTGGGGGATTCCTTGCCCTGTTATCAGACACGGCCCTCAGGGAAACCACGACAACCCATGTCGCCGTCAGGTTAGGAATTTCTGAATCAGCCCTTCGAGAAGCCGCATTGCGCAATACCATCTCATTTCCCGAAAATGATGGATCGGGAGAGTCGGTCGCACCCGCCGAAAACCGCGCCCGCGTGTCGGCCTCTACAGAACTCATCTGCGGTCTGGCACTCCTCTCCAAGGAGGCCCGGGATTGGATCTCCTCGGAGACTTCGTTCTGTCCCGAGGAGTTAGACCCAGAACTAGCCCTGCTGCGTGAACTCCTGCCTCCACTTCAGGGTGTAGAGACCCCCACGCCAGCGATCGTCCTGGCGTTGATCCCCTCCCCACTTCAGCCCCTTGTCAGTGGATGGGAGTTGGAGAAGTTGCCCCCTTCACCACTGTTGGCCATCCAAGATGCGATCCGCAATCTCCGCATGATCGATCTGAAGAAGAAACAGTTGGCGGCAACGCTTAAACTAAGAAATCCAGCCCTCGAAACGGCTGAAATGATCTCTGTCCAGAAAGAGATCCTTGACCTTCAGCTCAAGATCAACGATCTTTCCGCGCCCGCGACTTCGGTACCAACTGAGCTACGTTGAAAAAAAAATCCCAACCTTCCCCGTCCCGGAAAACCTCCGGAAAGTCCGTCAAGCCAACTCCTGCAGTCAAGAAGGCACCGGCTAAAAAGCCCATGCTTAAACTGGCCAAGCCGACCAAGCCTGCACCAAAAGTAGCTGTCAAAAAGCCACTTCCGGCGAAACAAGTAGCAAAAAAACCGATTTCCAAGACCCCTCTTTCCAAGCCATCACTCGCAGCTAAGAAGGCACCGGCTGGAAAGCCTGCGCCCGTGGCTAAGAAGGCACAGGCTGGAAAGCCTGCGCCTAAGCAAACTAAACCTGCTAGACCAGTTTCAAAGGCGCCTATCAAAAAGTCGCTTCCAGCAAAAACGGTTTCCAAGACAGTACCCGCGTCATCCAAGGCTCCCGCTGTTACCAAGACCTCTTTAGCCAAATCGACTCCCGTCGCATCGGGAAAACCTTCAGCAAAGGCTAATGCGGCCAAGGGTGTAAAGAGCGGTGTTTCCCTCTCCCTTTCAGGCCAGGCTCCCGCCAACGCGCTCGAAGCCCAAAAGCTTCTTCAGGAAAAGATCCGTGAACTCCTGAAACTCGCCAAGGAACAGGGCTACATCACTTTCGAGGATCTGGACGAGCATCTTCCCGAGGGAATGAATGATCCCGATACGATCGATGCAATCCTGACCCAACTTCGTGCAGTCGAGATCGATATCATCGATGCCTCCGATGTCGACAGGGTCAAGGAACCCAAACGTCCCGATGACGAGGAGAAGGATGACAAGGAAAAGGAAGAGAAGGAAGAGAAGGCCGATGGCCGCCTCGATATCCTTGACGACCCTGTCCGCATGTATCTCAAACAGATGGGCCAGGTTCCCCTCCTCACCCGCGAGCAGGAAGTGGAGATCTCGAAGCGTATCGAGGAAGCCGAAATCAGGATGCAGGATGTCCTCTATCGATTCGGCTTTATTGCTCACGCCTATCTCGACATGTCACAGCGCCTGCTCGATTCTCGCGAACGTTTCGACCGCGTTATTCAGGACAAGAAAATCGAAAGCCGCGAACGCTACCTCAAGCTACTCCCGCGTCTGAGCCAGCAACTCCAGCGCCTAGCCGATGTCGTTTCGGATCATTACGTCAGCAAGATTGCTCCGGCTAAGAAATCCCCCGTTCCCAAGGATGTGGCAGTCTTCGAGAAGCAGATCGACGAGGTCGTGAAGATCTATCCCAAGTTTTTCTTCAAATCTAAGATAGTAGAGGACTTCGTCACCCATGCCGACGACCACCTGAAGACACTTCTCTCGCTTCGGGCCGAGCACCAAAAGCATGCTTCGAAAAAAGATCAGGATGCCCAGCACAAGCGTCACGTAGGCTCCCTCGCCGCCCAGATCGACGAAGCTCATCGTCGGAACTGGATGACGATCGAGAACTATCACGATCGTCACCGAGAGCTGAAGCGTAACTTCCGCGAGGCACTCCGCGCCAAGACCGAGATGGTCGAGGCCAACCTGCGTCTCGTTATTTCGATCGCCAAGAAATACACCAACAGGGGTCTCTCTTTCCTTGACCTCATTCAGGAAGGGAACATGGGCCTCATGAAGGCCGTGGAGAAGTTCGAGTATCGCCGCGGTTACAAGTTCTCAACCTACGCCACCTGGTGGATTCGCCAAGCGATCACCCGCTCGATTGCCGATCAGGCCCGCACCATCCGCATTCCGGTGCACATGATCGAGACGATCAATAAACTTATCCGCGTGCAGAAGCAGCTCGTCCAGGAGTATGGCCGGGAACCTTCCGCCGAGGAGATTGCCGACGAAATCCAACTCCCAGTTGGTCGCGTTCAAGCTGTCCTTAAGATGGCCCAGCAGCCGATTTCGCTTCAGGCGCCTGTCGGCGACAGCGATGATACAAGCTTTGGGGATTTCATCGAGGATAAATCTGCTGAGAACCCGTCGGACATGGCGGCGATCGTCCTCCTCAAGGAGAAGATCAAGGATGTGCTCGAATCTCTCACCGAGCGCGAGCGTCAGGTTCTCGAACAACGTTTTGGACTCGTCGACGGCTACTCCAGGACTCTCGAGGAGGTTGGCAAACAGTTCAAGGTCACCCGCGAGCGTATCCGACAGATTGAGGCCAAAGCTCTCCGCAAGATGCGTCACCCCACCCGTCTCCGTCAGCTAGAGGGATTCCTCGAGCCGAAGGATATGTGAAACGGCAACTCGTAACATATCCGAAAAGGGGGGCATTTCGAATGCCCCCTTTTTCTTTTGCAACAAGTGCGCATTTTCGGTGTTAAACTCTTGAGACGATCCATGGATATGAACCCTAAACCTCAGCAAAAAGAACTTTGTAAACTGAACGAACTGGAAAATCCCCAGGACGATTCTCTTTGGAATCTTCTTTCAGCCGACGCGAAAGCCCATCCCATAGCCCCTTCCCCCTGGTTTGCGGCACGGACTGTTGCGCAAGCCAGAGCAATAACTCAAGGCCAGTGGAATACACGTGCGCTGCTTTTACGCTGGCTGATGCCCATTCCTCTTGCAGGACTGGCTCTTGTTGCCCTGCTATTCTCGCAGGGAGTGGGACTGCAAAACCTTAAGGACTTTGGAAAACTTGGAGCCGATTCCTATGTCTCTACGGACTCGGAATTTGAGCAGCATATGGAACTCCTCTGTTTCACAGAGTAAGAGTTCAGAGCGAAAGCTGAAAGCTGAAGACCGAGTCGAGGGACGAGAGTCGAGCGTCGAGAGTTGAGGGCCAGATGGGGGAAACCTCTCATCCATCCACTGAAAATAGCGAAAACTTCAGGTTTCAAGTATCAGCTTTCATCCTTCCGTGCTAGTCCCCCACGGTCACAGGGGTGTTCAGCCCTACTCTTGAGTAGATGATCTCAGCCATTTCCTTAGGTAGGCGGATGCAACCGTGAGAGGCTGGGTATCCGGGCAGGATCCCTGCATGCATGCCTACACCCTGGGGGGTGAGGCGTAGAAAGAATTTCATCGGTGCACCGCTGAAGCGGGTGCCGCTAGGAGCGGCGTCGTGTTTACTGCTGACGCCTGAGCGGACTACCTGTCCCGAACCATTGACAAAGTTTCCATAGAGAGAGGAATAATGATTAAGATCCTTCTCGATCACGAAGAAGTTACCCTTCGGTGTCCAGCCGTTACGGCGACCCGAGGAGATAGGGGAATCAACAGCAACTTTCCCCCCCACGAGCAAATAGACGCGCTGTTTAGAGAGAGAGACCACGATGGAAAGGGGCTGTGTTGAAGTCCTTTCGAGTAATGAGCTATTCACCTTGCCTGGCTCCTGAGTTGAGATGAGTTCCGAGGCCGGCTTCATGGGGTTGATTTGAGGTTTCCTGGGCTCCGACGCCAAAAGGCCCGTGCATTGAATTCCCGGAATCACGATTCCTATAAAAAGAATCAATCGGAAGGCATTCATGGATAACAGATTTGCAAAGAGCACGGGGTAGACATGGTGCGCTAATATAGTGGAAAGCTAGCATCAGGATGCTCTGCGCGCGATCTCTTCCTGTTCTATTGTCCAACCCTTGAGTGAAGCCAAATATTCGGGTTTAGTGGAGAGAGTACAGAAAAGAAGTATGATCGAGCATCTCTACATCCACATTCCTTTCTGTCCGAACATTTGCCCCTACTGCGCATTTTACAAAGAATCAGCAGGACGGGAGCGTGTTGAAACCTTTCTCGATGCCCTGCTTGTGGAGACTGAGCAGTGGTCGTCTCAGTTGAAACCCAGGACTATTTTTTTTGGAGGCGGCACCCCCAGCGCTCTCTCGATCCCGCAGTTCGAAAAGCTCCTGGGAGGCCTCCGCGCGAGACTTGACCTGAGTCAGGTTGAGGAGTGGACCATCGAGATGAATCCGGCAACTGTGGCGACGGACAAAGCAGCTCTGCTCAAGGAGGCCGGGATCAATCGGATCAGCATGGGTGTCCAGTCCTGGGATGATGCAGTGCTGAAATCGCTTGGGCGAACGCACGATGCGGACAAAGCGGAGGATTCATTTCATACACTCCGGAAAGCCGGTTTCGATAATCTTTCGATCGATCTCATTTTCGGGGTACCCGGACAATCCCTGGAATCATGGAGAGACTCGCTGGAGCGGAGCCTTCGTTTGGCCCCCGAACATCTCTCTGCCTATGGTCTTACCTACGAGGAGGATACCGAATTCTTTACTAAGCTGGGACGCGGGGAAATGGCTCCTGACGAGGGGTTGGAGGCCGATCATTTCGAACTGACCGCGGAGCTGCTGGGCATCGCCGGATACGCACAATACGAGGTTTCCAATTACTCCCTCCCTCGACGGGAGTCACAGCACAATTCCGCTTACTGGAGAGGGTCGGACTATATTGGTCTAGGTCCGAGTGCTTTCTCTACCATGGGATCCAAGCGTTGGCGCAATATCCGGGAAACGGGAATCTACAGCGAGACAACCATGGCAGGTCGCACTGCCATTGATTTCGAAGAGGAAGTTTCCGAGCCAGTAAAGGCTGGAGAGAGGGCTGCCTTCGGGATGAGGACCAATGCAGGCTTACCATTTTCGGAATCTACACCGTGGGAACTAGAGCTCAGGCAGGCTGCCGGAGAGGGGCTAGTGATATTCAAGGGAGACCGTTGGCTCCTTACGGCCAGAGGACGTCTTCTTGCCGACACAGTAGCGGAGATCTTTGTGTGAACGCCTTCGATGTCATTATCATCGGTGCGGGGCCGGCTGGTAGCACCTGCGCGACGCTCTGTTCCGAGGCAGGCCAGCGAGTGCTCTTGCTGGAGGCTTCCCGCTTTCCAAGAGACAAGGTCTGCGGGGATTGCCTGAATCCCGCCGCATGGCCTGTTCTTGAGCGACTTGTTGTCGAGGAGCGCGTCCGCGCACTCACTTCGACCACACCGGAAAAGATCCGATTTTCCGTTGCCGATGCCGGTTCTACGGAAATCCCCGTTCCTAAATCTCAGGGTAAGGGCAACACCTCTGAATTGGTAGTCAGGCGTCGCGATCTGGATGAGCTGCTAGTTGAGCGTGCTATCGAGGCTGGCGTCCAGTTCCAAGACGGCTCACCCGTGACCGCATTGCGCAAGGTCTCAGGGCAATGGGAAGTCACCACCTCCACGGGCGATTATCACCTTGGTAAGCGAATCGTCGCGGCCGATGGCCGGAACTCCGTGACAGCCCGCTATCTCGGCATGCACACCTCAAGACGACGCAAGGGAAGGATCGGCCTCCAGGTTCATATCCCCCACCCCACGGGTTATGACAGTGCTTTGGAGATGAGGATCTATCGACATGGCTACGGCGGCCTGGCGGACCTTGGCAACGGCCTGGCAAATCTGTGTCTGGTAGCCAACGACGGAGAGATGAAGGAACTGCGCAAGGAGGCCGAGATTCATTACGGACTTACTTCTGCCTGCGCCTGGCGGAGCATTACCCCGATTTCGAGAGCAAGTGCGCCCCATGTGGCCCGTGAGGGTGTTTTCCTCTGCGGTGATGCAGCGCGTGTCGTGGAACCCTTTACCGGCGAAGGGATCTCTTTTGCCCTGAGAAGTGGCGCCCTTCTTGCCGACATCCTGAACACGGGAAAATCCGACTGCACTAAGGTTCAGGCAAGTCAGGAAGAACTTTATCGGAGAGGACATCGGGATCTTTATAGGAGCGGACTTCTCGTGAACCGCTTGACCTGCCTTCTTTCCGAGCACCCAAAGATTGCCCATGCACTGAGTCCATTCCTTCTGAAACATCCCAATCTCCTTACTTTCCTCACTAGCAAGGTGATTAGTATATAATATAATGAATTACCTTGTTTTTGATTTCGTAGTTGAAGTTAGGTCGACTTTGGCCTTTTGATCACAAAGCACTCACTCATCCATGTCCGTAGAAATCCTCTCTCGCATCCAGTTCGCCCTTACCGTCTCCTTCCATTTCCTCTACCCGCCAATGACGATTGGCTTGGGGATGCTTCTGGTGATCATGGAGGGACTCTACCTCAAGACAAAGAATCCCCTCTTCCATCAGATGGCCCATTTCTGGACGCGGATCTTCGGACTGATCTTCGCCATCGGCGTTGCCACAGGGATCGTCATGGAGTTTGAGTTCGGGACGAACTGGGCTGCCTACTCCCGCTTTGTCGGTGACATCTTCGGGAGTGCCCTTGCCGCAGAGGGCATCTTTGCCTTCTTCCTCGAGTCTGGATTCCTGGCTTTGCTTCTCTTTGGTTGGGACAAAGTCGGCCCCAAGATGCACTTCTTCGCCACATGCATGGTGTGCCTTGGATCGCATTTCAGCGCCATCTGGATCCTGATCGCCAATTCCTGGATGCAGACACCTGCAGGATTCCATCTGGAAAAAATCACTGGCTTAGTCCACACCCGCCTTCCCGAGGGTTACATCGTCCAGGCATCCGACATGGGTCATGTACGCGCCGTGGTGGATAACTTCTGGGCCATGATTGCTAATCCCTCATCCCTAAACCGGATCTGTCATGTGGTCTTCGGTGCGTGGCTTGTGGGTGCTTTCCTTGTCATGAGTATCTGTGCTTGGTACCTGCTCAAGGGACGCTTCACGGCCTTCGCCCGCAAATCAATGACCATAGCGGCCTGCTTTGCCGCCTTCACCACAATCCTTCAATCAATCAGTGCAGATGCCACCGCTCGTGGCGTGGTTCGTACCCAACCAATCAAGCTGGCCTCCATGGAAGGAGTCTACCAGACACATGATTACACCCCGATGACTCTCTTTGGTTATGTCGACACCAAGAACCAGACTGTCCACGGCCCGCAGATCCCGGCCCTCCTGAGCTTTCTCTGCTTTCATAATTTCAAGCAACCGGTGCAGGGACTCCTCTCCATGCCAAGCGACGAGTTCCTGGCAGCGCGTCATCCAGGCCTCTCCAAGGAAAAGCTCGCCGAGATCAGGCCGAATTACTGGCCCGTTGTCGGGGCTGTCTTTCAGACCTATCATCTCATGATCGGCCTTGGATCGGCAGTCTTCGGTCTCTCCTTCCTGGCTCTCACACTTCTCTGGAAAGGCTGGCTCTTCAGGGCGGATAATCCACTCATCCGGGCTCTTCTCTGGATCTATGTCTTCGCAGTGGCAGCCCCCCAGATCTGCATGCAGTCCGGTTGGTTCACCGCCGAGATGGGTCGCCAGCCTTGGATCGTCTACAACATGCTCAAGACCTCTGACGGTCTTTCCAGAGCAGTGCATGCAAATCAGGTGCTCTTCTCGATCATCCTTTTTGCCCTGATCTACATTCTTCTTTTCGTCACTTTCATCTATTTGCTGAACCGCAAGATCCAGCATGGTCCGGATGAGGATCAGGATCATTACACCAAGGCTCCAGGCGTGAACGACCCCATAGCCACCGCCCTCTTCACCAAGAAGGGGCGTGCTTCCAGTCAGGAGTAATTCATAGCCCTCCCTTCCACTGGCCATGCACCAACTCTTTCATTTCCTGAATCTGAACATCATCTGGTTCATCCTCGTTGGCATCCTTTTCACGGGATACGCCATCTTGGATGGGTTCGACTTCGGCGTTGGAATCCTCCATCTCTTTGTGAAGAAGGACGAGGATCGCCGCATCCTGCTGAATTCGATTGGTCCCGTCTGGGATGGAAACGAAGTCTGGCTTGTCACCGGCGGAGGAGCTCTCTTTGCCGCCTTCCCGGGAGCCTACGCGACGGTCTTCTCAGGATTCTACGATGCCTTCATGCTCCTGCTGGCCGCCCTGATCTTCCGGGCCGTAGCGATTGAGTTCCGCAGTAAGGAACCGGGTAAAGCCTGGAGGAGATCCTGGGATATCGCCTTCAGTGTCGCCAGTTTCCTAGCCGCCCTCCTGATCGGCGTCGCGATGGGCAATATCACCCGCGGCATCCCCCTCGACAGTCAGGGTGATTTCACCGGCACGTTCCTAGGACTCCTCAACCCCTACTCCCTCTTGCTGGGAGTCATGGTGGTCGCCCTCTTTGCGATGCACGGAGCCATCTTCCTTGTGCTGAAGACCGAAGGGGAACTCCAAGCCACGATCAAGAGCTGGGTGCCGCGGCTCATCGCCATCTTCCTTCTTTTGTTCCTAGCCTTCAATATCGCCACCTTCTTTGAGTGTCCTGATCTTGTAGCCGTCATGCTGACCCGTCCCTACGGCTTCATCATCTTGGGGTTAGATATCGTGGCTGCTATTTCCATCGGTTTGATGACCGCCAAGGGATACGAGTTCGGTTCCTTCCTTATGTCAGCACTCACCATGGTCCTGCTCATGGCCGTGCTTGGTATTTCCTATTTCCCTCACATCGTCATGTCCATGCCTAACCCGGGCAACAGCCTGACGATCTATAACTGCGCCTCATCGCACAAGACGCTCGCCTACATGTTTATCATCGCCGTCATCGGCATCCCGATCGTCCTGGCTTACACTGTCAGCATCTACTGGATCTTCCGTGGCAAGACCCGACTGGGACATGTCGGCTACTAGGGAAACGATTGCTGAAACCTGAAACTTGAGGTCTGAGTAGGAATTCCGATACGGATGCTCAGCTTTTTCAAGACGCCTGCAAAACAGAAGAGTCTTTATTTTATCTGAATTTCTTCTTTCAGGTTTCAGCCTTCAGGTCTCATCCTTCTCCCTTCCGGCGGTGTAGTCCAATGGCAGAGACAAGCGACTTAAAATCGCTCCAGTGTGGGTTCGAGTCCCACCACCGCTAGGTTGTTTTTTACTCTCCGATTTTAGCGTGAGTGCTAACGGGCCGAATTATCTTGTACGATATTTGCCTTCGTATACTGGGTAAGAGTAGTACACTCTAAGGAGTGCTTATGAAAACGCCTTCAAAAGCTTCCCCCCCCTCTCGGAAGGAGCGTATTGCGATCGTCGATAGCCAGGCTTCCAGCAGGATTGGACTTTCCCATTTCATCAAGAAGATCGGCCTCTGGGAGATAGCCTGGGCTAGTGCGACAGCGGAGGAGGCATTGACGAAGATCGCCGAGAATGAACCAGATCTCATGATTCTGGAAATCCAGCTTCCCGGCAAAGATGGACTCGAACTTATCAAGCACCTGATGCCTCTTTATCCCCAGCTGAAGATTCTTGTGCATTCATCCCACAGTGAGGAGTTCTATGCGGAGCGCTGCCTTAGGGCGGGGGCCATGGGCTACATGAATAAGATGGATCCCATGGGGAATTTTGAGAATGCCGTGAAGAAGGTGCTCCGCGGAGAACTCTATCTCAATTCCCGCCTGGCATCTCACGCCCTTCACTCACTGGTCCGGCATGCGGAAACAATGAAGGGGAACGATCATAACCTTCATAATCTCACTGACCGGGAACTTGAGGTCATGATCCTCATGGCCCAAGGTCAATCCTGTCAGGACAGTGGGGAAAAACTGCACATCAGTCCTAGGACAGTTCAGGTGCACCGTAACAACATCAGGTTGAAGATCGGCTTGGAGAGCGCCCTGCAGCTCCATGCATACGCCGTGCGTTTTTATGGAGAGGATTCCCTTTCTCAAATTCAAGACGCAGGGTCAGAACGGCCGACGCAGGAGATGGCAACTGCAACTGCCGATTTTGTCCCCAAGGACCACTCGAAGGGAAATGGGAACGCCCCTGTGAAACTTAAGAACGATTTAGGTAAGACTGCTACTCGTCGTGATGTCAAAAGCCTCCCCTCGCAATTGAACTGACGGGACGCTGATGCCGAAGCGGACGGCGTCTAAGCATTTTACTTAGTAAGATCTAAGCATTACAGCAGCTTTCGGCGCTGTGGGATCTGATGCAGGATGGCAAGCGATGAATCATCCCTCCCCCTCAAATGCCCTATCACTCCGGAAGATCCGGCGACTACGGAATCATCATCTATCACCGGAATCCCCGCTAAATCATCAAAGCCCGTCATCCGAAGAGCCTCTCTATCCCAAGGGATACGAAATCAGGATCATCTGCATCTATCCGTCGGTCGACGCCGGGAAACTTGGCAAGAAATGGATCGAGATGGCTTTCCGAGAGATGGCTCCATTCTCCAGTACGAGCGTCGAGTATTTCAACTTCGCAGTCCTCAACCACGATGGGATCTGTTGGGAGCATATTGTGGAGCGAATCATGCCTGACATCATCCTCATGGTAAGCGACGGGAATCACATGCTCAGCTCCGGCCTGAGGCACTCCCTAAGCGAACTGCTCTCTTTCCAGAATGGACGGAGAAAGCCGATGGTCATCTTCCGGGATCTTGAGCCCCTCCCCACACTCAATACCCGCACTATTCTCGACTATGTCTCCGTGCTCAGTGATAGGAATCACTGTGAGTTCAATGCCGTGAACGGGGACGGCGATTCCATCAGCTGCTTCCGTCACCCAAGACTTCTTCTTAAGGGGCGGAAGCGCGCTGAATAACCATACCATGCATATCCTCATCACGGGCGGCGCTGGATTTATTGGATCGCATCTTGCGGAACACCACCTGGCTAAGGGAGATTCCGTCACAGCCGTTGATGACCTGAGCACGGGTAGCTTAGAGGTTTTTTCAGGCTTCGACCGCTCGCGTCTTTTCTTCGAGACTGGGGATATCCTGACATGGCAGGGACTGGAGTCGGCCGTTGCCAAGGCCGACCGCATCTACCACATGGCGGCGGTGGTGGGGATGTTCCGCGTTCTCAAGGAACCGATTGAAGTCACTCGGGTGAATGTCCTCGGCACGGAGCGCCTTCTCGAGTCTGTTTCCAAAAGGGATCACCTTCCCGAATTGGTCGTGACCTCCAGTTCTTCGGTCTATGGGCATACCGCTTCAGAGGAGCTTATTGAGGGGATCGATCTCGTCTACGCGCCTGAGAAGGGAGGACTCACTGCCTATGCCCTCAGCAAACTGACGAACGAAGTCCAGGCGATGGCCTACCGCCAGATTCATGGTCTACCGGTTTCCATTCCCCGCCTCTTCAATGCCGTCGGCCCCAGACAGTCTGGCAACTACGGCTTTGTCCTTCCCCGATTCATCAAACAGGCCCTCTCGGGGTTACCCCTCACCGTCTATGGTGACGGCACCCAGACGCGCTCCTTCTGCGATGTTCGTGACACGGTCGCTGCTCTCGACATGCTTGTCGGGGAACCGGAGTCATGGGGAATCCCCGTCAATGTCGGCAATCCCAGGGAGATTACGATCCTTGATCTTGCCAGAATGGTGATCGAGCGCTCCGGCAGCAACTCATCGATCGAATTCATTCCCTTCGAGCAAGGATACGGTTCCCAGTTCTGGCAGATCACACAAAGACGACCCTCCGTCGAGCTTCTGCAAAGACTCACTCCATTCCAGCATGTCTGGACACTTGAAAAAACAATCGATGACTTGATCACCCGAAACCGGGTCAACGTGGTCCCCGACGGCAGACTTCTATGATAACGACACGCCCATTCCGTATTCCATCCATTCACCTGTTATTCGCTCTTCTCCTTCTCATGACAGTGCCTGCGGGGCTGCGTGGCGAAGGTAACACTCCGCTCTGGAGTGTCGGAGAGACCCTCCCCATGGAGGACGAGTACCCGAATGCGAATTTAAGCAACTACCAACAGGGACAGCTGGCCGAGGGACAGCAGCAGATTCTCCAGGCCCACGAAGATTACCGTAAGGCGCTTGCAAGCAATCCCGAACAGAAGGACATCCGAGAACACTATGCCTGGTTCCTCTATGCCAACGGCTACCACGATAAGGAATGCCTTCACCTGCTCGAGCAGTCACTTCCCGATGCCGCCGATCCGACCAGGATCTTCAATGCCATCGTCGAAGTGAGGAACGAACTCCGCCTGCCCGCCACCCCGCTCAGAACGCCTCCGGGTGTACTCCAGAAAAAAACTGTGACACCACATCATACTGTGATTGCCAAGGCCTCCACCGGTAAATCCTTGAAGAAGGTCGAGAAGGAGGAGATCGAAACAGTCGAGAGTTTCCGCCACTGGATCTTCATCCCTTACTACGATTACAGCTTCTTCAACGACGGTCGTCAGGGCTGGCAGGAAGAGGACGCAACCCTCATCTATCGTGTCAACCAGCGCCTGGCACTCGGAGCCGAGATCGACATCATGCAGCGCCCCCCCTCGGGAACGAACACCTACTATAGCGCTCTCGCCTCTTACTACCTCTGGAAATGGCTCGAGGTTCACGGAAAGATTTCCATCTGTCCCGATCCAACCTTCCTTGCACTGCAGGTCTACACAGGAGGATTCATCTACCAGGCCGCTCCACGCCTCGGACTCCTGCTCGACTACCAGCGTTACAACTTTATCCAGGGACCCCTCGACCAGATCAATCCTGGCATAGCGTATAACTTCACGGACACAACCTCACTGGTGTTGCGTTATGTCCGCGGATGGGCATTCAACAATCTCGAGTACAACTACTACTCGGCAGCTCTGAATCTTGGTCTTCCCGGTAACCGTAGGCTCTCGATGGCTTTTGCCTATGGCACGGATCCTGATGCCCAAGTCGGGGCGAACGGCAACAATGTCAGCAGTCTGAGTCCCGCCTACACCTATTCCCTCTTCTTCACCCAGCCTATCACGCGCGATCTGAGTCTCTTCACCGGCGTGCAGTACATCTACCGCCTCACCCAGAACAACTCCCCACTCTACCAGCAACTCACTCCGACCCTGGGCCTTTCGATGAAATTCTAATCATGAACCTGCTCATCATTGTTTCCATAACGGCAGCCATCCTCACACTGCTCAGCATCCTCCTGCTGACTTTCATTATTGGGATGAGAGTGTTCACCGATCGGAGCATTAATCATCAGGCTGAGTTTCGAAAGCGAGCTATCCCTCTGATCAATGCGTACCTTCGAGGAGAAGCTACCGTTGAGATCATCGCCCCGATCCTGCTAAAGGATCAGCACTTGGCACTGCTGATCCTGATGGAGTTGGCGGATTCCCTTGATGAAAGAGAGCGAAAAAAACTCCATCCCCTCTTCGTTTCATTACCCAAGTTCAGGAATGAGTCGCATGCTCTGAAAAGCCGCCATTGGCAAACCCGACTCCATGGCGCGGAGCGTCTCGGTTACCTGGGCGACGACTCCTCACTCCCTGCGCTCATGACAGCCCTCCGCGATGATGTGGTAGGCGTCCGCTTCGCCGCGGCACGGTCACTGATCCATCTTGGCTGCGATGAAGCCGTCGAACCGATTCTCAGTTCCCTGGATATACCGGGTGAGGTCTCCCAGCGGCGCGTTGCAGAGATCATCTCCTCACTCGGTCCACGTGCAATCGATCCCATCCTGAATGTGATGAATGGCCCCGGTTATGACGATGCCTCACTCTCCATCGCCGCCCGTGTCGCGGGAATCCTCCGTTCGGAACGCGCCGTCTCCTCTCTCAGCCACCTTCTGAAGCATCAGGTGGCGAATGTTCGGCTCAATGCCATCCGTTCCCTTGCCTCCATCGGCGATCATTCAGTGATCCAGGACATAGCCTCTCTCGGCGAAGATCCCTCCTGGGAGGTACGCAGCAGCGTGATGACCGCGCTGGGAAAGCTGCGCGCCTCAGAAAACATCCCGCTCCTGCTCGACGGACTATCTGATCAGGAGTGGTGGGTCAGGCACAATGCCGGGTACGCGCTCATGGCTATTGGTGATCAGGGAATCACTGCTCTCAGGAATGCCGCCGATCATCACACTGATGCCTTCGGACGCGACATGAGTCGCCAGATTCTTCAGCAAAAAGGACTTCTCGAACCCAGCGCGGAGGTGCAGCCATGATAACAATCCATATCCTCCTCTGGCTGATCCTTGCCTACTACATAACCCTCCAAGGCATCTACCTGATACTTGTGCTCCTCGGAGCGACCCAGGCAAAAAGCTACCGTAGCGGGATCACCTTTGAGGAATTCCGGAGGATCGGGGAATCCCCGCTCAGCATGCCGGTCTCCCTGATCATTCCATGTTACAACGAGGAGGCGATCATCGTGGCAACAATCAGGAATGCTCTTCGCCTGAACTATCCCCAGTTTGAGGTGATCGTTGTCAGCGATGGATCGACTGATGGAAGCATCCAAGTTCTCAAAGAGAGCTTCCATCTCCGCAGGGTCGAGCGCTTTGGCAGGAGGGTCATCCCTTCTAAGGCTATCCTCGGTGTCTATGAATCCCAGGAACAACCAAATCTCGTCGTGGTCGAGAAAGTGAATGGACGCAGGGCAGATGCCATCAACGCCGCTGTGACACTTTCGCGCTACCCTCTCGTCTGTATCATCGATGCCGACTGTGTGCTCGAAACCGATGCTCTACTCCACATGGCGCGACCATTTCTACAAGACACCAGTGTCGCCGCCGTTGCTGGTATCGTCCGTCCTTCCAATGGCCTCAGCATCGTCGATGGGGAGATTCTTCACAACACTCTGCCCAAGACCCTGCTGGGAATGAATCAGGAGGTCGAGTACGCGCGGAGTTTCCAGTGGGCGAGAATTGGTCTCTGCAGGTTAAAAAGCATGCTCTGTATTTCCGGCGCCCTCCTTCTGATCAAAAAGAGCATCTTCGAGGAGGTCGGCGGCTCATGGCCCCAGGCTATCACTGATGACATCGAGTTCACCATGCGACTCAACCGTCACATCCACGACAGGCGTAGGAAGGACCATGCACATCTCGTCTTTGTTCCCGACGCCGTCTGCTACACCGAAATTCCCGAGGAAATATGTCAGTATGCCTCCCAGAGGAATCGCTGGCAGCGCGGTACCATCCAGGCGCTCTTTCGCAATGCCGGCATGATCTTCAACCCCCGCTACGGCATGACCGGTCTCTTCGGCATGCCCTTCTTTCTCATCTTCGAAGCCCTCGCAGCCATCGTGGAAGTCTCTGCCTGGATCTTAATGGTAGTCTGTTTGGTGCTCGGGATCGCCAGCGGCTTTGAAATCATCGCGATGATCTACCTAGCCTTCATCCTCGGAGTCTTCCTATCACTTACGGCAGTCCTGCTGACTGAATCAAGCCGCCTTCGTGCGGCAAATTGGCGGGACTTCTGGCGCCTCATCCTTGCCATCCTTCTCGACAACCTGGGCTTCCATCAGTTCCACCTCATCATCCGCGTGATCGGAACCTTCCAGTACCTGATCGGCCGCAAGGATTTAGGGGCTGTCATGACTAGGAACGGAAACAATTCACCAATAACCAAGTAAACCCCATGATCCCCAAACCCTCAGATTCCCTTTATGAGGTCGCAGTCGTTGGTCTCGGCTATGTCGGCATTCCACTTGCAATTGGCTTTGCCGAGGCCGGATGCCGCACATTGGGTTTCGATCTCAATCAGGAGCGTGTGCGTGAACTTCAGTCGGGACTCTCCCCATTGACTACGGTCCCGTCCGCGAGGATTAATGCAGTCACTAGAAGACAGCTCCTCACCTTCACAGGGAACAAGGAGGACCTTGCCCGCAGTGAGGCAATCATCATTTGTGTTCCCACTCCTCTTAGGGAACATCTCGATCCTGACATCACATTCATCCTCTCGGCTGGCGAAGAGATCGCTCCAATGCTGAGAAAAGGCATGCTGGTCTCTCTGGAATCCAGCACCTATCCCGGAACGACCCGTGAGGATCTTTGTAAAGTCCTTGAGGAGAAATCAGGCCTCAAGGCCGGCGTTGACTTCGCGCTCGCCTTCTCCCCCGAGCGTGAGGATCCGGGCAATGAGAAGAGTATTCTCAAGCAGATGCCCAAGGTTGTAGGGGGACTCACTCCCGATTGTCTCGAGCGGGCCGTGGAGCTCTACTCGCGTGCCGTCAGCAAAGTCGTCCCCGTCAGCAGTTGCGACACCGCCGAGGCAGTCAAGCTCACGGAGAATATTTTCCGGTTCATCAACATCGCCCTCGTGAATGAGCTCAAGCGCATCTACACCCCTATGGGAATCGATATCTGGGAGGTCATCGATGCGGCGAAGACCAAGCCCTTTGGATTCATGCCCTTTTATCCCGGCCCCGGAGTCGGAGGGCACTGCATCCCGCTTGATCCCTACTACCTGACCTGGAAGGCCCGTGAATTCAACCTCGATACGCGCTTTATCCAGATTGCTGGTCAGATTAACCGAGGAATGCCTTACTATGTTGTCAGTCACTTGACGGAGGGGCTCAATTCACTTTCCCTGCCAATTCAGGGGGTTCGCATCCTGATTCTTGGTCTCTCCTATAAAGCTAATATCCCTGATGACAGAGAGTCACCCTCTTATGACATCATGAATATCCTCAAGGAGAAGGGGGCTGTGTTGGACTACTACGATCCCTTCATCCCAGTCATCGAAAAGCATGCCGGTCCTCGATGGGCAGGTCGTCACTCGATCACTTGGAATCCAGAAACGCTCGATAGCTACACTGCGGCCGTCGTCTGCACTCCTCACAAAGGAGTCGATTATGCACAACTCGCCGAGCATATCCCCCTCATCGTGGACGCATGTAATATCGTCCCCAAGAACAGCAAAGCCCGCGTCATCGCCGCCTAGCAGGGGAAACGGGGAATCGACTCCCGCGGAGGCGCAGAGGCGCGGAGAAGATACTATGAGCAAGGCTGATAATGGCGGGTATATTCCATTTAGAATCAATCTCCCCCTTCATTACCATGCATCCCTTCCCCCCTCTGCGCCTCTGCGCCTCCGCGGGAAAACATTTATCCAGATTCCTCCTATATCTACTAATGGCTTCATCTTCACTCACGGCGGGGGAATATTTCGAGGGGTTTGATAACCCGGGGAAGCCCCCTGAGCGTGATGGTATTCACTGGGGATACACCGACGAACTGACTCCCGTGGCCGGTTGGAAATCCATCATCCCGGGCGACGGATTTGCCCACCTTTCCGTCACGAGTCATTCGCTCGGGAAGAAATTCAAACACCTCCCCGACGGAAGTGACTTCCTTCCTTTCCAGACACTCTCGCTTGGCCCTATCGGGAGCAATCACCGTATCAGCATCCGCGCAAAGAACATGGCCATCCCCGGTGTCGCCTGCGTCCTCTTCACCTATCGTGAAAAAACCAAAGTCGACGAGATCGACATCGAGGTCACTCCTGACGACACCCAGTCACCCGACACGGGACATAAGACCGGTACCAATGGCGGGTGGACCGATGTCCGCCTCAATACCTGGGCCAATGCCAGGGAAAGTAAGAATGGCGACGGTTCGCTTCTACCGATGCGGAGCATTCGTACTCCGATCATAGGCTCCAACGGGGGAAAGGTCTCCCACCGCGATGACAGGTTTCACATCTACACGATCGAGTGGCGCAGCGGGAGTGTCCTGTTCTTCATCGACGGGGTTGAGCAGGCCCGTATCGACGACGTGGTTCCCGACTACCCATCCATGATTATCTTCGGAATGCGTCGTATGCCCTGGTCGGGTAAGCCCGACTGGTCTGGTGAGCAAACCCTACTAGTCGACTGGATCGACATCGAATCTCTGGAGAAGCGTTAGTTTTTTACTCTCCCGCAGGGGTATCGCAGGGGCGTGGAGAATGAAGACCGAGATCTCCCGCAGAGGCGCAGAGGCGCAGAGAAAAGAATTATGAGGGTAATGCTCCCGGGCATCATCCACTCACGGAATCAATACCATCCGAATCCTTTTTCTTCACCGCCTCAGCGCCTCTGCGCCTCTGCGGGAGAATCTATTCCCCCACCCCATCCACGCCTCCACGCCTCTGCGGGATACATGAATCAGCCCCTATTTCATCCCTCTCACCTACAAACATAAGCGTTTCGCTTATCCTATTCCTTCCACCTCTGATGATGAGGGAGGTAATGTTGAGTCATGAACGAAATGGCACCGGCCAAACTCTCCGGATCAGTACCACCGCCACCTCACCCCCGCGAAGAGGAACGGATCGCCCGCCTACTCGGCTACGACATTCTTGATACCGAACGGGATGAACTTTTCGACCGTATCACCGCAATGGCTGCTGAGATCACGGGATCACCGATCTCCCTTGTCTCCTTGGTCGACAGGAATCGGCAGTGGGTGAAGTCCAACTACGGAATCGATCTTAAGGAGAGTTCACGCGACAACTCCTTCTGCGGTCATACGGTCATGGATGCGGATAATCTTATGATCATCCCGGATTCAATGAAGGATCCCCGCTTTGTTCATAATCCGTTTGTTGTCGGGGAACCCCACATCCGCTTCTACGCGGGCGTCCCTCTGCAGAATGGGGATGGCCTCGCAATCGGCAGTCTCTGTGTCATCGACCGGAAGCCGAGGGAGTTGACACCAGATCAGATCGCCTCGTTGAAGAATCTCGCCAGGATTGCCATGGATTACCTGGATATCCATCGCTCCAATCGTGAACTCACACGTCTTCTTCTGAGGGAGAACGAAATCTACAACCGACTTCTCAGTATGTCCTCCGAGATGGCTGCCTCGTCATTCACTCTGGAGCAGGCTCTCCAGAGCATCATGGATCACCTTGATCCCGCGATGGGATGGCTTTCATGCCGCATGACTAACCTCATGACCCATGGATCAGAGGGCATCCGAATGAATCCCCTCCTCCCCCAAGATCCGGAAACCGCTCAGATCTGGAGGAAGATTGATTCTCAGGCCACAAAACCATCACACGATGGAGAGAACACAACCTTCATCTCCACAGGCCTCGACGCACCCAAGTATGCCTATCTCGTGGTGCCGATCAGGAACCGGGGTAAGCAGCAGGCCAAGATTGAAATGATCTACCCCGATCACCGCAAGATGGATCCCAGGATCAAGGAGGTGTTCGGCATCATGGCGGCAAATCTCGCGATCGTGGCGGAGAGGGAGATCGCCACCATGGAGCTCCAGCACCGCGCCGTTCACGACGCGCTCACCGGGGCTGTGAACCGGACGCTCTTCCTTGAGGAGCTTCAAAAAGCAATCTCTCAAACCGATTCGGGTAACCCCGATTCCGCCCTTCTCTTTCTCGATCTCGATGGATTCAAGGATGTGAACGATAACTTCGGCCACCAGATCGGTGACCGCCTTCTCGTCGAGGTCACGGAACGACTTAGGCATCTCATCCGACAAGAAGACATTCTCGGCCGTCTGAGTGGCGACGAGTTTGTCCTCCTGGTGAGCCATCTTGATATCCATCGGGATCTGGATGCATTGCTCAAACGGATTCAGAGACGTATCTCCCAGCCCTACATGCTCGGTGATCTGGAGATCCGAATCACCAGCAGCATCGGTGCGGCGATTCTCGACTGTAACGACCTCACCACACCCGAGCTCCTTCGCCGTGCCGAGGAGTCCATGTACCTCGTCAAGCATGGGGAGCGGAATGGGTACTGCATCGCTACCGAGGACATCATCCGCGCATTCAAGAAGCGCCTCGATCTCGACCGCAATGTCCACGAAGCCGTCTATCAAAAACGGCTTCTGCTTCATTTTCAGCCGATCGTGGAGATCGAAACCGGAAAGATCTGCGCAGCGGAGGCACTCCTCAGGGTGATGGGCAAGGACGGCTCCATTCTCTCCGCCTTCGACATTATCCCAGCCATGGAGCGCATCCGCCTCATGGCTGAGGTTGATGAATGGGTCTTCGCCGAGTCCGTTCGGATTCTCCAGCAACACAGGAAAACACTGGAGGCGATTCCCGGATTTCGCCTCTCTCTCAATGTGAGCCCTAGTATCCTCATGACCCATGGATTCGCCACGCTCTCCTTGAATCGCCTCAAGGCGGCGGGTGTCTCCCCCACGATGATTCGTCTCGAGATCGTTGAGGACCATCTGGACATGAGCAATGCATCGCTAATGGAAAATATCACCCTCTTCCGCAATGCAGGAGCGAAGGTCGCAATCGATGACTTCGGGACAGGCTATAGCAACCTTCAGCACCTGATCTCCATCCCCTGCGACACGCTCAAGATCGACCGCTTGTTTATTCAGGGAATTCCCTCCGGAGACGAAAAGAAAATCCAACTCCTGACCGCGATGCTTCAGTTGGGGAAAACCCTTGGCTACACTGTGATTGCCGAGGGGATCGAGCTTCAGGAACAGGCCGATCATCTCCTAGCGTTCGGTTGCAAGTACGGGCAGGGATACCTCTACGGGAAGCCGATGACGATCGATCAGTTCCTCGAGCACCTCATGGAGCAACCTCCGAACGAACTCGATCTCTTCTCCTCCTCACCAGAGCTCACACATACTCCGACGCTACGCCATCCCCAAGGAACTCATTCATGAACAACGAAGCATTGCCATCTTCCCCTGTGGATATTCCACCTATCGCCGGAACTATTCCCCATTCCCCGACACCTTTCGAGGTGGAGCGGATCTCCGTTCTAGAGAGCTTCGACATCCTAAACAAAGAACCGATCCCCATTCTCGATATCCTCTGCCAGTACACCGCCACTCACTGTGGCGTTCCCACAGCGGCCATCACGCTGGTGGATCGGGAAAAGATTCTGCTCAAGTCTGTCGCAGGAGAGATCAAGCCCCTGGAGATTGAACGCACCACGAGCTTCTGTGCCAATGCTCTGATGAGTGGGGAGAAGGTCTTTGTCGTTCCCGACACATTTCTCGATCCGCGGTTTGCCTCCAATCCCCAGGTCACGGAGGAACCCTTCATTCGCTTCTATGCATCCGCGCGACTGACCACCACCACAGGTCAGGACATCGGATGTTTCTGCATCATGGATACCAAGCCGGGAACTCTCTCAGAGGATCATGCAGAGTTTCTGACAGGCATGGCCAAGCAGGTCATCAAGTACCTGGAGGGTGAAAAGACGAAAAAGGATCTTGCCCGCCTGCTCCTTCTTGAAAAAGAGGTCTATAACAAGCTCCTGCTCACCTCGGCGAACCTAGCATCCGCAGCACCTACCTTTGACGAGGCTCTCCAGAGTATGATCCTCCATCTCGATCCGAAGCTCGGATGGCTCTCGGCCCGCATCCGCAACATGCAGACCGGCGGTACCACCGGGATCATATACAACCCGATGCTCCCCGAGGATCCCGAGCTCCCCCTGCTCTGGAACCGCCTCGATAGCCAGTCCAGCCACCCCAGGCTGGAAGTGCCCCAGACGGATTTCATCAACTCCGCCCCGCTCCGCCCTGAGTACTCCCATCTGGTAGTTCCGGTGCGGATCCGTGAGCGGCTTGTCGCCGTGATGGAGTTTCTCTATCCGGATCATCGCAAAGCGGATCCCCGGATTCGTGATGTCTTCAACCTCATCGCGGCCAATCTCTCCATCGTCGCAGAACGAGAGCTCCTCAACATCGATCTGAAGTACAAGTCAGAGCACGACCACAACTCAGGAGCGCCGAACCGCGAACTCTTCGTCCAGAGGCTGGATCGGATCCTTCAGGAGGGGAGCCTCATGAGCAATCGGAAACTGGTGCTCTTCTGCTTCGACATCAATGGTTTCCAGTCGATCAGCGACGACTTCGGCTACGAGGCCGGAGTCGAAGTACTCCGTGAGATCACCAGAAGGGCATCAAAGTTCTGCTCGGGGGATGACACGATCGGGCGACTTGTCGGCGGGGAGTTCCTTCTGCTCATTCATGAGAGAGAGCCCTACAGCTCACTCGAACTCACCATCAAGCGGGTGACATCCAACCTGAGCGGCGAGTTCCAATATGGTGATGCCAGCATTGATATCCAACTGAGCATGGGTTGTGTGGTTCTTGGTTCTGCCGAAGGATCCTCAGCCGAACTCATCCGCCGTGCCGAGGAGGCTATGCACCGCGTCAAGAACGGGCAGAATCTGGGAATCTGCGTTGCCGATGAGCAGGTCATGCGGGAGTTCCTCTACAAAAGGGCGATGAACCGCACGGTCAAGGATGCGGTGAAGAACAACAGAATCTCACTCCACTATCAACCGATCGTCGAATTGGCCACGCGTAGGATCGTGGGAGCAGAGGCCCTGATACGTCTGGTGAATCAGGATGGAAAACTTCTGGAGGCCAAGGATTTCATCGACTCCATGCATAGGATGCGTCTGCTAGGCCAGATCGATGCATGGGTCATCTCGGAGGTACTTCTCATCTTGAATGACAACAAGAGCTTCCGGGATAAGATTCCCGACTTCTACTTCTCCCATAATGTGACCCCTGATGTCATTTGCAGGAAGGACTTTCACGAGCACTTCCTTGCGCAGGTCGAGCGATCCGGCGCACCCGCAAACGGAATCCACATCGAGATCACCGAACAATCGATCATCCCCAACAACCAGATCCCCAACAACCAGATCCCCAACAACCAGATCCTGATCAATAACCTCAAGGTAATGAAGGATCATGGCATCAAGGTATCTCTGGATGATTTCGGCACGGGATACAGCAATCTTCAGATCATCGCGCAATACCCGGTCGACATTATCAAGATCGATCGCTCCTTCCTCACAGGGATTGTCTCCGGAAATACCGTGATGAACAACCTCTTGCGCTCCATCACCGACATTGCCAAGAACTTTGGCTGCAGCATGGTGGCCGAGGGAATAGAGCAACAGGCCGAGGCAGAGCACCTCCTCTCGCTAGGATGCACCCATGGACAGGGATATCTCTTCGGGAAGGCGATGCCTCTAAAGGAACTCCACGCACTGGTCATGAACCAATCAGGCTAAGCAATAAGGTAAGCAAAATGCTGAGCAAAAGGCTGAGCAAGAGGCTCAGCTGTGCAAAGCAAGGGGGATGAAAGGGATGGGGGGGTAGATTCCTACGAGAAATCTTATCTTGTATTATATAGTCCAGAAGTATAACCCTTAGAAACTAACCGGTTCGTTTTCATAGCTCGTTCAATGCTTTAGTTATTATACGTCTTAGCCCCAACTGCCCCCCCCGCAGGTAATGCACACTGGAAAGCCGACATCCCGAAAAAAGATCAAGCGATTCTGTCTCCTGATCCTGTCGCTGGTCCTCATCATCAGCGGTCTCTCGTTTTATTCTGCATGGATATCCTGCCTACTGAAGACAGAGGATCAGATGAAGCGGGATGCCGCCACGATCTCGCTTCTGGTTAATAACTCGCTGGAGTCCGGCCTCAAGATCCTCAGGCTTACGGAACCGAGAATCACAGGGAAACTCCTACACGGCAAAGATGCTTGGAAAAATCCGGAGTTAAGCGCGGTGCTGAGTTCCTGCATGAAAGAGTTCGATCTGAACTCCAGTAATGACCAGTTCGGCTGCCTGATCCTGCTCGATGCGTCGGGATATCTGATCGCCAGAAGCGGGGATGATCCCCACAGGAAGTTGGATTTCTCTGACCGCTACTTCTTCACGGATCTCAGAGATAATCCTTCCAAGAAATTCACGGTAAACTACCTGCATATTGCTGAGACGACAGGGTCGCCAGCCTTTCATATCGCCATTCCGATCAGGAACTCTAAGGGTTCCCCGGATACACTCCTTGGTGTCCTTTCCCTACAAATCAACGCAGAAAAGATAGACCGTGAGCTTGAGAAAATCGCTCACAACTCTGGGGAACGAATCGTGATGATGATGTCCAATGGAATGACCGCCTTCCAATACCCACTACTACCCCTTCCCCGGGCGACAGATCTCTTGGAGAACAGTCGCGTGATTCAGGGGCCGATGGTCAGAGATCTGATTCAAGGAGGGGGAGTGTTTCTTGGATCCGCTGGCAATATTGCGGCTAGGAGCTATGTGATAACCCTCCCGCAAAACAAATTCGGTTTATCCACTTCCGTACTGTTGCCCCGCCAGTATCTTGCATCGGCTTTTTGGAGTGAGAACTCCCACCTCTTCTATCTGACAGTGTTAACGATTCTGCTGATAGGACTTTTTTTTATGGGATTCTGCTTGCAGACGCGAAATCTCGAGAAGGCTATCTTCGACTCCAAGACGGATAGTAACACGGGTCTTTGGAACCGTAGGCACCTTGAGGAAGAACTTACCCGTCTGCTTTCCCAAGCACTTCGTACCAATTCACCGCTCAGCGTACTCTTCATCGACATCGATCATTTCAAATCCTTTAACGATCTCAATGGACACGATCTGGGCGACAAGGTGCTCAAGGCAGTCGCCCAATGCATTACCAACATGGCAAAACGCCCCCTGGACTGCAGTTGCCGCTGGGGCGGTGAGGAGTTTGTCATAGTGCTGCCGGAAACGACCCCCGAGGATGCCGTGAAAATCTCCAATCAATTGATGGAGATCGTTGGGCAGATTGAGATTGGTCAATTGTCTAAGATCCCGAATCACGCAATCACAATCAGCGTCGGTATTGCCAGCACCGCCCTCTCCCCTGATGCAACACCCGATGAGCTGATCGTCATTGCCGATCAGGCAATGCTCCGAGCCAAAGAGGAAGGTCGAAACCGGGTCGTTCTGGCTTAGCGGCCACAAGATTTTCCCGCAGAGGCGTGGAGGCTTGGAGGCGTGGAGGAGAAAATTAATATGGAACTCAGCCGTTACGGCTGAGTTCCATATGAAATTCCATAAGATTGTCCGGTTAGACGTTCTTGGAACTAAGCGTTTCTACCAATTGAGGGATCGGGAGACCGGGGTGATCCTCTCCCTATGAACCACACTCAGTATGACCCTGGAAATTCTGGCGTCTTGGAGGAATTCACCAGAACGGCTCATGTCCCCATCTTGGGCAATGGCAATTCCCTGATCGCAGACTGGACGATGCCAGTTAATGCAAGGGGTGTTGTTCTCTTTGCCCACGGTAGCGGAAGCGGCAGGCAGAGCTCACGCAATAGGGCCGTCGCTAGGTATCTGGTCAGTCGGAGCATAGGCACCTTCTTGATGGATCTCCTGAGCATTGAGGAGGAGAGGATCGACAATGTGACCCGTCATCTCCGCTTCGACATTCCCCTGCTCGCCAAGCGACTCGAGCTGGCAACTCACTGGATACGCTCTCAACCCGAGTCGAGGGATCTGCCCCTCGGTTACTTCGGTGCAAGCACCGGTGCGGCGGCCGCACTCGTGGCCGCGGCAAAACTGCAGGATGAGATATCAGCTGTCGTCTCTCGCGGGGGGCGCCCCGACCTGGCCGGCAGCGCCTTGGCAGACGTCACCGCCCCCACACTGCTGATCGTGGGAGGAAGGGACCCTGAGGTCGAAGACCTCAATAGACAAGCTCTGGCCCGCCTCACATGCAATAGGAAGCTCTCGATTGTCCCAGGGGCCACACACCTCTTCGAGGAATCGGGTAGCCTCGATCAGGTGCAGCTCCAGGCGGCCAATTGGTTTCTAAAACAATTCCCCGTTCGGGAACCGATAACCATGAATAAGGGAGGAGATTTCTGATGGTGCGATTCAACGACAGAAAGGAGGCGGGCCAACTGCTCTCACTGGAGCTGGCACGCTACAAGGATGGTAGAGACGTGCTCGTACTCGCACTGCCACGAGGAGGAGTTCCGGTGGCTCATGAGATCGCTTCGGTACTTCATTGCCCACTCGATGTGCTCGTGGTGAGGAAACTGGGTGTTCCGGGACACGAAGAGATGGCTATGGGGGCTATCGCAACAGGCGGAATCCGCCTGATTAACCCGGATATTGTCTCCGCACTCGGAATCTCTCCTGAAGCCGTCGAGGATGTCGAGCGCAAGGAGGAGGCGGAGCTATTTCGCCGTGAGAGAAGCTATCGTGGAAATCGCGGCCCGCTCGACACAAGGAACAAGACAATCATCTTGGTCGATGACGGCATCGCAACGGGAGCGACCATGCAGGCGGCGATCGCCTCTCTGAGGCAGCGTCGTGTCAGGAAGATCATCGTGGCTTCTCCAGTTGCTCCTCGTTCGGTGGTCTTATCACTCCGTCGCGTGGCTGACGATGTGGTCACGATGTTGAATCCGGAAGACTTCGGCGGAGTTGGACGCTGGTATAAGGATTTCTCCCAGACCTCCGATGAGGACGTGCAGCAGCTTCTAGAGGCTGAGCATGAGTACCCTCTAAGCACCCGACATCTATGAAAACTGAGACTGAGATCCTACGGAAATCGGTGATTCCCCTCACCGGAGGCCCCTCTGATTTCGACCCGCTGATCGAACGGTCACGGAACAAGCGGGTAGTACTTCTGGGCGAGGCTTCCCATGGAACCCATGAGTTCTACAAAATTCGCGCCGAGATCACGAAACGACTGATCCGTGACCTGGGATTCAATGCGGTCGCTGTGGAGGGTGACTGGCCGGACGCTTATCGAGTGAACTGCTTTGTGCAGGGAATAGGAGGCGATTCGGAGGCAATCGATGCGCTGGGAGGATTCAAACGCTTCCCCCAATGGATGTGGCGCAATACCGATGTCCTCGATTTCATTGGTTGGCTCAGGAACTGGAATGAATCTGTTGAGGACTACCACCGAAAGGGACATCATGACGGGAAATTCGCAACGGGTTTTTTCGGTCTGGATCTCTACAGTCTGAACGCCTCGATGAAGGCTGTGGTTGATTCCCTCCAAGAGATCGACCCGGCCTCAGCGAAGCGAGTAGCCACGCATTACTCATGCTTCGACCATTATGACAGCGACACTCAGCGCTACGGACTTCTGGCCGGCTCTGGGATGTCCGAGAGCTGCAGGCAGCAGGTAATTGCTGCGATCGCTGAACTCCATGTACACAGGGATTCCTATCTGGTGCGAGACGGCACACGTGCCGCGGATGATTTCTTCGATACCGATCAGAATGCACGTCTGGTCCATGACGCGGAGGAGTACTACCGGACGATGTTCCGCCACGATGTCTCCTCATGGAATCTTCGGGATCGTCACATGATGCGGACGCTACTGCTCCTGATGCACCATCTCAAACAGACACGACTCAGGGCGAAGGTGGTAGTCTGGGCCCACAATTCACATCTCGGCAATGCCTCTGCCACCTCGATGAAGCAACGAGGGGAGTTCAACATCGGCCAGCTTGTCCGGGATCATTTTCAAGAGGAGGCGCTCGCCGTGGGATTCACGACGCATCACGGAACGGTCACTGCTTCCTCAGACTGGGATGGAGCAGCAGAATGTAAGCGTGTCAGACCGGCTCTCCCGGACAGCTACGAAGAATTCTTTCACGAAACGGGGGTCCCCAACTTCTGGCTCGATTGTCACGCCGATCCGAAAGTCGAACAGATCTTGAGGAATCCACGTCTGGAGCGTGCCATCGGGGTGATTTACCGGCCCGATACAGAGCGACAGAGCCACTACTTCAGGTCGACGCTTCCCGATCAGTTCGACGCCATCCTTCACTACGACGAGACCAGGGCGGTGGAGCCGTTGGAACGCACCGTGGAATGGACTGCAGGCGAAGTCGACGAAACCTACCCCAGCGGGCTGTAGTCCTAAGTTTCCTGAATTCCACATCCATCATCCCATTTATCCCCTTCATCCCTGTAAAATCATTTCAGCTCTCCGCGATTGCTAGCCCGTCCGTTGCTTCGCAACCGTGACGGCTGCGGGATTACTTCACCCTTCTGCCACTTCTTTTTTCAATGGCAGGAGCCAGGAGAAGAATGCCGCCATGGCGAGGGCAGTAACAATGATCCCAAGCGACCAGACTGTCGGGAAGTGACCATGGAAGTGAGGATCTAGCCAGAACATCTTCAGGCCCACAAAGCAGAGGATGAATCCCAGCCCGTACTTGAGGTAATGGAACTTGGAGGCCATTCCAGCCAGAATAAAGAACAGAGCCCGTAGCCCTAGGATCGCGAAGATATTCGACGTGAACACGATGAAGGGTTCCTTCGTGATGGCAAAGATCGCAGGGACACTGTCGACAGCGAAAACGATATCGGTGAACTCGATGAAGATGAGCGTCAGGAGCAGTGGCGTCCCGATGAGACGGCCCGATTCCCTGATGAGGAACTTCCCATCGTGTAGACCCGGTGATATCGGCAGGAACTTCTTCAGGAGGCGGAGGAGGACATTATGAGCCGGATCAGGATGGGACTCAGGACCGAAGGCAACCTTGAGACCCGTGATAGCCAGGAAGACTCCGAAAACGAGCGGAACCCAGGAGATCTGCATCAGCACCGATCCGAGGGCGATGAAGAGGGCGCGGAAGACGATGGCTCCCAGAATGCCGTAGAAGAGGATCTTATGACGGTACTTCGGCGGGATCGCGAAGAAGTCGAAGACCACAAGGAAGATGAAGAGATTGTCGATTGAGAGGCTCTTCTCAACCAACCAACCGGAGAGAAACTCGAGACTGCACTGCTTGGCGAGAACACTGGGGTCGTATCCGACCAGCCTCGGATCCTGAGGAAAGACATGCAGTCCGTAGAAGTAGAGGCCTCCGCAAAAAAGCAGAGCCAAGGAAACCCAAAGAAGCAGATTGCAGAGGGCCTCCCGGTGACCTATCTCATGCTCATTCCCATTCCTGCGACGCATGTCCAGAAAGAGACTTCCAAGAATCATGAGGAGAAAGAGTCCGTAGAGCCACCAGACGCGCTCCATGGGAAAGAGCTCTGGATGATAAGCGGCGGCGATCATTGGGAAACAGCCTCTTCGTCCAACGAAAGTTTATAATCACGACTGACAAGCAGCTTGTCGATGCGCTGACGGTCCATATCGACAACCTCAAAATGGAAGCCGTTCTGCTGAAACTTCTCACCCTCTTCAGGAATATGGCCGAGATGATGCAGGACAAACCCGCCGATCGTCTGATACCTATTAGCCTCCAACTCTTCATCGGATAACTCCAACGAGATAGCTAAGGCTGTCTCCTCAAAATCGAGCTGGGCATCGATAAGCCAGCTCCCATCCTCTCGCGTGATGATCTCGGGATAGTTCTGGCGGACACCGCGCTCGGGCAATCTGCCGACGATGGCCTCGACCACGTCCTTGAGCGTGACCATACCCTCGACAACACCGAATTCATCGACGACGAGAGCGACATGACGGCGGGTGTTCCTGAACTCCTCGATAAGGCGCGGGGCCATCATGGTGGAAGGGACAAAGAGCGGTGGATTCAGCACGTCAGCGAGTTTCACTGAGCCGGTAAGGGAGAGGTTGGCCCAGAGGGATTTCACAGAAACGATGCCGCGAATATTGTCAGGAGTCCCCTGGAAGACGGGGTAGTCGGAGTGACCGGCCCCGGCGATCCGGCGCCAGTTCACTTCGTTCGTGTCATCAAGATCGAGCCATGCAACCCGGGAACGAGGGGTCATGAGTTCAGACGCAGACTGCTCGTCAAGATCAAGCACCCCCTCGACCATCTCCTTCTCGGCAGGGTCAAAGGCGCCACTCTCCAAACCCTCGTCCATCATCTGCAGGACCTCATCCTCGGTCTGCTCGGCGGTGCGACGTGGATCGAGATGCAATAACTTGAGTGTTGAGGCGACAAAAGCCCAACCCAACTCAGCCAACGGATCGATCCAAACAGTCGTCCAACGAGCCAGACGAGAGAGGGCCCGGATCGGTAGGGAGGTATGAAGCGATTCCCCGATGGCTCTCGGAAGCAATATCCCAAAGAGCAGGATCAGAAAGGAAATCACCGTCGTGACAATCCCGATCCAGGCAGGGAGGAGCATCACCCTACCCTCATGATCAAGGATCAGGAGATCCTGAGCGGCAAGAACCGAGGCCAAGGTAAAAAGAAACACCGAGGCCAGGCGCAACCCTGGACGGGGACGCGATCTTGCATCCACATAGGAGGCCACTGAATCGGCATCGCCGCGGCGCTTTAGCAGGACCACATCGGCCATCACGCAGATCCCACCCAGAAGGATAAGGACAAGCGGCAACAAGCACATCAGCACGTAATCCACGGTATCGACGGTATTCATACAAAAAATCAGTTCAGCAATGCCGCAAGCTTGGAGGGGGTAACCTCCAGCAGTGTCTCAACGGCTAGATCGCACTCACCCAGTGAGGAGAGTGGGTTAGTCGTGGCCACGCCGACGACCTTCATTCCCCCGCGTCTCGCGGCTTCGATCCCCGCAAAGGCATCCTCAATGACAAGGCAGCGGTGAGTCGGAAGTCCGAGAAGACCGGCTCCCTTCAAGAAGACCTCGGGATCGGGCTTCCCATGCAGAACATCGCTACCACAGACAACCTGATCGAAAAAAGCATCCAGACCGGTGGCGGCAAAAAGGGCATCCAGATTACCCCTCGGGGTGGAAGATCCAACTGCACGTGGAATCCCGGCCTCTTTCAGGGCAATAAGTAATTCGCGGGCACCAGGCAACACAGTGACTCCCTCGGCGGCCACAAGCTGGCGGTAGAGATCCTCCTTCCGATCTGCCAGCTCATGAACAAGAGCCAGCTCGTCCCCCCATCCTAGGGCCGGTATGATCACTTCGTTCTTCTTGCCAAACCCAGCTTTGAAATGTCCTTCGGGCAGAATAAGTCCCCGTTCAGAGGCCAAAAGCTCCCAAGAACGCTCATGCTGAGAGGAGGAATCGATCACGACACCGTCCCAGTCAAAAAGAACACCCCAAGGATTAGACATTGGTTAAATAATGAGGGATTCGTAAGGGTGCGGCAACGTCATTCTCGAAGGGTTGCACTCCTCAGATGCTTAGGCGAGTCTCTCCCATCACATGAGCTGCCGGAAACTCCTTCCCTTGCTGGGCCTTAGAGCGAGCTTTATGATGAGTCTCATTCTAGCGATGGTTCCCTCCGTGATCGCCAAGGATCCTACTTCCGAAAACCGGGGGGGCGCGCTCGGACAAAACCTCTCTGCAAGCGTAGTGAGGATAGAAGTGACAGATCAGGAAGCGGACTATGCCTCCCCGTGGAATGCGGGTCATATAGGAGGAGGTATTGGCTCGGGATTCGTCATCGTCGCTCCCAACGGGAAAAAGCGGATCCTGACCAATGCCCATGTGGTGAGCAATGCCCGCTTTATTACCCTCACTCGCGAACGGGTAAGCCATCCCTACACAGCCCATGTGGAATTCATCGCCCACGATTGTGATCTGGCACTTCTAAGCGTTGATGACCCTGCCTTCTTCGAGGGGACAGTGCCTCTGGAACTCGGCGGGGTCCCTCTTATCGAGAGTGGCGTGAGTGTCTACGGATATCCTCTGGGAGGAGAGCGCCTGAGCGTGACCAGGGGAGTGGTCTCTAAGATTGATTTCGACCTCTACACGCACTCCGGGCTCGATTCGCACCTGGTCATACAGATTGATGCCGCGATCAATCCGGGCAACAGTGGTGGCCCGGTCCTTCAGGATGGAAAGGTGGTAGGGGTCGCCTTTCAGGGGTATTCGGGGGAAGTAGCCCAGAATGTCGGATTTATGATACCGATCCCGGTGATCGGGCGATTCCTCAAGGATCTCTCGAAGGGATCCTACACAGGATACACTGATCTCTCGATCGCCTTCAGGCCTCTGCTCAGTCCATCTTCCCGAAAGGCTCTCGGCTTGCCTGATGATGACCGGGGGGTGCTCGTCACCGATGTGCATGAGAAAGGCTCCTCCCACGGGTTCCTTCGAAAAGGGGATGTGCTTCTCTCCATCGATAGTCATCCCATCGCAAGTAACGGACGCGTCGAACTCGACGGGCAGTCGGTCGATATGACGGAGGTGGTGGAGCAGAAGTTTGAAGGTGAGAAGGTTCGCTTCAATATTCTGCGTCAAGGCGCCACCAGTGCAGTGGAATTCCCAATGGCGGGAACATGGCACTTACGCATGCAGGGAAATGCCTATGATGAGAAGCCCCGCTATCTGCTCCACGGAGGACTGCTTTTCCAGCCCCTCGACAGAAACTTCCTGAATGCGGATAGCACAGCCGATCTTAGGATGAAGCGGGCCTTTGAGGACTTCGTGGAAAAACATCTCTACCTGCAACGGCCCGAGATCGTCGTTCTGAGCAGAATACTGGCCGATCCCATCCACAAGGAATGCGATGGTCTCCGTCCTGGAATCGTGGACTCGATCAACGGTAGGAAAATCCGCTCACTCGCCGATGTCAGCACGGCATTCGATCAGCCGGCCCGTTACGATGTCGTGATCCTGGAGGGCATCGGTAGCCCGATTGTCCTGGGCCGTGAAGCGGCACTGAAGGCGAATCCCCGCATCATGCAAACCTACAGCATCCCCTCCCCTCGGAATCTCTAAGGATCTCAGGTAGCGAAACGACCAACGATGAAAAGATTCCTTCCCATGATCCGGGTGCTTTCACTTGCGGGTCTGGCACTCGTGACGGGCTGCCAGGAAGAGAATACGCTTCCGCAAAAGCTAGATGAATCAGTCCTTCGGGTCACATCGACAATCCAGTATCCCGATAACAAGCGCCCCTGGCTGAAAAAGAAGCCGTTCACCCGCAACGGACTTGGGACGATCATCGAAGGAGGACGACTCCTAGTCACGGCGGACATGGTGGCCCATGCGAGTTACATCTGCCTGGAGAAGCCGGAGGATGGACCGAAAGGGAGTGCCACGGTGGAGGCAATCGACGAGGAATGCAATCTGGCAGTCATCAAGCCGGTGGAACCTGAACTCCTCAAGGGTACCCATCCTCTCTCACTTAACGCAATGATCACGCCCGGGAGTACGGTTCAGATCCTCCAACTCGAGCCCAACGGAGCGCCAGCCCTCACACCGGCCAGTTTGACCACAGTCGCTGTGATGCCTTATTCATCTGATGGGGGTGCTTATCTACTCTATCGTGCTTCCACGACGATCCCTCAGCGGGAGGGAAGCTTTGTTATTCCCGCGCTGCACGAGGGAAAACTCGCAGGCCTGGTCATGCGTTACGATTCTCGCACTCAATCGGCGGACATTATTCCCTCACCGCTGATCGGGCGCTTCCTGAAGGAATACGCCAAGCCCGGCTACTCAGGATTGGCACGCGCCGGACTGACCTACGGAGAGTCTCACGGAAGGACATTGCGCGAATGGCTCGGTGCAGGAAAAGACCTCAATGGTGTCATCATCACGTCCCTTGACTCAGGTGGACCGGCAGAGAAAGCAGGCCTCCGCAAGGGGGATCTCATCGTGCGTGCTGGCGGCAAGCCCATCGACGGCGAGGGAAACTACACAGACCCTCGCCTCGGAAAAATCAACTTCAGCAATCTTGCCACACTAGAATCCGCTCCCGGAGACAAAGGGGAAATTGTGTACTTCCGGAGCGCCGGTGAAGGGACCGGCACGCTGGGAACGGCAACACTGACGCTAGGGGGGAGAAATACAGCACCCGAAATCAGTCCATCACGCCTGCGTGGCAACTCTGTTCCGTACACCTTTCTGGGGGGACTTCTCTTTCAGGAGCTAAGCAGACCCTACCTCCGCGAATGGGGAGTTAACTGGAGAAGCGACGCCCCTCAGAATCTCGTTGCTCTTGATGCATTTCAGGAAGATTTACCGAAAGATCAGAAGAGACTGGTCATCCTCGCGAAGCTCCTCCCTTCATCAGAGACCATCGGACTTCAGGAACTTGCCAATAAGGTGGTGTTGACTATCAACGGAATGCCTATTCACGAACTGGCAGACGTGAACGAGGCGGCAAAGCACCCTGAAAAAGGATTCCAACGCATTGAATTGGAAGGATCAGCAGGCCCTATCTATCTGGATAACGCCTCCCTGGAATCAGAAGAAGCTCAACTCAGGAGCGAATATGGCATCCCAGCTAAGTCAGATTCCTTGGCTAATCCGAAATAAGGATGGCGCGAACGAATGAGAGAGCAAGTGACCCTTCTTCGATTTTTGACGCTCGACGCGATGGGAAGAGCGGCTAATTTAACCACTCTTCTATCGTGACCATGCCCGAACGTACACTCGTCGTCGTCCCCACCTATAACGAGAGAGAGAACCTGCCTCAACTGGTCGAGCGTCTCTTCGCGTTGCCTGAGTGTGGCGAGATCCTCGAGATTCTTGTAGTAGATGATGGATCTCCGGATGGCACAGGGCAATGGGTAGCAGATAACGCAATACGCGATCCGCGCCTGCACCTCCTCTCGCGCACCGCGAAAAACGGCTTGGGTCGCGCCTACGTGGCGGGATTCCTGTGGGCTCTCGAGCACGGCTACGACTTTGTCATCCAGATGGATGCTGATTTCTCCCACAGTCCGGAAGATGTGCCAAAACTCCTGGAAGGGATCAGAACAACAGGCGCGGACTTGGCCATCGGCTCCCGGTATGTCGGCGGAATTCGTGTCATCAACTGGCCTCTCAAGCGGCTCGTTCTCAGCGTCGGCGCCTCCTACTATGTCAAATGGATCACTGGACTGCCAGTATGGGACCCCACCGGTGGCTTCAAGTGCTGGCGCCGCAAGACGCTTGAATCAATCGACCTTCCTTCGGTGAAATCAAACGGCTACGGCTTCCAGATTGAGATGAATCACCGTACCTGGATGCGTGGTTTCAAGATTGCCGAAGTTCCTATCATCTTCGCAGATCGCATCGAGGGTGTCTCCAAGATGTCCAAGAAGATCGTCGTCGAAGCTCTCCTCATGGTCTGGGGCCTTCTGATTAACAGCGGATTTCGCAGATCTCCCCACGCCTAGCAATCCTGCGCGTCGCTCCTCCTTAAATCCTCCAAACTAACTCTCTTTTTACTCCTACCCCAATGAGCTCTACGGACATGACGCCCTCCTCTATTCCTGAATCTGTCGCCTCGGTAGAAGAACGAGTTCATCCCTTCCGGATCTTCGACAAACACGAGCGCTTGACGGCCATCATCTGCTTTCTCATAGCGCTGGTGACATATTGGGCGACCGTGATGCCAAATATCGGCCTCAACGACGACGGCGAGATGGCTACTGCGGCCCTGCACTTCGGGGTCATGCACCCCTCAGGCTACCCTCTCTGGACGATCCTGGCAGGGCTCTTCAGTCATATCTTCCCGTTTGGCAACGGATCCTGGAAAATCAATCTCTTCTCCGGGCTCTGCACGGCTATCGCGGCCGCTGTCTTTTCTCTGGTATCGCTGAATGCGACGCGTTGGTTGGGTGTGAAGAAGCTGCCTGCGACCATCCTCTCCGTGGCCTCGACCCTGACCTTCATTTGGGTGACTCCTATCTGGTCTCACGCGGTTGTCGGAAAGGGACTTTACGCCCTCCATGTCTGTCTGATGATGATCTACCTGATGCTTACTTATCTCTGGATAAGAAGGCCTCACTGGAAGAATGCCTTTGTCTGGTTGGTCTTCATTTTCTGCCTTGGGATGAGCAATCACCACATGACCCTGGCCATGGCCTTCATGCCTCTCATGGTCATCCTGCTGCTGCATGCAGAACTCTTTTGGGAATACACAGTGTACAGTATTCTGGTCGCAAGCGTTCTCTACCTCGGCTTTGCCTACCTCTCCACGGATCAATATCATCCCATGGCGATGAAGGCGGCTGTCCGGCTCTTCTACACAGTATGGGCTGGATTCCTTCTCCTGATTATCGTGCGTCGCAAGCTCACCGAATGGCGACAGGGTCTGCTGCTTTTTGTCGCTGTCTTTGTCGGTCTGCTTCCCTACGCCTACATGCCCTTCGCTTCCTCGACCAATCCCCCGATGAACTGGAGTTACTGCAGTACTCCCGAGGGATTCTTCTACGCCATCAACCGCTCCCAGTATTGGGGAACTTTGGCGGATCAGCTTCAGGGTACGGTCGGCAAACTCGTCGGTGTTGCCCCTGCCGAGAAACCGAAGGGACCGAAGGCGCCTGATGATGAGAGCGCCATGCAGCAATTTGCGGGATACTGCAAAGTCTACTGGAGCGTTCTCGCCCGTAACATTTCACCGATTCCGTTGGTCTTTGCCCTTCTTGGCTTCGCTCTTTTCTGGCGATTGTCACGGGAGCAGCGCATCTGGTTTTACCTACTGGTCATCGGCTTTTGTCTGGCGGCATTTCTGGAACCCATCCAGGCACCAAACGGCTATGATAATTCCGGATGGGACATGCAGTACCAGTACCAGAGTCTCTGCTACGGTTTCTTCATCATGCTGGCGAGTTACGGGGCCGCCATGATCTTCGCCTCACTTCATCACGGAAAATTCCGACCCTTGGCATGGACAATACCGATCATTTCAGCCGCAGTTGCGATCTACACCTTGGTGGTGTGCTATCCAAAAAGCAACCAGCATGGTCACTGGTTCGGATGGATGTACGGGCACGACATGCTCGCCGACTTGGCGAAGGATAGCTTTGTTTTCGGAGGGACCGATCCGGGTCGCTTTGTTCCAACCTACATGGTCTTCGGTGAAAGCTTCGAGAAAACAAAACGGGATCCGAACTTCGACCGCAGGGATCTCTACATCGTGACCCAGAACGCACTGGCCGACACCTTCTACAATCGCTACATCCGCTCCCATTACACCACGGAGCGCCCGACAACCTTCAGTTGGTTCGAGAAGCTTCTTGGACGCGATCATACCTATCCGAATGAAACACTCATCCTTCCCCATCGGGAGGATATCATGGCGCTCTTCGGGGAACTGATGAATCAGTACCAGAAAAATCCCCAGGCAATGCCCAACCCTCAGAGTGATCCTGTCGCCCTGAACTCGGCTGTGGCCGAATGGATCTTCCTGCATAACCGCGACAGGGAAGACGGGACTCCCCGGCATTTCTATGTGGAGGAGAGTTTCCCCATGCAATGGTCCTATCCTTACGCCCTCCCGCACGGGCTTTGCTATGAGATCACCCATGACAAAATGGGCACCCTGCCTCCGGGGACGGCTGAGAGGGATCTGGCTTGGTGGGATGATTACATCCAGAAACTCGATTCCGTACCCGGTTTCCGCAACGACGATCTGGCCCTTCACTCCTTTGCCAAACTGCGCAATACCGGTGGCAATATCTATGCCTTCCGCAACATGCGTTCTGAAGCGGAGCGTGCTTACAGACAGGCTCTCTCTCTCTGGCCTGCGAACACCGAAACCACCAGCAATCTCGTCAATCTGCTCTGGATACAGGGACGTTTTCAGGATGCCCGAGATCTCGTGGCGGGGTTCTTACCGATGGATCCCAATAGCAAGGTCCTTCAGCGCCTGAGCGCAGCCACGGAAGCTAGACTAAAGGCTTCCAAAGATCTCCCAATGCAACTCGCAGCACTACAGGTCAACCCAACTAACAGGCAGGCACTGGCGCCGGTCCTTCAGAGCTTCATGATGCTGGGGCGCACGGGCGATGTCGACGCGACCATCTCCAATGCCATTGCGGCAACGCCCAAAGACATCTCATTCCTCAGGGACATGATCAACTTCTATGCCACCCAGGGTCGCATTCCTCAGGCGCTGGAAGTTGCAAAAGTTCTCGAGAAAGCGCAACCCGACCAGTGGGATATCCCCTTCACTATTGCAAAATACGATCTCATCACGGGGCAGCGGGAAGCGGCATTCAACAACCTGCGTCGTGCGGTTCAACTCGGGGGAAATAATGCACTACAGCAAATCAGCCATGAGCAGATCTTCCAACAAGTGGCGCAGGATCCGGCCTTCCAGCAGGCTCTCCAACCATCTGCTCCAGCTCAGGCCGGTGGCAAGGCTTTGGGAGAGATGTCCAAGGCGATCAGTACTGCCCAGGGTGCATCCCCAACCCCTTCTGCAACACCCAAGCACTCCAAGAAGAAGAGCCAGTAGAACTGAGAACTAAAAAGAAAGAACTCGCGCGGAGGCGCAGAGGCGCAGAGTTTTTAAGCCTCGAGGCAACCGCATTCCAAGAAACGTTTTAAGAAAGACGTGCCTTTTGAATTGGGCGTTTGAATGGCCGCCATACGGCCAACTCCGAACGCCTTTGTCTCTTTACCCTCCGCGCCTCTGCGCCTCTGCGCGATGTTTTTCCCTTGATGCCCTAGTAGACCAAGGGAGAGTTGCCCCCTTCTTCCATCAGCTTGGCAGCCTTAGCTTCGGCAAGACTTGCCTCCTGCTCTACGACTTTTTCCTGGAGAAAGGCTTTTAACTCAGGGATCCCCTCACCCAGTTCGGCGCAAATCGGGAGAATCGTGACACCCTTGAATTTCTTTTTGAAGAGCTTGAGATTTGCTGTGGCTTCGGGCATGTCCATCTTGTTGGCGACGATGCACCAGGGACGTTCCGCCAGTTCGGGATTATAGAGTTCCAGTTCCTTGCGAAGCGCATTCAGATCATCCAAGGGACTGCGTCCCTCGGATCCAGCCATATCCAGCACCATGAGTAGATAGGCGCAGCGCATGACATGGCGCAGGAATTGATGGCCCAAGCCCCTGTTCTCATGGGCTCCTTCGATTAATCCGGGAATGTCGGCAACGGTTGTCTTGTGATAATCCTCAAGGTCAACAACTCCAACCTGCGGGTTACGCGTGGTGAAGGCATAGGATCCGACCTTCGGATGGGCACGCGAGATTGCTCTCAGAAGAGTCGACTTGCCTGCATTCGGATAACCAACCAGACCGGCAAACGCGATGGAGCGCATCTCGAGCAAGAACCAACTTTCGTCACCTTCTGTTCCTTCGGTGAAACGTCTGGGAGCCTGATTGCGTGAACTCTTGAAGTGGATGTTACCACGTCCTCCTTTTCCTCCGTGACAGATGATGAATTCCTTACCCACTTCGTCCAGGTCAGCGACCAGATCCTCGGGCATTGGATCGGCGAGACCTTTCTTGGCACGAGGCTGATCGGAGGGAAGTTCTTCCCCGTCAATCAACTCAGGCTCGGCAAAGGGATCGTGAGGGGCTGGTGTCGGAAACCGATAGATCAAAGTACCGACGGGAACAGGCACCACGAGATCGGGGGCCGACTTGCCATGTCGTTGGCGATAGGAGCCCTTGCCACCCGGTTTGGCTTTCAGGATCGGCTCGAAGAAGAGATTGGCCAACTGGTCGATATGGTTGTCGGCACGGAGAATGACATCCCCTCCGTCGCCTCCATCACCACCGTCCGGCCCGCCCTTAGGGATGAACTTCTCACGGCGGAAGCTGGCGGACCCATCGCCTCCGTCGCCCGCCTTCGCATGCACCCTTACTCGATCAATGAACATTCGGCTACCTTTGCAGAAGCTTGTCGTAAAGTCGCTCAGTTTTGCGGGCAATCGCATCCCATCCGAAGAGCTCCTCGGCGCGCTTCCTCCCAGCAGCCCCCATTCGCGAAGCAAGATTGGGATCGGCCATAAGTAGATTGATCTTGGAGGCAAGGTCTGAGGCAAAGGCTGCAGGATCAGTCGCCTCGAAGGGACTCTCTTTCATCTGCTCAAGGGGTATAAGGAAACCAGTCTCGCCATCGACGACTACCTCCTTGATGCCACCGACAGCACTGGCGACGACAGGTGTGCCACAGGCCATGGCTTCGAGATTGATGATGCCGAACGGTTCGTAGATCGAAGGGCAGACGAAAACAGAAGCGCTTGAGTAGAGAGCAATCGCTTCGGGTCGACTCACCATCTTCTCAATCCAGACAATCTCACCATGATGCTCCCGTGCTAAGGCAATCGCCTGCTGCATCTCGGAGGCGATCTCGGGGGTGTCGGGCGCGCCTGCACAAAGCACCACCTGAAAACCGGGATCCAGATGACGGATTGCACGGACCAGATGAATGATTCCCTTCTGACGTGTGATACGGCCAACAAAGAGGACATACGGGCGATCGGTATCAACACCAAGCGAGCGGAGCACTTCGGGATTTTTTGTCGAGCGATACTCGCTTAGGTCGATGCCATTATGAATCACGCTGAGGCGCTCTTCGCTGACATTGAAGAGGGAGAGAATATCCTTCTTGGTCTCTTCTGAGACGGCAATCACAGCATCAGCCATCTCAAGAGCGGTCTTCTCAACCCAGAGACTGAAGTCATAACCACCTCCAAGCTGTTCGCGCTTCCAAGGGCGCAGAGGCTCGAGGGAGTGAACCGTAATGACGAGTGGAATGCCGTAGTTGAGCTTCGCCATAATACCGCCAAGGTGGGTGTACCAGGTATGGCAGTGGACAAGGTCGGCGGTGATCCCGGCGCCGTTGAAATCGACACACCGACGTGAGGCACCCAGTGGGCTCTGAAGCGGCTTGGGGCAGGTCATCTCCGGAGTGCCAAGGCCAAACCCCCTAACCTCGATAGAGCCGATTTTCTCATCCTGATCGCCGAAGCAGCGGACCTCCACTTCGATGAGCTTGGCCAACTCACGGCTCAGATAATCGACATGAACGCCCGCACCCCCGTAGATATGCGGAGGATATTCGTTGGTGAGAAGGAGTGTTTTCATGCGAGTGATTTTATCCCAGAATATGCAATGGAATCAGGGAAACATAGAAATCTTGTTCACCAATGCGGTGAAGGGACTCAAGACAGAAGAAGAGGTAAAAATCTGGAACTCAAGAACTCAGTAAAGGAGATGATGAAAGAGAAGTGATTGTCCCTGACAAAACCACCTGTATGACAAGATGCCTAAATCTCAGCAAGTGTCTTTTATTCCTCGTTATTTTCCTGAGTTCTTGAGTTCCAGATTAACTCTTCGGTCATCTCTACACTTGAAATTCTGATTCCTCTATTAGGTGCAGGGGTCCAACCCCTAATGCAATCTTTGGGTTTATAAAAACTTCACGGGCAGGAGATACTGCAGGATCCCCGATCCAAACTGGAGACGAGGTAGGTTCACCCCTAGAAGAGAGGCCTTGGCAACCTGAATAGACTCGCTCCGTACCATCCCGATCAGCGAGGCACTCAGGGAACTTAAATCCGGTTCATGCCCCACGATCATGACGGAATCAAGCTTTGCATAGGCTGATAGCTCGGCCAGGGCCACCTCGGGATTCATCCCGCAAGCGGCCCACGGAACTTCAGTGAGAGGCGGTTTACCCAAAAGCTTTGCAACAATCTCCGCTGTTTCACGCGCACGAACGACGGGACTGGTGAGGATGATATCAGGTCTGAGGCACTGCTCTTTCATGAAGCAACCAATCCGGCGCGCCTGCTTGAATCCTTTTTCCGTCAGACATCTGGAAAAGTCATCGAGACGATGAGGCTCAGCCTCGGCGTGTCGTATCAGATGGAGAAGCATGAAGGGAAAGGGATGAAGGCTGAAGCCTGAGACCTGAAAGGATTAATGGGCCTTTCGGCTTTACAATCACATCGACATGCCGCCGTCTACCGCAAGGACCTGACCGGTAATATATCCGGCTGCAGGACTGCAGAGGAAAGCGACTGTGGAGGCGATATCCTCGGGCTGACCGAAACGGGAAAGAGGAATCTGCGCTAGGGCTCCCTTGCGGATCTCCTCATTCAGGACTGCTGTCATGTCGGTCTCGATAAATCCAGGGGCCACCACATTGACCGTGATACCACGGCTGGCGACTTCCTTCGCGAGAGCCTTAGTAAGGCCGATCATGCCGGCCTTGCTGGCGGCGTAATTGGTCTGACCGGCAAGGCCCATGAGACCACTGACGGAACTGATGTTGATGATACGTCCGGAGCGCTGCTTGATCATGGTACGCAGAACGGAGCGAACAAAGTTGAAGGCTCCCTTGAGATTGGTATCAAGAACGGCATCCCATTCCTCAGAGGACATGCGCATGAGGAGATTGTCCCGGGTGATTCCCGCATTATTTACCAGAATGTCAGCACGGCCAAAGTCGGCTACAATCTGCTCTCCTACCTTCTGGACGGCATCGAAATCGGCTACATCGACGGCATAGGCGCGTGCAGATCCCGGACGGATTGCTTCAAGGGCAGCCGCGACCTTGGAGGAGTTTTCCTCACTTCGGCTTACGACAGCCACCTTGGCACCCGCCTCGACAAAATAACGGGCAATGGATTCACCAATGCCGCGTCCGGCTCCGGTGACAATGGCAACTTGATCCTGCAGTGGGTTGTTGATGGTGCTCATAAATTCGAAATGAAAGGTGATAAGCAAATCACCTTACCCGAGAAGGGTCCTGCAGGAAATCGCTTTTTCCCTATGCAGGCAGAAGAGTTACACATGGGTAGAAGTAGCCTCCCTGAGTTTCGGCATGTGCCTCGAGAGTACAAACTGAGCCGCTCCCATGAGTCCGAGGATACCACCCACCACAGCGAAAGCTCCGAAAGCTCCCAAGCCGGCTGAGAAGGCGGCGCCAACAATGGTCTTGATGACAACCGAAACCGCATTCACGCCGAACTGGGAAGCGGAGGTAACACCGCCAGCATGTTCAAGCGGAGTAAGTTCCTGACGTTTCTTGGTCAGAGTCAAGCGGGCGCAGACATTGAACAAGGCAAAAAGGAACACCGCCACCGTCATAACCCAGAGATTTTCAGGCAACCAACCGATGGCCAGGATGAACGTTCCGACAGCCCCCAGAGCGACCCACTTCCCTCCGGAGTTTTTATGCTTTGTGAATGCATAAATCAGTGCTCCAACGACACCTCCGAGGGCAAAGGCGGCGCCGATTTGCCCAACAGAAGCTGACTTATGAAGGAGCCCCTTGGCAAAGAAAGCACTCAGGAGCTTGCGTAGCGGGTAGATATTGAACGACATCAGGCCGAGGCAGGTGATCAGGAGCGGTCGGCGGGTGAAGATATATTTTATTCCAGCCCAAGAACCCCCGTGGGAGTGATGGACCGCTCCTTTGCTCATACCTCCGGTTTTCTTAGGAATGAAGAAGTAGGCCACTGAGGAGAGGACAAAGCCGACCGGTATCAAGATATGAGGAACGATCTTCCCTCCCCACATCATCAACCCGCCAAGAATAAGCGGCCCAGCGACTCCACCGATATCAAAGGTGAGTTCGTAGCGTGAATTGATCCTGTCGAGTTGCTCAGCACGATGCTGTGCAAGTTCAAGCGGAACCGTGTGAACTGATGTATCAACAAAGCCCCTGATCAAGGCCTCCAATGTGTAGCAACCCATCGCCCACCAGAGACTCAGAAAACCGCAGAGCATCGAAATGGGTACTCCAGCTAAAGCAACGGCCCTCAGGAAGGTGGCAACAACAAGCACACGTCGGGCTCCGAATTTCTCCGTGGGCCAGCCTCCGATATAAGTACCAAGCATGTGAATTCCGGTATCAAAAGCGGAGAAAAATGCCGCGCCGCCGAGTGAACCAGATAGTTTCGCCAGCAGTAGAGGCTGTGCCAGATGCAGGGCGCTATCGACCAACTGGGTCAGGAAGACACCACCAAGAAACCCGCGCAAACGGATCGGGTGCTGGGGTTCCTGATGAGTTGCCACGTTCAATTCCATGCGGCGTGCTTTTGATATTCCTGCGTAGCCGGGACACTGATGAGTCGTCTCTCGGGCAAAATGAGTGCGGTGAGAGCACCTCCGTAGACACATCCAGTGTCGAGACCGATGGCATTCGGACGCATCATCGGATCACGCTTGGCCCAGTGGCCAAAGACAATGAGCTGCTCCTTCGTGTAGTCCTCGTACCATGGGACATGCATCCCATCGGGAACTCGGATGGTTATGAGGTCGCGAGGCGACTGCTGGCGCAGTTCGGAGATACGGGGATCGAGCCCAGCATGGACGACCAAGAACCCCTCCCCCTCCAAATAGAGCGGCCATGAACGGATGAAATCCATAGCCTCATTGTACGAATCGCCCAGCTGACTTAACATCTCCCAGTCGGAGGAACCCTTTGCCGGTTTATCCCCAGCAAGCCAGCGGGTAAGAAGCCGCTGCTCGTGATTCCCCATCACGCACCGCACATTCGGAGTCTCCATCGCCCAACGGAGAACGGAGGCGCTGTCGGGGCCTTTTCGGACCAAATCACCGACCGCGATAATCTCGTCATCCTCAGTAGCGACGACGGCTTCGAGTAGACTCCGAAGTTCCTTGATACAGCCGTGAATGTCACCGATCACGATTGTCCTGCGGACTCTTGGAGCGGAGGGAGTTGGCATGGGGGAGGTCATGGTCGGAAGATCGGCCCGGAAGAGATATCGGTATGCCGTGCATAAGTCAAAGCGGCTGGAATGATGAATCCTGCAAGGAGACTCTTCGTAGGAACTGGACGCGGAGAATGAAACTGGAGCACCGAAAACTCCGGTTGCCAGTAAAGTTACAATCGTTGCGAGAACGACTAAGAGGCAGAGGCCACCGGAGGGATGCAGATTGTCATGTAAGCAATCAATTCGCCCCCTCAGACCCTTTTTAATATAATGCAAAAAATCTTAGACTTATACTGGGTATTTCGTTGAGGTGTGCTAGTTTACGTTCATGACACTTCACGTAAAAAAAGGCACCGACTGGAAATCCGTTTACGCTCAGGCTAGATCGTTAGCGCCAGAAGCCTTTGAGGCGGATCGCATCAACAACCTGATTATGGGTGAATGGGCTTCCGTTGGAACGTCCTCAACCCACGTGAATCCGGTAGACCAAATGCCGATTGAAGGTCCGCCTAAGATAGACCACCAAACCGCTCTCGAGGCCGTAGCTGCGGCTGCCCGCCAGCACAAGGCCTGGGGTTTAGTGAATCTTGACGAGCGCAAGGCACGGGTGAATGCGGGATTGGTAGGGCTTCGCGAGGCTCGCGACACAATTGCCCTGTTGCTGGCTTGGGAGATTGGGAAGCCGTGGAAACTGGCGTGCGCCGATATCGACCGCTGTATCGACGGCGTGGATTGGTACCTGACCCAAATTGACCGTCAACTTGAGGGTCGTTCACCACTCCGTGGGCCGATTTCCAACATCGCGTCATGGAACTACCCCATGAGTGTTCTCGTTCACGCAGAATTGGTCCAAGCGCTGGCCGGAAACGCGGTCATCGCGAAAACACCCTCACAGGGAGGATTTCACTCACTCACTCTTGCCCACGCAATGATGGCCCGAGCTGGCTTGCCCGTGACTCTTGTGAGTGGCGTTGGTGCCGAGTTGAGCGACGCACTGGTCTCTTCGCCTGAGCTTGGTGCCTTTGCCTTTGTTGGCGGAAGGTCAAATGGCCGGGCCACACTCGAACGCCTTGCCGATTTCAATAAGCGTCACATCTTGGAACAAGAGGGTTTGAACGCTTGGGGGGTTTGGGATTTCAGCAAATGGGATAACCTCGCTCCCCACATTCGCAAAGGCTTCGAGTATGCGAAACAACGATGCACCGCCTACCCTCGGTATGTCGTTCAGCGACGACTTTTCCCTGCTTTTCTCGAGATGTACATGCCTATCGTGAAAGGGCTGAGGTTCGGCCACCCATTGGCGGTAGAGAATGACCATGACGAACTTCCAGACCTTGAGTTCGGTCCAGTGATTCACAAGACCAAGGCGGACCAGCTGCGCGCTCAGTTCAATGAGGCTATCAACACGGGAGGAATCCCTCTCTATAATGGAAATCTCGACCACGGTCGATTTATACCGGGGCAAGATACTTCAGCCTATGTCGCGCCTGCCACAGTCCTCGAACCACCTCGGGCGTGGTCGCTGCACCACTCAGAACCGTTCGGCCCAATCGATTCGATTGTTCTGGTGGATACCGAGGCTGAATTCATTGCCGCGATGAACGTGTCAAATGGAAATCTGGTTTCTTCCGTGGCTACCGATGACATGGTTTTCGCGAAGCGCGTGCGCGAGGAGGTATCGGCCTTTAAATTTGGCGTCAACGTACCCAGATCTCGTGGAGATCGCGACGAGGTGTTCGGAGGGCTTGGTGCGTCGTGGCGCGGCGCATTCGTCGGCGGAGACTTGCTGGTGGATGCTATCACAGATGGCAAAAGGCCCATTTACGGAAACTTCAAGGGTGCATCTCGATTCCCCGAAGGACTCGACCTCTGAGGATTTCGCTAGTTTGGTTGACCGATGGGAAGGTCCTCGGTCCCAAGAGCCTACATGAGCTCATTGAGAAAAACCTCCGAACTGGTCTTGGAGATCAATCCTCCTTGAGTGAAGTAGCAATCCTCCGTCTGAGTTGTCCGCAAGCGGCGTCGATATCGTGTCCTTTCTCGCGGCGAATGGTAGCGGCAATTCCGCGGTTACGCAGGATAGAAAGGAACTCCTCCTGAACTGGCTCGGAGGGGCGTTTCCAAGGTAGACCCTCGACGGTGTTGTAGGGAATGAGGTTGATCTTGGCACGGAGACCCCTCGCCCTCTCTGCAAGGAGCTTGGCCTCGGTGGGAGCGTCGTTTACCCCCTCGATCAGGATGTACTCAAAGGTGATCATCTGTTTCTTGCGTTCGCTGTAGTAGGCGCAGGCCTCCATCAACTCGGCGACGGGGTATTTCTGATTCACCGGCATGATTTCGCTGCGGACAGAATCGCTCGCCCCGTGCAATGAGATGGCCAGTCTTATCTGGAGGGACTGATCCGCGAGTTCTCGGATTTGGGGAACAAGACCGCTGGTGGAGACGGTCATCTTGCGTGCACCCAAGCCCACTCCCCAGGGAGCGTTCAGGATAGAGACAGCCTTGAGCCAGTTCTTATAATTGGCCATCGGTTCCCCCATTCCCATAAAAACCAGATTATTGATGCGCTCTCCGGATATCTTCTCCGCGAGCAAAACTTGGGCGACGATCTCGTCGGTACTCAGGTGACGCTTCCATCCGTCGAGCCCGCTGGCGCAGAACTTGCATCCGTAAGCGCATCCGACCTGTGACGAAACGCAGAGGGTTCGACGGTCGGATTCCTCTCCATAGAGTGCTGGCGAGGCAGGGATCAGAACGGTTTCGATGAGCTCCCCGTCGTGGAGACGCAGAAGGAATTTGCGCGTCGTATCCTCCGAACCACTAACTGTCACTACTCCGGGAATGCGGATGGGATGTTTTTCGGCAAGTGCCGAGCGCAGAACCGCAGGGAGATTCTTCATGGCCTCCCAGGACTCGACGCGCTTCTCCCTCTCATACGCCCACTCCATGATCTGCTTGGCCCGGTAGGCAGGCTGCTCCAGCGCGGTCAGGCTCTCCTCAAGATCCTCCAGTGTGAGGGCATGAAGCGGAATGGGTACAACAGGTTCGGGCATGATCGGGTTTTTTCGAAAAAGGCAGAACTAAAGTGTGAGAGAAATTCATTGCCCTGCAAGCAGGGATTGCTACTATTTTCTGCTCTTCTGCCGTCACTTAAAAGGAGTCGCGGTAGGAGGGATTGGCAACAATCTCTCCGTAGAAGTTATTCAATACATCATGACAACAACAATCGCTGAACTTCAGCAACTCATCGCAGCCTCGGTTAAGAACTACCGCGAAGGCAGCATCGTCAAGGGCCACATCCTCGAGAAGCGTCCCAAGGAATTCCTCATCGACATCGGCTACAAATCCGAGGGTGTCGTTTCCGCATCGGAGTTCGAAAATCCCGAGGAGATCCAGGTCGGTGACGAGGTCGAGGTGCTCCTCGAGCGTCTCGAAAACGACCTCGGCATGGTCATCCTCTCCCGCCTGAAAGCTTCCCAGCGTCAGAACTGGTCGAAGATCGTCAAACTCTTCGAGGCAGAGGGCATCATCAAGGGCCGCGTCAAATCAGTCGTCAAGGGCGGTCTCATCGTCAATGTCGGCGTCGAGGCTTTCCTCCCCGCCTCCCAGGTGGACATCAATCCTCCCAAGGATCTCACCCAGTTTGTCGGCAACACCTACGACTTCAAGATCGTCAAGCTTAACGAGGACCGCAAGAACGTCGTTCTCAGCCGTCGTGAACTGATCGAGGCTGAGCGCAGTGAGCGCCGCCAGCAATTCCTCGGCACCATGAGCGCTGGAGACAAGGTCGAGGGTACCGTCAAGAACATCACGGACTTCGGGGCTTTCCTCGATCTCGATGGCATCGACGGACTCCTCCACATCACCGATATGTCCTGGGCCCGTCTCACTCATCCGAGCGAGGCCGTCAAGCCCGGCGACCGCCTCACGGTTGTCGTCCTGGAAATCAACAAGGACAAGGAGCGCATCTCCCTTGGCCTCAAGCAGCTTCAGTCCAATCCTTGGGATCGTCTCGAAGAGCGCTTCCCGATCGGCCAGAAGATCAAGGGCAAGGTCACCAATCTCATGCCTTACGGCGCCTTCATTCAGATCGAAGAAGGCATCGAGGGACTCATTCACGTCTCGGAGCTCTCCTGGACCAAGCGTATCACCCGTCCTTCCGACGTCCTTACCCTTGGTCAGGACATCGAGGCCGTAGTGCTCGGAGTCAACAAGGAGGATCAGAAGATCTCCCTTGGCGTCCGTCAGCTCGAGCCGAATCCTTGGGACGAGATCGAACAGCGTTATGTCATCGGCAAGCAGGTTCGCGGCCAGGTCCGCAACATGACCGCCTACGGCGCCTTCGTGGAGCTTGAGGAAGGTATCGACGGCATGGTGCACGTCTCCGATCTCAGCTGGAACAAGAAGATCAACCACCCGAGCGAAGTCCTCAAGAAGGGCGACGAGGTGGATGCAGTCGTCATCGACATCGACAAGGCCAACCAGCGTATCAGCCTCGGCGTTAAGCAGCTCGAGGCCGATCCCTGGAAGGAGATCGAGGGTAAGTTCAAGGTTGGCGACGTCGTCAAGGGAACCGTCTCCAAGATCGCCAATTTCGGCGCCTTCATCGAGCTCCCCGGAGCCATCGACGGACTCGTTCACATCTCTCAGATCACCGAGGATCGTGTCGAGAAGGTCAAGGATGTCCTCAAAGTCGGCCAGGAAGTCGAGGCCCGCGTTATCAAGATCGACAAGACCGAGCGTCGTCTCGGCCTCTCGATCAAAGCAACCGGTTACAGCGAGGAAGCACTCCGCAAGGAGAGCGAGGCCCTCGAGTCCGTAAAGAGCGGCGAGGATATGGTCAGCTTCGGTGCAGCCCTCATGGCAGCCGAGGAAGAGTATCGTCCCGGTCAAGGCAGCAAGTAACCCTTCGCTAACCACACCATGTCACAGCCAGAAATCACTGCCTACCTCAAGACCTCCTGCGGTTGGAGCAAGGGAGTACGTGCCATCATGGACAAGTATTCCCTTCCCTACACAGAGAAGGACATCATCCAGAATCCGGCCTTCCGGTTCGAGATGGAGCAGCGCAGCGGCCAGTCGCTCTCCCCCTGCGTGGAGATCAACGGGGTCATGCTGCCCGACATCAGTGGTGAGGAAGTCGAACGCTACATGCTCGAGAAGGGGCTTGTATCAGCTAACGAGGTGAAGACCGACGTGCCGCTGAATGCCGCCTGCTCGGATGCAGAACACGCTGCGATGGCTCAGGGCCAGGGCCTGGGCCAAGGAATCAAGATGAACCTCTGAGGTTTTCAATAACTCAACAAGAAGGCCGCACTCGGAAGGGTGCGGCCTTTTTCTTTGGCAGAAACTGAAGGTTCTCGCGCAGAGGCGCAGAGGCGCGGAAATCGAGAAATTCATAGCTTCCTATTAACCCGAATGATGTGGGGCTGATCATTTCTAAACCTATCTAATGGATCTGTGAGGCTCATAACCTTAGCACCTTAAGCGATCTATGCGACCTCCCTACCTCCGAGTGAGACTTCTCCTTCTATTTCCTTATGAAGATCTGTGAAACACTCGCGCCCCCTCGGATCATCTTTGAATCACAAAAGGGGAATGCGCATCAGAGCAATCTGGTCCCCTGTGCATTCTGTGCATCTTGTGGCCATGACTCAGATTAACCCGTTCTAAATGAAAGGTAGCAGCGGATACTTTTTCCCGAGGACCATTTCGCTGGGAGCTCCGAGCCATTTCTCGAGAGCTGTGGCGTAGACGGAACGGAAGTCCGTGCTGAACTTGAGATCGCCATCATGAAGATCGGTCAGACTTGGATAGTTACCGTAAAGTCCGGGCTTCACCCCTCCACCCATCACAAAAAGCGGAGCCGCAGCACCGTGATCCGTTCCTCCGCTGGCATTCTCGGAGACACGGCGTCCGAACTCGCTGAAGGAAATCATCAGAACACGGTTAAAATTCCCCTGGGCCTTCAGATCTTGTGCAAAGGCTGATGTCGCCATGCTCAGATCGTTCATAAGACGCTCATGGGAGGGCAACTGGTTCGCATGTGTGTCGAACCCTCCCTGTGAAACGTAATAGACGCGCGTTGGCAATCCTCCGGCAATCAGGCGACCGACGAGATTGAGACTGTTCCCGAGCTGTGACTGTGGGTAGTTAACCGAGCTCTTGGTCTTCCGAGTGATCGCAAGAATTTTGTCACTGCTCATCTGCGCACCAAGAGCTGTTCTCTGAAGAAACTCCACCGTGCTTCCATCATTATCGGAGGGACCGGAGATCATACCGATGGAACCTCCCGAATTCTCACTCAGGGAACTGTGTCCCGCATCGGAAGGTTGGTTCATCTGCCTCATGAACATATCGGCCGAGGCAGGGTCGCTGGCAGCGTCGCTCATGTAGCGGAACTGCTCCGGATTGCTGAATGCCACCCCCTTGGGGATCTGAGAAGCAAAGGACTGGGGGGTCTGGCCGCCAATGGCTACTCCCAACGTGGATGGGTCGGAACCCTGGCAGCAGTTATCAAAATATTTTCCAAGCCATCCTTCAGACTCGTTCTTGTCTGCATCACTTCCTGTCTGCCAGATCTCGGTCGATCGGAAGTGCGAGCGATTGGGATTCGGATACCCAACCCCTTGTACCATACCAAGGCATCCTTGGGCATAGAGATCATGAAGGCCTGTCAGCTTCGGGTGGAGACCTGCATAGTCGCTGATCCTGAGGACACCCGTCTTTGGGATAGCGATCTTGGGGCGAGCCTTGTAGTAGGCGTCATCTCCGTAGGGAACGAGTGTATTCATCCCGTCGTTGCCACCTGCCAGTTGGAGCACGATCAGGATAGTGCCATCCTTACCCGTCGTGATCTGTCCCGTAGTGGCGGCTGCCATGGTGTCGAGACAGAGAAAGGTCTTCTCAAGAAAGAGAGGAACTGTATAGGCCAGTGCACCTCCTAGAACCGATGTCCTGAGAAAGTCACGCCGAGTATGGAGAGGTTGGTCTTTGGGGGATTTCATGGGATGGAGGGATGAAAGGTGAAACCTGAAACCTGAAGAATATGAAGGGTGTTACTGGATCGAATTCACTCGGCGTATCAACATGGCACACAATATTAGATAATCTGATAAAAACTCACTTGAATTCATAAGTCCGGACTTTATTTCAGCTTTCATCCTTTTCACTTATGTCAATTGGTAGTCGGGGGTGCTCATCATGATCTGCATGAGATCACGAATGATGTTATCAGAATAAGGTGTAGTGTGTTTTTCCAGATAGGTCAGATAGGTGGCGCGATCCTTCGGAGGGAGCGGGTAGTTGAACACCCGAAATGCCAGTTCATCCAGAAGCTGGTCGGAGCTCCCCCGGAGGCTTAAAGGAGCGATTCTTTCCAGAGGAATCACCGCGGTCTTGGTATTGCCGCCACCTAGGATACGAGCCCTTCCGCTGAGCAGATAGGCGGCCAGATTATATCGGTAGAGAAGGCTGGAGGCGCTGATCCATGATCGTCCTCCGTCCCAGCCCTTAACGTTCGGAGGGGCGAAAACAACCTGACCCAGCACGGAGAGGGAATTTTCCAGCACTCGCTCATCCGGAAGAGGGATCTCCAGCATCTTGGTTGTCTGCATGATCCATTGCACTGGACTCTTGATCTGGTGATGGACGACCTTCGGCGAATAGAAGACAGAACTGCTGAAAATCTTTTGCAGGGTTGCCCCGATATCATAACCGTTGGAGAGCAGGAGTTCTGCCACGGCGCTGAGGGTCTCTTCAGGAGGATTCTCAGCCACGAAAAAGACCCAGAGTTTTTTGCCAATGAATCGAGCGCACTGGGGTTGAGCCACGATCGCGTCGATGATGTCATCACCTGATAAGTTTCCCGTCTTGTCAAAAAACGTCTTCGTGCCGGGATCAAAATCCCTTTCTTGAAAGTGAAACTGACCGGTCTCGTAATTGATGCGGTATCCGGTGAAGGCACGGGCTGATTCCCGGATATCCCTCTCTGTGTAATGACCCTCACCCAAGGAGAAGAGTTCCATGATCTCACGGGCAAAGTTCTCATTGGGATTATCTTTGCGACTCTGACCGAGATCGAGCCACCGAATCATAGCCGGATCGCGTGATATAGCCTTAAGCATGTCGGGAAACTTCCCAAGGGCGTAACGGCGAAGAGTATCGTTCTGCTGCCACATCAGGTAGGGATCATTCACCTTCTGATTGCTGGTGGCGAAGTGACCGTGCCAGAAGAGGGTGGCCTTTTCCTGCAAGGGGGCGGATGTGTAGCGCATCCTGTTCAGCCACCAGAGACGAAGATCAAGCATCGAGGCAGATTCGGCCTTATTAAGCTCCTTCCTGATCATCTGGCGGTCTTGCTCTGTCAGTGCAGCTTTTTCACGCTGCTTGAACTCGAACCGTTGATCAGGCATGAGCAACTCAGGTCTAGGAAACAGATCACTGTCATCATCAGCCTGGATAAAGGAGGCCACAGCCTTTTCCGGACCCATTCTGACTACTATATCTATCTCCGAAGGAGTGCCTCCAAATCCCGCCCTATCGAGCAGATGGGCGGCAAGTTTTCGGCCCCAGAGCTTTTCGGGAAACGGGGAGAACATTACTAACTAGAACACCATTTCCTATGAAAGGTTGCAGTATGATTTGAGGTTTTTAAGATTTCCCTGAGATCATCACTAAGGCGGGCAGAGTCGAAATTGCCCTCGCGGGTTCTTATACCGTTCTCATAGACTCCTCGAACATGCGTTTTACGAATCTGACGAGGAGTGCCGGGATCGGTTCCAACTGTTATCGCCTCGACCTTCCGGAGGGTTCCGTGATTCTCGACTGCGGCATGGATCCCGAGCAGGTGGGCCATGACGCGACTCCAATCCTGGAGGAGGTGGAGAATGGATCGATTCGCTCCACGATCCTCACCCATGCCCATCAGGACCATGTAGGTTGCCTTCCCCTACTTCAGTCCCGCCAGCCTGGAATGCCAGTTCTCATGACCCTGGGAACCTCCAGAATCGCCGATGTCATGCTCCACAACTCGGTCAACGTCATGAACCGTCAGCAGGAGGAACTGAAACTTGTCGACTATCCCCTCTTCAGTCACCGAGCCATTGAAATGGCTTCGCGTATGTGGCGTCACTGCGCGCTCGAGCGCCCACTCTCGCTGGATGGTGATCGCATCGCGGGAGAGACTGACTCGACAACAGTCACCTTCCATGATGCGGGACATATCCTAGGCTCCACCGGCGTGATGATCCGATCGGAGGGTAAGAAGTTTTTCTATACGGGAGACGTGAACTTTGAGGACCAGACCATCCAGACAGGAGCCCGTTTCCCCGAGGAACCGGTCGACGTCCTGCTCATGGAGACGACCCGGGGAAATGCCCCTGTTCCTGAAGGTTTCACAAGAGCCAAAGAAGAAGTTCGATTTGCAACGGCCGTTGCCGCTGCTCTTGAAGAAGGAGCAAGCATCACAATCCCTGTCTTTGCACTCGGAAAGACCCAGGAGGTCATGGCCCTGCTCTGGCAGATGCAGAGAGACCGCGTCATCCCCCCCACTCCTCTCTATGTCGGAGGACTCAGCAGTAAGATCACTGCCGTCTATGACACCATGGCCACGCAAGTGCCCAGACGCCTGCCAAATCTTCGCCTCATGAGTGACGTAGCCCCGTATGTGGCGGGCGGAGCCGAGATTCAATCGCTCAACCCCCGCAAGAGAGCCATCTATGCCCTCAGTAGCGGCATGATGACCGAGAATACCCTCTCCAATGTCTTTGCCCGAAAGGTCCTTCCCGACCCCTCTCAGTACCTTTTCTTTGTTGGCTATGCAGATCCCAACTCGCCGGCGGGACACGTCAGGAAGGCTGAACCAGGAAGCGTCGTGCAGCTTACCTCAGCGGGGGCCCCCGTTCCCTTTCACTGCCACAGAGAGGTCTTCACCTTTAGCGCCCATGCCCAGAGGGATGATCTTCTCTCCTATGCGGTCAAGGTCCGACCGAAGACCATCCTTCTGGTCCACGGAGACGAACCAGCTATCGAATGGTTCAAGCGGGAGCTCTACACCGCCCTCCCGGACACGAAGGTCATCGCCCCTCCCCCGGGACAGACGATTGATCTGTAGAAGATCGTAAAGATTACTTGCCCAGCAAGGACGCTTTCAGATCGGCGGCCACGGGATTCGAACCGAACCAGAGGCTGAGAAAGGATTTCTGGAAGTCGCGACCGGGGATGGTTCCCTTCAGCCTTCCTTGATCGAACACAACGGTGTTCGTGCCGATAAACTGGACCTGCTCCACCCCCATGTTTTTCAAGGGACCGAGCATGGCAATGAAAGCGTCGCGATCCCGTGCATAGCCGGGATAGGTATAGCTGACACTCTGGGCAAACTGGGAAGTCCAAGCCTTGACTACATCGGATTGACCAACGGCCCGTAGGAAGGTGAAGTCGAACTGCATGGGGCCTTGTGAAGACATCATGGATGTCGCCGTCCTGATAGCCGCAGGAGTGTAGACCGAAGCAACGTAGATCTTGATCGGGATCAACAACAGGGTGAAGGTACGCAATCCCGCACCATTGAGCTGGAGTTTCTGACCATTAACCTGAACCGTTGGAGGAACGCTCACCCCCTGAATTTCAAGGGCTTTCAAAAGCAGTGCGCTCAGAAGCAGAGAAATGATAAGAAGTGCGGATGCCCTCTTCATTGCTAAGCGCCGTAGCTCTTGGTGAACTTCTTCTTGCCCTCGTCTTCCTCAGCAGGAGTTGACTCGGCCTTTGGGGTTTCGGACTGGAGTGTCGGCTCAGTAGCTTCATCGTGAGCATGAGTACAATTCTCATCATGGACATGTCCGGCGGCTCCGGATTCGGCTCCAGCAACTGAACCTGAAGACACCTGAACAAAGGCTAACTGGAGTTCCGAGAGGACGCTGGTCAGGATCTTTTCTTCGTCTTGATTGAGGTTGCCCCGGGTCTTCTCTTTGATGATCTCCAGGTGGTCGATGAACATCTTGGCAGCCTCAAGGTTAACCTCAGCTTTGCCTGTGGAGGGATGGGCCATCTGCCCGAGGCAGAGAGCTGCCTGCTGGGCGTTCATCATCACGAGTTCGATGAAGCGCTGGGTGAGATCGGCGGAGTTTGTTGCCTGCTGGATTTCGGCCATGGGATTTTAGGTTATGGGTTTTAGGTTATGGGTAATGGGTAATGGGTAATGGGTAATGGGAAGAAATGAACTAAGGTGCCTTGGTGGGATTGTGAAGCGGTTCGGCAGCCTTGGATACTGGAGGACCTACGACAACTTCTACGCTCTTGGCATCGCGGAAATATTTATTGGCCACCTTCTTGGTGTCCTCGAGGGTCACTTTTTCAATCTCGGTCTTACGGATCTTGTCATGATCGTAGCCAAGGCCGAGCAGTTCGTTAGTAGCACAGACTCCGCCAAGTGCAGCGGCTGACTGATTTCGGATCGCCTCGGCTCCCAGGAGTTTGGCCTTAGCCCGGTCGAGCTCGACTTGGGTTAGGCCCTCGGCAGCAAGCTTGTCGATTTCGTCGTTGAACTCTTTCTTGGCCAGATCAACCTTCTTCGGATCGGTGCCGAGATAAAAGACGAAGGCGCCGGGCGCTAGGCCGGTGGAGTTTGACGCTCCTACAAAATAGGCCAGCCCAAGCTTTTCGCGGATCCGGACAAAAAAGCGTGAGCCCAAATCGCTGGAAGCCTCCTCGATCAGTTCCAGAGCAGGTCGATCGGCAGCATCGATCGTTGTTCCCAGAAATCCCCTCATGATCACCGACTGCTGTTTCTGGCGATCGGCAGAAGTCTTCACAGATTCCTTGAGTGGTGAAGAGACAGGAGGTTGGGCCAAGGAGATCTCGCCTGAGGGGAGAGTCCCAAAGTCTTTTTTCGCAAGGGCCAGCACCTCGTCGGGATTCACCGCACCGAAGATAGTGAGGACTCCGTTCTTGCCGACAACCAGCCTGTCCCGATAGGCCTTCACATCGGATGAAGTTAGCTTGGAAACGGTTTCCGGTGATCCGGTGGTGCGGAGTGCATAGGGATGACTCCCGTAGAGATGCGTCTTAAGGAGATTGCGTGCCGTCGTGGTGATTTGGTCATCCTCGGCCTTGATCGACGCAAGCTGGGAATCCTTCTCCAGGGCGACTTCTCCCTCTGGAAAAGTGGCGTTGAGCAGGACATCCGAGAGGATCTGCATGCCAAGCGGAAGATCATCCTTCATCACCTCGACGGCGACTGAGAAGCTATTGTTCCCCGAAGTGGCTCCGATCGATCCCCCCACATGCTCCACGGACTCGGCGATCTGCTGGGCCGTGCGGGTCCGGGTTCCCTTCACAATGGTGCTAGCTGCAAGCTGGGAGACTCCGTTCTTCTCGGGAGTCTCCGCCAAGAGACCTCCTCGGAATGCGGCGATGATCGAGACCAAGGGGAGCCGGTTATCCTGATGGATGAGGACTCGGAGACCATTGGGAAGGACTTCCTTGCTGATCTTTGATTCGGCGGTTTTGGCATTAGGAACCTTGCCTGATTTTGACTGATTGATCGGATCGAGCGAGGTGACGGTAAGTCCCTCCGGCTTGAGATAGAGGGCGGCCACACGACGAACATCCTCGGGAGTGACCTTCTCAATCGACTCGAGGTAGCGTTTCCCAAATTCTGCGTTGCCGGTCATGAGCCATCCGTTGCCGTAATCGGAAGCACGTCCCCGCATGGTGGTCAATCCGTGATAATGCTCAGAGAGAAGGGCCTTCTTCGCCTTGGCCAGTTCCGGGAGGGTAATCCCCTCACTTGCGACTTTCTCTACCTGGGCAAAAATCTCCTTCTCGGCGGCGGCGCGCTTGTCGGGATCAGCAATTGCACCCACATAGATGAGGCCTTCTTTAGGGGTTAAAGTATAGAGCCCTGCTCCGATCTGGTGAACCAACCCCTTCTTCTCACGAACCTCCGTGTTCAGGATGGAGCTCGTACCCGTACCAAGCACAGCCGAGAGAACCTCAACGGCGGGCGCATCAGGACTCGTAGCACCGGGAGCACGCCAGGCTATATTCATGCGACTGAGATCCGTGGGGAAAGTATCTCGGGCCTCTTGCATACCGAGTTGAGGTGGCTCCTCCGCGATCGTCACCGGTTCGAGCGGCATACGGGGATATTTCTCGAAGCAGGCTGTCAATTGATCGCGGATCTCGGAGGCATTGACATCGCCAACCACGACAAAGCAGAGATTGTTAGGAACGTAGCGGCGTTTGTAGTAATCGAGGACATCCTGCCGGTTCAGCTTGTTATAGATGTCGAGATGACCAATCACCGGTTCCTTGAATGGGCTCGTATGAAAGGCCGTTCGGAAAAGCAGGAGCGAGGCGGTGCGATCGGGATTGTCGTAGCCCATTGCAAATTCACGGCGAATGACCTCCTGTTCCTTGTTGTACTCGGCTTCGGGAAGCGTGGCGTTCATCATGGCATCTGCCAGAATATCGACCGCCTTGTCAGCACCCGTGGCAGGGACATCGATCCAGTAGACAGTACGATCATAGGAGGTGTAGGCATTGATATACCCACCCTGATCCTGGACCTGACTCGCGATCACGCCGGGTGCCCGGGAGGTGGTCCCCTTGAAAAGCATGTGCTCCAGAATGTGGGAAAGCCCGGCTCCCAAGAGCTTTCCTTCGTGGATGGATCCGGTATTGCACCAAGCCTGCACGCTCGCAACAGGAGCGCCCTTGTTCTCCTCGACGATCAGGGTTAGCCCGTTGGGGAAAGTGAAGATCTGCGGCTTTGAGGAAAGCACCGGATCTCCTTTTTCACTTTTTTCACTCTTTGCACTCGTATCGACGATCGTAGCAACGGTTCCCTCACTGTTTTTGGAAGCCCCATGGTTATTAGGTTTCTCGGGAGAGGCAGTGAGTACGGGTAGAGCAAGGATGGTCATGAGTACTGGGAGTGTTTTCATTTGGTAAAAAGCGCCTGCTGATCGCCAGACTCCGCGTCAGCAGTGTTCGTTGGCACAGGTGGTGGAGGAAGAAACGGGACGACAAAGGCTTCACGAAAATCGAATCCGCTCTCAAAATCATCAATACGGTCATTCTCGGTACGCCCGAAGGCTCCCGCCTCCACAAGGCTGAAAACCATTTCTCCGATATCACGACAGGAAGCTATCCCCCAATAATTGAGAACGGTCGGAGCCATCGGCCCGAATTCTCTCAGGGCTATACGCCTGAAGCCCTCAAGGAGCTCTTCCGCCGAGACATGGGAAGAGATTGGCTGCTGCTTCGATTTCGAGCGTTTCTTGAGAGTGGCTTCAAGCGACTCGCGCAAGAACTGGTAACCCTCGGGGCGGTACTTGTCCTTTTTGGCGACAGCTAAGGCAACGGCCTCATTAAATCCTGAAACTTTCATGAAATAAAGTCGATGGGGTCAGTGGGTGGAAGCAGAATAAGTATTTGTTCGATTAGGAAGCATGCCATCCAGACGTAGATGCCTGATCCCTGCTCCCACAAGCAATGCTGCCAGAATGAAGATCATCACCGTCTGCTCCTGCCGTGTCAGATTCAACATTCCAATACGATAATGCGGACGGGCGAAGGTGCAAGTGTCACAAGTGGGTTCCATTTCTTTTCAATGCTATCTCTTCAGCTCTTCACGTATCATTACCATCCCCGGGTTTCGACGGCATCCAAGTAACGGCCTACCGGGCCTTTCCGAACAGGGGATTCTTGAGATTTTAAAAATACGTCAAAGAGACCGCTACAGACGGGGACCTTCGCCGCCTCGTACCAGTCCAGATAGGCATCGATGGCTTGAGAGCGTCTGAGAGTATCTGCTCGAAGAGCGGTGAGAGCTGCCAAACGTTCACTGAGTTTTTTTCCCGAGAGAGCTTTGCTCGACTGGAAGAGATCAGTTGTCGAGTCGATGATGGGAACAACCAAGGGATTCGCCTGGAGGCGCAAGGCACTGAGTCTTGTGCAAATCCCTTGGGAAGTGAATTTCCATCCCCTCTCCTTGCGTAGCTTCTCGAAAGAGCCAGCATCCATGGGAATAGCCTTCGCGATAACATCATATCTGCGAAGACTCTCCGTGGAGGTAAGCTCGTCGGTGACGCTTTTTTCTTCACGGGAAGAAGTTGCCATCAGCAAAAGCCACTCCCTCTCCACTTTTTGCATCGGCCATCCAGAAGGCCAACTCGAATTTGAAGACAACGAGTCAGATTGCTTTGCGGAAAAGTCAGGGTGGATCCATTTTCTGAATAGTGCCCCCCCATTTCCCTTCAATCCGACCTGAAGGAGACACGCGGCCCTCGCATCATAATTTGCTTCTAAGAGATAATTGTTTTCATCAGGAGGCCTCTCTACTAGAAAGGCCTCGATTCCAGGTGGTGCTCCTCCTTGAAGGTAGGGGGCATGGATGGTTTTTTGAGTTTTTTCATCAAGGCAAAGGGTGGCCAATCCGTGAGAGAGCCATGAAGGAATCTTCGGAATGGAGGAACCAACTGGAGGGGCTTTACCATGATAGCACTCGCGAAGAATCATCGCTGCTACAAGAAGTCTACCTTTCTGGCTTGCTGATTGCGGAGTGTCTTGCTCCAAAAGATCAACTTGGATCCTGGGCTGGCCGTCTTCCAAGGCATCAACCCTGAGATTTGGCAATCCTTGTCCCGAGGACTCAAGACCATGCAACACAATCAAGACCGGAGCATAATCCCGCGACTCAAAGCCGGTTACCTCGTAAAAACGTTTCTCAACACCTCTCAAGAGACGCTCCTCAGTACGAGAGAGTGATTGGTCATCGCATTGAAGGCGAAAGACTCCCTGGGGAGTTGTGGGAGTAGTTTTGGCAGCCAGAATCGCAACAGCATTCTGCATGCTTAGCAGCATGAAAATCCAGGCCACAACCCCGGTGACGAGGAGGATACGGAAACAGTTACCTCCTCCGTTCATGTGATTAGGCAGACTAAGGGCGTGTGATCAAGTCAATGTAGCCGGGACGGATCCGCACTGACTCGGCTTCCTTGATCACCCGCAACTCTTTGGCAAATGGGGAGGAGAAGGAATTCATGAATGGGGTAATCAGCGAAAGGAGTGGCCCGTTAAGGGGCAGCAGTCCCAGACTTCCTGACTCAGGTATAAGATTCCACTGCCGTGAGCCACCGGAGAGGCTCAATGATTCTGAAAGATGGAGAGGATAACTCATCAAGGTTACCGTCACCGAAAAACGAAGGCCTCCATTGGTAAGGATCACCACACTCTCCATCCACTGAGGCATCGGTATGAAATCAAAGGGAGGAGCCCATTGGATTTTTCCAGCCTGAGCAAGCGCCTGATTGATGAGTGACTGTGAGATTGTCACCGGCACTCCTCTTGACCCAAAGATACTTTGCTGGAGGGTAGCCGGGGCGTTGGCAATCGGCCGGGAGTCGGGAAGCGGCAACTTAGGATCCATCAGGGCCAGAACGAACGCGACGCCCAGAGCAACCAATAGGAGATAACGGAAAATTCCCCAGAGACGGGAAAAGAGAGAATGTTTTTCCTTGGACTCTTCATCAAATCGTTGAGCCCGGCCGGCTGCAATAGCCACCGATGGCTGAAGGGGAGCATGCACATCTCCCTGAGGAGTTTTTGGAATTTTCGAAAGAATAGCTCCGCAATGACTGCAATAAACCAGCGAGGAGGGATTATCTTGAGCGCAGGAACTACAGCTGGTGATGCTCATTTCTTAGGCGCGGATTTCCTGACCTTAGTGGACTCAGGCGCGGAGGTTTTCTTTGTTTCGGCCTTGGGTGTGGAAGTTTCAGCCTTATCAGTCTTGGCCGGGGGAGAAGAGCTTTCTGCAGGCTTTGAGGGTGTTGATTCACTTTTTTTAGCGCTTTCCGCCGCGCTCTTGTATCCCTCGCTACGATAATCGGTGATATAGAAGCCTGATCCCTTGAAAATCAGCCCCGCGCCAGCCCCGATGAGTCTCTTCACCTTTCCCTTACCCCAAGTCTTCATGCAGCACTTTTCCTTGGGGCAGGTTTTGTAGGCGTCATCCTTCATGGATTGGAAGGCCTCAAAGGTCTTCTTGCACTTGGAGCATTCGTATTCGTAGGTCGGCATGGCTTGATGCTATGGGATAAAATTACCGACTGCTAGGTTCCTTAGAGCAACTCGGCGATCTGGACGGCATTCAGAGCCGCCCCCTTCAGGAGTTGATCCCCACTCACCCAGAATGTCAGGGCATTCGGCAAGGCACAATCCAGACGAAGCCTTCCCACTCGGCAGTCATCTTCCCCACTGCACTCGATCGGCATCGGGTAGATCGCATTGGAAGGATCGTCATGTAGAATAATACCCGGTGCAGACATGAGAACCTTGCGGGCCTTCTCAAGCGAAACAGGCTCCTCGAATTCGGCGGTTACCGCCACCGAGTGAGCGCGATAGACAGGAACCCGGACGCAGGTTACCGAAGCCGTGAAGTGAGGGAGGTGCATGATCCGGCGGCCCTCATTCTGCATCTTCATCTCCTCGCGCGTGTAGCCATCCTCCAGGAATGAATCGACATGAGGAAGGACATTGAAAGCGATCTGGTGAGGATAGACCTCCTTGGTAACAAGGCGACCCTCGGCGATCGCCTCAACCTGGTCGCGTAGTTCCTCGATGGCACGGGCTCCCGTCCCGGAGACCGCCTGATAGCTTGAAGCAATGACCCTCTTCAGTCCGAAGGCTTGATGCAGGGGGTAAACCGCCAACAGCGTGATTGCCGTGGTGCAGTTCGGATTAGCCAAAATCCCTGAATGAGAGGCAGCATCGGCGGCATTGATCTCCGGCACGACCAAAGGAACCTCCGGGTCCAACCGGAAGGCCGAGGAGTTATCCACGACGATCGCGCCGGCCTTCACCGCATGAGGAGCAAACTCCTTGGAGATCCCTCCCCCGGCACTGAAGAGCGCTATATCGATTCCCTCAAAACTCTTTTCAGTGAGGGGCTCAACCATGATTTCTTCTTCACGGAATTTTAGTCTCTTACCGGCTGAACGGGGTGACGCAAGCAGTCGCAGGGAAGCGACAGGATAGTTCCGTCTCTCCAGAACCTTTATCATCTCGATGCCAACTGCGCCGGTGGCCCCGACGATGGCAATGTGTTTGGGAGAGGAGATACTATTACCTTGGTCTGTCATGCTCATGATGTGAGGTAAAAATTGCCTTCAGCCGGCCCTCTCTGCAAGCATCCAGACAAAAGGAAGCCATGATATCCAAATCACCCGAGGAGACCAAACCGCTGGAATCCATTATCATTGGAATCGAACAACAGGTTCTCGAACTCCGCAGCGGCCAGCAACTTGCCGCGTCTTATCCCATTTCCAGTTCCCGGTTCGGACTGGGAACCGACGTGGGAAGCTTCCGTACTCCCTTGGGGCGCTTCAGGATCTGTGAAAAGATTGGCGACCATGTTCCTTCCTGGATGGTCTTCAAAGGACGTATCCCAACAGGCGAGATCGCAACTCCAGGCGGAGAAGAAGATCAAGTGCTGACCCGCATTCTCTGGCTGGAGGGACTGGATAAGGAGAACGAGAACACGAAGGAACGCTACATCTATATCCATGGCACCAATCAGGAAGAGCTGATAGGCACCCCCGCAAGCCAAGGCTGCATCCGGCTGAGGAATCAAGAGATGATCGACCTGTACGACCGGGTAGCGACTGGCATGGAGGTCCAGATCCACGCCTGATTACAGCGGCGGATGAAGGATAAAAGAATTCCTAGTGAATTTGCTTTGTTGGATCGCCCTGAGACCTTAAAATAACACTTTAGCAACCAGCTTAGAAAGGAGGCGAAATTTATCATGACCATCACCAAGATCGCAGCAGTCGTCGCACTCGCGGCAGCTACTCTCACACTCGGCGCCTGTGCGCAGAAGCAGGCACCTGCTCCCGCCACCGTCGGCAAGAGCAAGTAATTGTAGCAGGGGGAGGTTATCCGATTTTCGGATGATCCAATCTCATTTTAAAAGCCGGGCCGAGATTTCGGTCCGGCTTTTTTTTGCCAAGTTTCTTGTATCCACAAAAAAGACTACGAAGGCCCCGGAAAGAGAGAGGAAAATGAGACTCCAAGATTTTAGCTGCATCCCTGCTGACAATAATTGCTAGAACCCCATAGATAAAGAAGCTGCCCCGCATGGATTCGAACCATGAATAATGCCTCCAAAGGGCACTGTGTTACCGTTACACCACAGGGCATTGATTTACTCTGTAAATCGAGGTCAGTTCCACACGAGTTCCACAATTCGTAGTGTTCAGTCCGTCGATTTTAGGGGTCAGTGTGCAGGATTACCACTTCTCTTGCAAGCTGAAGGAGGTGCGAAGTGATTCCCCTCATTTTGTCCGTTATCGGGCTCACTTTTTGGGTCGGTCGCGTTGAGTTTGCGGAGATTCTCTGCGTAATCGCCGCAAGGCTGCGGAGGTCCAAATGAAGGATCCCTGCCTCACTGCTGCGCTCCGTCACATCGGCAAGCGTCCCGCCTGGACTCCTGCTCGGGAGTATCGAGGCGACCGGCCTTGTCTTCCTCTGGCTGCTTATTCGCGTCTCTCTCGCTGGGCCTCCTGGCATTTCATCACTGCCGGTCAATGGATACAACTTTCACCTCGGATCAGGAGGGCAAATTCATGAGTGCCATGAATGATCTCAGTCGGCTCGGAATGTGCACGATGCCGGGATGTCTTTCTCAGGCTTTCTGGGTGCATGGGGCTCCCTTGAGTGTTGAGGAGAAGGGAGATGTTTTCCCCTGGGAGCTCTGCAACTGCTGTCATGAATCCGTCATGGGGGCCGATCAATTCCTGAAGGACTCGGGTCTTGCGGAGCCTGATGAGGTGACTTGGTGCTGGGAAGCAACCCGCGCCCGGAGTCAGCGGGGTCTGAAAGTGGAGGGTCTGAAAAAGCCATGATCTCTTCCCACTCCCGCGAGGCGACCCGCGCCTATGCCAATGATATTGCTGAGTCGGCTTATACGCCCGATATGGGGGATGAGATCGATGAGGCAGCAGAGGAGTTGGCAGAGGATTTCTTCTGGTTTGCTAAGAATCATATCCCGGCGTCGAAGATGTCGATCCCTTGGAATGAGATGAAGCTGGTCATCGAGGCCGCGGGGATCTGGGCCATCACGGTCCAGGAGAAGGAAAAGGCCAATATGGCCGGTCAGGCTTGGGAGATGCTCGGTCGGGTCATCGGTCTGCTGCTCTCGGCCAAGAATCTGAACGCTCAGGTTCATGCCCTCGCCTTCGCGGCGGGGCTCGATCAGCTCAATGGCAAGAAGTCACAGGCTGAGATGGCTAGGGAGCTGGGATGCACCCGCGCCCTGATCTCTCACTACGTCGTCGGCTGGGCGGATGTGCTCGATCTCTCGATCACGAAGTTCAGGAAGTCGGAAGCAAGTCGGGAAACATACAAGTCGGTCCAACTGAACCGATCCAGAGAACCTGGTCGGATTCTAAAAACATTAAAACGAGGAGAAAATAATGAGTAACGAGCTAACACCCGCAGGATATTTCAGACCGGATGGCCTTGTGCTGCCCGAAGTCATGAGCGGTCAGGAGGTCTTTGAGGTCGGGTATAAGATCAAGATGGCCCGCAAGGCTTCCTCCCTCTGGCTCAGGGATTGGCGCGAGTATGTGGCTAGTAATCATGGGGAGGAATTCCTCGAGGATACGGAGGCTCAGATTGATAAGCAGCTCGATCTCGAGCTGGGGCTCCCTCCCGAGGCTAAGAAGCCGATGCTCAATGATGGTCTCGGTAAGGGGACGGCCATCATCACCATCGAGGGGCTCTATCAGGGGTTCTCGATCTGGAGGCGGAAGATGGATTCTTCCATCCCGAAGTGGAATTCGGAGGATCGGAAGAAGGCCTGTGAGCTCCTACGCCCGATGGTGGAGTTCTATGATGAGCTGCTGGCTACGGAGGCACGGAAATGAGTGAGAAACTTAGATTGGTAGAAATGCCCCCTTTGCCTTCAGGTGAGGCCTGCTTCCATTATGAAGAAGTGTCTTGTTCACGCTGCTTTTTTTATAGCCCAGAAGGTGATCAAGACACTCAATTCCCTAGAGGCGAATGTCGCCGGTGGGCTCCTAAGCCCTATTTATCACAAGGTGACGCCACTGAGGCCCCCGTAGTGATAGAGTGGCCTGTTGTCTTTGGTGGCGAATGGTGCGGTGAGTTCAAACCTGAAAAGGAGGGCTTCTAATGGACGAGCTAGTCATGGAACTCTCGGATCGGGTGGCGGCCCTCACAGCAGAGAATAAGCGTCTCCGCGCTGCGGCCTCTCATGTGCTCGATAAGTCTTCTTTCTGCAATCAGGAGGAGCTTGCGGAATTAGAAAAGGCTTTCCGTAAGCTCCAGATGGAACTCGACCGATTCTCCCCTTCCCAAGAACCATGGGCGAGCAGATCGATGACAGGCAAGGCCAAGAAAGCAGGGAGCCGCAAATGAAACAGATCGGCCAAGAACAAGCATTCCTCGAGCTAGAAAAATCTATCCTCCTCCAAGCGATCACCTATTATATCGGGCTGAAGGAGAAGGGGGTGATCCATGACGGCGATCAGGTCGAGGAGGATCGATGGGATTATTATGCTGGCTCTAAATTCGGAGCCCGTCGCCAGCCTCTGAATTATGGCTCCTCGAAGGATGTGAAGGATCTGATCTGGTTCCTGAAGTCATCCTGGTTGGATCTCTTCTGTGATGCCATCGGTCACAAGGCGTGCCGGATCAGGACGCGGATCGGTCTCATCCCTGGAGTCGGCCCTCTGCTGACTTCGGCGGCTCTGGAGTTCTATGCCAGATCCGCGCAGGAGAAAAAGAAGCATCTCATCGGGAGGGTCACTCCATGAAGGCGGGCGATCTTGTCACGCTCAAGTCATCTGGCCGTCTGATGAAGGTGCTCCAAGTTCATGCAAAGACATCCGAGGTCTGTGTGATCCCGGCAGACTCCGCAAAGGCCAATCCCGGTCTCTGGGTCAAGCTCTCCGACATCGAGATCCCGGGGCTGCGGTCGGCATCTTCCCATCTCATCTGATGAGTGTCTCAATCTCAGAACGGGCCTCGCGTTATGTCTCGCGGATGGAGCCTTCGGTCTCGGGTTCGGGTGGCCATGATGCGCTCTTCGCGGTAGCCTGTACGCTAGTCCATGGGTTCGCCTTGAATGAAGGCGATGCGATGTCGATTCTCTCGGAATATAACCAGAGATGCGCCCCCCCATGGTCTGAGCGGGATCTGGCCTATAAGCTGCGCTCGGCGGCGGGAAGTCATTCCGCCCGGGGCTCTGGGTATCTGCTGGGTGACTCACATCGCCCAGAACATTATCCATTCCAGTTCCAAGCTCCCAAGCCGGTAGAAAAGATTCAGTTCGATCCTGCGGCTCTCCTCTCGGCTGCTGGGGATTTCCGTCCTCGGCTCGATTGGTTCGCCGCTCGATCCTATGCGGATCCTTCCTTACTGACCTCCTCAGATTTCCTCGATCTCCTCTACTCGGGGGAGAAGGTGTTGATCTTCTCCGATGATAAGTCTCAAGGTCAGGCTCTCTGGCCTGATGAGCCGATCCCGACCTCGGCAAGTGATCGCGGGATGTGGTATCTGGCAAATCCGGTCTCCGGTCTCACTCATGAGAATCCCCGAACTGGAAAACCCTCGCGCCGCTCGGAGGAGTCGGTCACTCGCTGGAAGTTCGCTCTCCTCGAGAGTGATGAAGCGGATCCCTCGATCTGGCTCGGTGCTCTCGCCAAGGCGAACCTCCCGATCTCGGCCATCTACTCGTCCGGTGGTCGTTCAGTCCATGCTCTCCTGCGCGTCCGTGGCCCCGGCACGGGTCTGGCTTCGCTCAAAGGTGCTGGCTCGAAGGCTGAGTGGGATCAGTGGGCCAATGCTCAGAAGGCGACGCTGGCGAGATTCGGGGCGGATACGAAGGCTCTGACAGCCGTCCGTCTGACCCGTCTGCCCCAGCAGTATCGTGGAGAGAAACTCCAGAAGCTCCTCTATGTGAATCCCCACCCTCCCTATGGGGAGAGGATCATGGATCGGGCTCCTCTGCGAGATCCCCTGCGCGATGCCATCAAGGCTGCCCAGGAGTCTTCAATGAATGAGTCGATCCCTGCAATGGAGGCAAGTGCTGACCGGCTGAAATTTTACGAGGTCTGCAATCCGAAGTTCCCAGCCATGGTAGCCGAACTACGACGGGATGCGGCCACGCTCTCGGAAATGTCTGCCGGTAGTGGCGTGCTCTGAGCCGATTGAGCCATTGCTGATCCGGTTAGAATCCAAAAATTGACAGTCAAAAAGTATACCCGATGAATGAACAAATCTCCGAGGTGGCCGTGGAGCCACCAATCACCCCGACCTTCCATCCCTCGCAACTGCCGGAGGTGGAGCTGCCGAAGGTGGGTCGCATCCTCTCGGCCTTCGCTCGCGAGATCGGCATGGTGATGTGCCAGAATGGGGTATTCCTCCAAGATGGTCTACCAGTCGTCCTGGAGCCTCGCACGGATCGGATGTCGCCCCTGACCCCGGCGTGCTTCCGCACCTATGCGGAGAAGAATCTGCGGACGGTCAAGATGGTGAAGATGCCGTGGAAGAATCCCCATGGTGGCGATGCCTATGAGTCGCGTCCCGACTCGATGAATAAGATGCAAGCTGAAGCCTGTCTCACGTCCCATCAGTTCCTGATCCTCCAGCGTCCGCTGCGCCGCATCTCGCCCATCTCGATCCCGATATTCCGCGATGGGGAGCTGACTCTCCAAGGCCCCGGCTATGACGCCACCACGAAGATCCTAGTGAAAGAATGAAAACAATAAATATGAACAACCCAAACGATACACCTCGAACAGATGCCCTTGACCTATCCCACTGGATGAGGTTGCAGGAATCCATTAACCGCGTCATCGCCGAGGAGCTGAACGCTCAACGCAAGCAGATCAAGGAACTACAGCAACAGAAAAGAAACTGCATTGAGATCATCGACGATGACACAATCGAAAATTCTGAACTAAAGGCCGAGGTCGAGAGGCTTCGGTCACAGCGCAACCGAGCCGTCGAGATTGCGGAAGAGTTTTGGGACAACCAAAAGCAAGCGGTTACTGTTTATCACGAAGAATTGGCAGATGAACTCGCCGCACTCAAGGGGGAAATCGAATGAAAGCCACACTCGAATTCAACCTACCCGAAGAGGAACAAGAGCATCGTAACGCACTTGACGGAACCCGTTTTAAGTATTGCCTTCAGGAGCTAGATGGGGAACTCCGAAACTGGCTCAAGTACGGGAATCCGTTTGAAGATGCCGACGATGCGCTTGTAGCTGTTCGGAAGCATCTGAACGATCTCATTCACGACAACGATCTCGTACTGGAATGAGCGATCCACTTCCATCACGACGATACATTTGTGTTGGTTGTGGCTTCAAGGCCCGGAGAGCCAATAAGCCAGAGCAAAGGCTGCAAGATCCTATCTGCCCAAGGTGCAAAGCGAACTGCGCTGACCTAGAACGACTGCTAGAATGGCAAGCAGCTTGCCTAGAGAGGAACCCCAGTAACCCTTTCTTTACCAAATGAAGGACTGCAAAAAATGCCAGGGCACAGGTTGGTACAAGTACGACCATAACCACAGCACCGTTTGTGATCTCTGTTGTCAACACGATCAGGGCTGGTGGGATCTCTCCAAAGAACATCACGGCAGCTCGTACATCGAGGGCGGCGACAATGGATGTTGCAAGGCTGGCTGTGGAACTATGCGGAGGGATATGCCAAATAACTCAACAAACTGAGTAAAACGCCAAAAACATGACAAATAACTCAACAGAAGTACTTTTTTGTAACCATCCCACTACAGAACCAACAAATATGACTCAGGAAACCGACACCCCGCGAACGGACAAGCTCATGCAGGGAGGCTGCATCGCCGCCAACATTCTCGAATACGCAAGGGGGCTGGAACGAGAACTCAACAATACCACCCCCCCCGCCCCCTCTGGTGAGGTATGGCCTGAGATTTCTAGGCTGAGAGAGAGGATTGCTTCGCTCGATATGCAACTCACCGAGTCTCTAAGAAATCAGCTACGGAGTGAGGAGACGATACTGCGGCTCTTGGAAGAGTTGGAATTGGTTCGCAAGCGTCTCAAAAACTACACCAACGCCATCGAATCTCTATGAGCTATGATCTAATGCCTAAAGAGGCCGCTGTCGATTTCCTGAAGGATCTCCTCCATGAGTTCCCATTTGCCGAGGATGGAGGTCGTTCTCTCTCCTGCCAGATCGCGGCCATGATGACGCGCTTCGCTGTCTCTCTCCTACCCGAACAGGCTCAAGTCCCGCTTGTGATCTGGAATGCAAACGGCCCCCGGGCGGGTAAGTCTCTGCTGGCAATGGTCGTTGAAATCCCCGTGCGTGGATTCGCCTCGATGCGTGCCCTTCCAGGAGAAAAGGAAGAGCTCCAAAAGGTGCTGGACTCGGAAGTCCTCGCGGCTTCGGCCTCGATTATCTTCGACAACGTGAAGGAGAAGATCGACTCGGCTTATCTGGAGCAGTTCGCCACCTCGAATGTGGTGTCGGTTCGCCGTCTTGGTTCCTCGACAAAGTACGAGATCTCCAAGCAGACGATGCTGATGTTCACCTCGAATCAAGCAGAGGTCTCAGCCGATATCGCCGGTCGCTCAATCTTCATCGATCTCTTCGTCAAGGAAGCCGACCCACAGGCTCGCAAGATCGAGCGGCCCATGGGGGCTGAGTATCTCGCGCGGCCCGAGGTGCGCTATGCCATTCTCTCGGCTCTCTGGTCGCTGATCGTTGCCTGGGATAAATCAGGACGCCCCCCCTGCTCCTCTAGGCTGGCGGGATTCGAGGATTGGGCGCGGATCATCGGAGGCATCGTGGAGTTCTCTGGGTTCGGAGATCCCCTGCTGCGTCCCAATAGCGAGGAGTTCGGCGATCCTGAAGCCGCCGATATGCGCGATCTGGTCAAGATCATGGCCGGTGAGTTGTACCAGGACGGAATGCTCCTACCCACTCGCGAGGGGATTTCCTTTGACCGGCTGGTGCAGCTCTGCCGCGCCGAGGGTCTCTTCAGCGAAGGTATCGCGGGATCCGTGGACCGTGAGACCAAGGAATTCTCGATCTGGCCGAAGTCGAAGTCTAGGATGGGTAAGCTCTTTGGTCGCTACACCGGGAGAGTCTTTCGGTTCGGTGATGATATCGGAACCGTGAAGTTCGACCGAGTGGGTGGCAAGAATGACCGCAAGTACCGAGTGAGTTGACGTATCGGACAGTCTCAACGGATCGCCCGTGATGAGGAAAAGCCTCTCACGGGCTTTTCCTTTTGATAACAGAATCGGAGCTACTATTCATCGAACTCATATCGTTGACTCGGCGCCTAGAGGTGCGCCTTCTCGGTTCCGTCCCACGCCCTTTGGAGTTCACCTGAGAGGCAGGTCACCTGCCTAAGAAAGACGGATTACCAACAAAGAAGGGTGCGGATCCGAGGTACAAGGTTCATTTCGGGCAGGTCACCTGCCTGATGAGGCAGGTGCTTTTTTCTGACCTGCCGACCATCAAAGTCCTTAATTACTATTACTTTACTACTTCTCTAAGGTAGGTAAGGCAGGTAATTGGTAAATCAGGCTAGTTTTTTCGATAGCCTCATCCGAGTGAGACTAGGGGAAAGGTGATCTCGACCTGCCTAACCTGCCAAACACCCCTGGGAGTAAGGAATCTTTTCCCGTCATATAATCCAAGCGGTTGGGCGCACTGGCTTTGTTTATGCGTGAATCAGCTTAGGACATTAGGGAAGCCCTCCACTTCCTTCCGTTCCCGATCTCTTCCGTTCCGTTCCTTTGACATTCCACGGAAGCCATGAGGAATTCCCGACACGATGCCGCGCTGATCGAAGAGTGCGCCCAGGCACATTCCGTTTCCGTCCGCGCTGTGAGGAACTGGCGTACCAAGGAAGATCCACGTTGGAGGGAGTTCATTCGTTCCAGGGCGCAAGATGCCACCTTCTCATTTGCCCGTCCCGAGGCCTCTGCTAAACCAATGACCCCGGATGAAGCAGAGACCGCCGCTGCCATCAGAGTTTCCAGACTCTCCTCTCTGTGCGATCAGGCTGAAGCCAATGGAAATATCAACTCCCTTGGAACCCTCATCAAGAATACGACCGATGCTCACAAGCTTTGGATTATCGCAGCCGAGAATAACCTGAAACTCGCTACCGCATCAGGGAAGCTGGTCGAGGTTTCCAAAGTCAGCGAGTTCATCCTGGGTAACATGGCCATGGCCAAGGGCCTCATGGAAAATCTTCCTGATGTTCTAGCTTCACGGATCGATTCTTCCGTCGACGTCGCCGAGATCACGCGCTCTGAGGTCCATGCGATCCTAAGAGAGTTGGCTGTCTCGGCCCGCGCCACCCCTTGGTCATATTCTTCCTCATCTTCCGATGTCACCGGCACTCCTGGAGCTTGAAGAGGAGCTCTCCTCGATGTGGGAGCCTCGCGTACGGCATGACCCACTGACATGGGCTGAGAGCGAGATCACACTGGATCCACGCTTTTCCCCCCGCCCTGGACGGTTTAACTGCAATTTCACCCCATATCTTCGCCAGCTTCATCTCTGGTTCGGAGATCGGAAGATCAGGCAGATCACTTTTGTAAAAAGTGCCCAGATCGGCGGGACGACACTCTTGGCGAACCTCATTCAGTACGCCATTGCCGAAGACCCGGGCCCGATCCTCTATGTCACCTCGACTGCTGAGAATGCGAAGAGCTGGAGCGAAAGAGAGCTGATCCCTCGGATGAGATCGTGTGCTGCCATCAGGCCACTCATGCCTGATGACCCTGATCTCTTCAAGAAGACCGAGATGCAGTTCAAGAGCTGCACGGTGAAATTGGTCGGGTCGAACTCCGAGGCAAACCTAGCCTCCCGCCCTACCCGATATCTTTTCTGTGATGAGGTGGACAAGTGGCCTGATGCTTCCGCTACGGAAGCCCCTTCCCTAGAGCTCGCCATGGCTCGCACGAACTTCTACCGGACCATCTGCAAGCGAGTCCTGGCATCTACCCCGACGGTCGAGACCGGAGCGATCTGGTCTCAGTTCTTAGCCGGGAGCCAGCACCGGTATCATGTCGCGTGCCGGTCGTGTGGCACAGAGCAGCATCTTGAGTTCGATCAGGTCAAGTGGTCGGATGAGCTTCGTTGTCCGAGCGGGGCGTGGGATCTGGATGGAGTAGCTGAGTCGGCCTGTTATCAGTGTATTGATTGCGGCGACTTATGGCCGCAGGAGATCCAGCGCGAGCTCGTGGATTCCGGGCGTTGGATCGCGGGAAATCTCTCCGCTCCTAGGGATCATATCTCCTGCCATATCTCCGCACTCTATTCTCCTCAGATGACTTGGGGAGAACTTGCCAAGCTCTTCCTTCAGAAGTCCTCATCCCCAGGAGGGCTTCATGATTTCCGCAATACCTATGAGGGACTCCCCTTTGAGAACCGCGCTTCATCCGTCCGCGAGGATTCCATCCTCGAACTCCGTAGTGACTACAAGCTCAGAGATATCCCGGCAGCCGTTACGGATGGAGGATCTTCCGCGATCCTGACACTTTGCGCCGATCCCGGAGAGAAGCAGACCCACTGGAGCGTCGAGGCTCGGAATCAAGATGGAGAGAGCTGGGTCGTGGATTATGGGACCGTCTTATCTATCGAGGATCTGATCTCTCCTGAGTTCCTTGCGGCGCGTCGGTATCAGCTCCCGGGGAGTGATGAGATCGTCGCGCCGGTGGCCGGGCTAATCGATTCTGGATTCCTGACTGAGCGAGTGTATTCCGTGTGTGCGAAATCAAACGGCCTCTATTATCCCTCAAAGGGATCGGATAGCACCTTTGGGAACTACGCAGTCACGACGATCAAGGGACTGAATCTCTTTCTCTACACCTACGGCGACTTCGCTTGGAAGACGCATCTGTACCTGGAGAGGATCAAAAAGAAGTTGCCACCAAATCTTCACCTTCCCTCGGATATCGGGCGCGACTACATCGAGGGGCATACCGGCCAGCAGATGCTCGAGAATAAGAACAGCCGGGTTAGTCCCTTCTATTGGAAGAAAGTGGCGAACGATCACTTCGGAGATTGTACGAAGCTGCATTGTGTAGCCTGGGCAATTATGAGGAATAATTTTGGTCGCCAGCCCTCGGCTCCGGTTGATCTTCCTGCGGAGTCAGCGGAGTTAGCGTAATTGGAGATCCTTTGACAAGCGGGATGAGGCATGGCCTCGCCCGATCATCACAAGGTTAGTGGAATCAAATCGTACCTCCGGTATAAGAGCCTCGCTGAGTTACAGGCACTTGCTGACACAATCTTTGCTTCGGCTTGCGAGGAGGTCTTGATTACTGGGACTAGCGCAGAAGGTGGATCAGCAAATGGCGAGGTGTCCTTTCCTAAGTGGGTCTATCTCGAGTGTGTCATGGATGTTCGCAAGGAGAAAGGCGATGTCCCTTTGAATGGAGATGGCACGGTGACGGGTCGCCAGATTGGAACTCGTCCCGACTTCAGCACTGCTCGGTTTTCTATCTGATCCCTTTGATTTCCGTTTGAATTTTGACAGATGCGCTCTGTCATGAGCGAACCGAAATCAAATCGTGGTGGCAAGCGTGAAGGGGCAGGACGGCCTAAGAAGGATCAGACCAACTTTCGGTCTGCTGATGGTCTCTCCTCACCGCAGCGGATGTGGATTTACACTCCGACTCTCGACGCCTCGAAGTCCCTCACGACATCGGCACGGTTAGAGCAGACCAAGAAATCGTTCTTCCTCTACGAGAATATCGGTCTAGCCGCCCGTGCGGTGGATGGCATCGCCAAGTTCGTCGGGCCTCTTGTACCGCAAGCCCGTACTGCCGATGAGAAGTGGAACCGCATGGCCGAGCAAGCGTTTGAGGATGCCTGTGGGAATTCACCTCTCGGAGTCGATGTGGCGAAGCAAGTGAACTTCTACGATGCTCAAGAATTGCTAGTAAAGCAGATGGCCTTGGCCGGTGATTGCTTCTGGCAGAAGCAGACATCGAACTCAGGCCGCGCTCTTTTCCGCATCGTGCCAGGAGAGAATGTCGGGTCATCCCATGCAGACGTGAAGGAAGGGTGGCATGATGGCGTGAAGATTTCCAAGCTCGGAGCCGCTACTCGCTACCGAGTGCTGAAGTCGCCCGGTAGCTTTAGCGACTACAACGAGATCAGTGCGGATGATCTGACTCGCGTGGGTCGCATTGATCGGGTCGGTCAGGTTCGCTCTCGCCCGTGGTTGCACCGCGCAGCCGACAACCTTCAGGATGCAAGCGAGATTGTGAGTTACGAGAAGATGAGCGCAAAGCTAGGGGCCTCTCTTAGCTTTATCATCACCTCACCCGAGGCTGGATCTATTGGCCTTGGATCATCTCTTCAGAAGCAACAGACCGGAAGCGGCTCACCAATCACCAAGGATCTGATGATGGAGGGATCGGTGATCCCGCAGCTCAAGCCCGGCGAGAAGATTGAGAGTTTTAACAACGCGCACCCATCGGCGAATCTCGACATCTTTCTCAAGTACCTACGCCGCGACATTGCACACGGATTCAATATGCCAGCGGCAGTGCTCTTTGATCCCGAGGAGGCCGGGGGAGCGACCATGCGATTTGCAATGGAGGATGCGGCGAAGACCATTTCACGGATTCAAGACATCATCATCACCTCCTTCTGCGCTCCGTTCTGGCGTTTCTGGGTCTGGCAGGAGATCCAAGCCGGTCGCTTACCGATGCCCAATGATGGTTCGGATTGGTGGAGGGCGCACTGGTCGGCTCCTCAGAAAGTGAGTGTGGATATTACCAGAGATGGTCGCCTCTACAGCTCCATGCTCACTCTTGGGCAAATCTCTCCGCCGGAATTCTACAATATGCAGGGCAAGGATCACGACAAGGTGATCGAGGACATCATCCGCGCAGCCGTCCGTAGGAAGAAGAGGGTTCAAGAAATCGCCGCAGAGGAAGGGATCGAGATCAGCGTGCAGGAAGTATTCCCGCCAGCTCCGGGATCACCGATTGCGGTCAGCCAGCCAACTCAGCCGGTAGATCCAAGTGCGCCAGCAGATCCAACGGCCTGATTTGACAACCCCACATTTCTCAATCATGGCACGCCTTACTCTCTTCGCAGCCGCTACTGGGTCACAAGTTGACCGCGATGCTGGCATCCTGCGCGGTGTCTCTGTCATTACCGAGGGAGATGCCAAGGGTCATGGGATGATCGTTGATTCTGTTACGCTGGATCAAGTGAAGGCATCCGCCGAGACCTACACCGACGGCCTTCGGGTCAAGATGGATCACTACACCGGCATTGATGCCATGGTCGGAGTCCTTCGTGATTTCGTGATTGATGGAGTTCAACTCCGTGCCGATCTGCACCTTCTCAAGAGTCACGATGATTACGAGAAGATCCTCGAGATGGCTGAGAATATGCCAGGATCTTTCGGCCTCTCCATCTCCTTCTCTGGGGAGAGTGAAGTCATGGAGGAGGGACAAGTCCCCTCGGCTCGGTGCATGGAGATTTATTCCGCTGATCTGGTCGATCAGCCAGCCGCCAACCCTACCGGCCTCTTTCAAGTTATGAGCGAAAACCCAACACCAGAAGCTCCCGCCGCTCCCCTTGTTGAAGAGGTGAAGGTTGAGGAGATCACGCCTGAGACTATTGCTGGCGAAATCAAACACATCGCCGAGGTTATTGCCTCCGAGATTTCCGACCCAGTTATTGACCCAGTTCCTGAAGACGAGTCGCTTGTTTCCAAGGAGCAGTTCGAGGTGAAGGGGCCAGAGGGAACTCAGAACCTCCCCGAAGAGGTTCAGGAAGTTACTCCAGAGCCGGTCGCCGAAGTTGCCGTTGAGCCGCAGATTTCCGAGGAGAAAGTCGAGGAGGTCATTAACTCCAAGCTCTCCGCAGTCGTAGAGTCCTTTGACTTGCAGAAGGGAGAGATCATCTCCCTGCGGGCTAACCTTCAAGCGGCAACCATCGAGATCACAAATCTCAAGGCTGAGAATGCCACCAAGGATCTTCGCATCGCCTCCCTCGAGGAGACCAAGCGTCTTGCGCTGAAGGCAGTCGGTCTTCTTCCCTCCGATGTGGAGCTGGAGATCGCTTCTGACTCCACGTCCTTCAATCCCGCAGAAGCCTACGCCGCCGCCGTCGAGGCCGGTGACAAGAAGCTCGCTGCCGAGATTTTCAAGACTCACAAGAAAGCAATCTTCGCCGCACGAACCGGCAAATAATTTCGTGAGGGATTAACTCTCAGGAAAGCCAGCAACAACAAACCCAACCCCACCCACCATGCCTAATACCATTGATGCAGCCTTGATTGGCTCCACCATCAGCGAGCAGGCTCAGACCGTACTTGGCAACCGCCTGGCCGCCCTGAGCCTTTTTTCATCTGACTTCTCCTCAGAGGTCAAGAAGCCCAAGGACACCCTCCAGGTTCCTGTCGCCACAGCAACTGCCAGCACCCAGACCAACCCTACCGCTTTCAATAGCGTGGGTGGTACGACTCTGGACAAGGTAACCGTCAGCCTCGATCACATCTATCAGCCTTTCGGCCTTGAGTATTCTGACATTCAGAATGCCGTGAAGCTCGAGAAGCTGGTGAAGATCAACTTGAACGCTCTCGCCGACAAGATCTGGTCACTCGTCACAGCCCCGATCACCGTTGCCAACTTCGGCAGCGCAATCGTGGCTCCTGCAACCCCAGCCGCTAATTTCGCCGCTGGCGATCTTGCCAAGCTCTGGTCGTCCGTTTCCAAGAGTGGTTCCAAGGGCCTTGTTCTCTCGCCGACCCTCTACAGCGGCATCATCCCAACGGCAACCACCGGGCTGACGCTCGACAAGGGTGCTTACGGGTTCGACGGTGGCATCTTCTATGCCAACCAGTTCAGCGGTCAGGCCCGTCTCGCCGGTTTCGCTTGCAGCCCCGAGGCTCTTGCGATTGCCTCCGCAGCTCCTAGCCTCGATCACGTCCGCAGCAACATGCTGATCTCGGATGTCGTGGTTCTTGAGAGCCTCGGACTCAGCATCTACTACAATGTCTGGTCCGATTCCAGCAGCCGTGCGATTATCGCGAGCTGCGAGGTGATGTTTGGCGCAGCCAAGGCTGTCACCAGCGGAACAATGGGACTGATCGTCGCCGCCGCCTATTTCTAGTCGGTTCATTGCTTGATGGGGTGGGGTCGCAAGGCTCCACCCCTTCTTGCGTCTTGGGATGATGCAGAGAGTCGAGGGTCGAGAGGTCGAGGGTCGAGGACTTTTGACAGCCGGTTGAGAGAGTGAACCGGAACTCCATCGCAGCCTTTCATCGCAAAGGTCTCGCCAGCATCGCCGATGCTCTCGGCACTCAGGTCACAATCTCTGGAAAGACCTTCTTTGCCCACGTCTCGCCTCCCCGTCATCAAACATCGCTAGAGTCTGGCGGTTTTTCCACGGAAACAACGATCTCGCTGCGCTGGCCGGTTGGCCGCGCCCCCAAGCCAGCACTAAAGACGGCAGTTCTATTGGTAGCTGAGAACAGGACGTTCCTTGTTAGCGCACCCCCGAACTCCCTCAAGGGTTCACCGCTAGGTGATGAAATTCACGTCACAGCAATTAGCTCTTCAAAATGAACCCCCTCGCCGTAGAAACCGCATTGAAGGCCGCGCTCGCCGCCTCGGCTTTCCTCTCACCGACCACGATCTATACCGGGACGAACTTCGAGGAGATGACTCCCGAGGCCCTGCATTTGATCGTCTCGGTGGATTCCTTCTCCTCCGTGGGCAAGGGCCTCTACACGGCCACTGCCACGATCAAGCTCACGGCCCCGGCACTGCTGGGAGCTACAGCCTACACGCAGTTCACCGCCGCGCTGGAGAGTCTGAAGGTCGCGCTGACTAGCAGCTACCTCCTTGCGAATTGGCCTGTGGCCGACGCGCCGAACTTCTGCGGTAGCACTCCATGCCCGACCACGATTTCCACCGCCCAGGACAGCAACTCATGGACGGCGGATCTCCAGATGACCTTGGGAGTCATGGACTGATTTGACACCCCCGCATCTCCAAATCCTCCACCCCGCTACCACCGCTAACCACCTCATCATATGGCCGCAACCCTCCTCGGATCAGCAACTGGCACTACCTTCGGATGCACAGTCGAGACTGGAATCCTTATCAACTCATTCTCCATCTCCACTTCGAGCGATAAGCAGGAAGTCAAGAACGAAATTGGCGAGGTCAAGCTCGTCGCCTACTACAACCCCAAGTCCGCAATCTCTGTTGCTGGCACAGTGGCCGGTGCGACCGGAGTAGTCGCCGCGTCGGTTGGTGTTGCCATCATCCTGGCTAACCTTGAGTCCGTAGGTGGCGTGAGTGTCGGGAATGTGATCGTTGACTCAGTTCAGGTCAGCAAGCGTCCCGACGGATTCAAGGATATCTCGGTTTCTGCGACCCGATACCCGCTCATCACTGGAGTCATCCCTGGAGTCTAATCTTTCTCCTCCCACGCCTTGGCCCCCGGCGAATAGGGGGCTTCCATTTTGAATAACTAAATAACTGAATATGACTGAAGAAGATTCCCTACAAGGAGGGTGGTTTTCCACCTCCGACATGAAGTTGGCGATATCGCTACACGCTGCCGGTTTCGCATTCAAGGCCAATGCCGAGTGCACCCGACTTACGACCGAAGGCCGCGAGTCTTTCACCTGGCACTTCAACACCACAAATACGGATGGCGAGGATCTGAGTGACTTCCTCCGCGCATGGGAGAATCCGCTCGGTGAAGGAGTTCCACGCCCCTCGAACATGGTCTGTTTCCTCTTGGCGCGAGAGGCCCTGCTATCACGGACACATATCATCACGGAGAGCCACAGAGTGCCAAATCAGATGCTACGCAACCGGGGGGACAAGAGGCTGGCCTTCACCCCCCGCCTCGGAACTGCCGAGCGTCAACACCTCGCACAGCTCGCCAGCTAAAGGAGATCCATTTATGCAAAACAAGAAAACCCCATCAAAGAAGGAACCCATCAAAGAATTCTCCGACTTCTCGGATGACCTCAACGAAGGAAGTCAGATCAACACGTCTGAGCGCAACCGAGAACTCGATCAGGAAATCCTCCGTAGCGGCGAGGAGATCGCCGGTCTCTCGCTTCGCAGGATCTCGGCTGGAGACTTGGCGATGCTGATCGAGTGTGGAGTTGGCTTAGTCATGGGAAGGATGAACTCCGTGGCATTCGACGTCGGAGCTATCCTGTTCTGCCAATCCTCGGAGAAGGATGAAGTGAGGAAACTCTCTGCGAGACCACAGGAGTTTAGGGCAGCGGTTTATGACTTCCTTGATACGTATGAGGCGGATGTCTTCACCGAGGCGACACCTCGCATCCTCGAGCTAGTGGAGCGGATGAACAAGAGCAAGACGGCAGTTTCAGGGACAGCTAGTGGTAGCGGCGGTGGAGAATCAGCCGACCCAAAAGCTGGAGGCCGGGCTGGTTGACGAGTTACGTCGCTAGGCTGGCCGAGAAGACCTCGTGGACTTTCGATTATATCCTTTGGGAACTCCCCTTCACCGAGGGGATGAGGATCTTGGACTATCACATCTGGCTCGGGGGCAAGACGCTCCGGTGGGCTGATGACGTGATTGACATTGAGGACTTCTAAGATGGCAACTCCTAAAGTTCAGATTGATAACGTGCAGCTTCTCAAGAAAATGAAGCGGCTAGAGGAGGTGACCGGCAAGGAGATCACAGGAACGATGCGGAGAGGTGCTCGCTTGCTTGCTGTGAATCTTGCCTATTCCGCGCCTCCCTATGGGAAAGACATTGCAGCAAGGAAGCTCGGAGAGAAGGCGGTTCAGAACGACATCCTTCGAGTATTTACCCCAGTAACGCCAATCAAGCTGAAGCACCCTTCCTCGGTTGTCAGCTTTAGCGATCAAGTGGGAAAATACGTCACCAGAAATCCCAAGCTCAAAGAAGCAATTCTTTCAGCAATCAAGGCATCGAATCAGTCCAAGCTCTCGGCCATCTTGTCGGCTGCCGGTGGATTCTCAAAGCTAGTGGTTGGTAGGGTTGATACTTCTCTCTACAAATCCACTCGGAATAATTACGGACGGGTTCGCAAGGGATGGCAGGGTCGCAATATCGTCATGCCCTCTTCAGAATTAAAGGATTTCATCGCAGCCAAGCAAGATCTTGTTGGCCTGACAAAAGCGGCATGGGCTTCTGCTGCGGAGAAGGTGAATGCCGACGTCAAGGATGCACTCTCCGGTCTTCCTGCATGGGTCAAGCGGCACGTATCTAATGTTCCATCAGCAGTCATGGACAAATCAGATTCAATGGCTCCGCATATTACGCTTACTGCAAAGTTGCCTTGGCAGGACAAGGCACTCCGCCCGACAGAACACAAGGAGGCCATCCGTATCAGCCGCGAGAAGTTCGTCACCTCGATGGATAGGGAAATCCGGTTCGCTCTTAAGAAGGCCGCAGAGCAAACGGCATAACGCTTTTGACTCCGCGCCTTCTGATATGCATAGCCCGTTTCCCTTCAGTCTTCAACCTAACAGCCTAACAGCCTAACAGCCCAACAGCCCAACAGCCTTCCTTCCCCATGAGCGATGTATCAGTCAGTTTAGGCGTAACCGGCAAGGATGTCGTTTTGGGCGCATTTTCCGAAGTCGGGAAGGCGGGTCACGCGATGGGTGAGACCTTCGGGAGTATCGCTGGCAAGCTCGCTGGGCTAGCCGCCGGGTATGTTTCCATCTCGGCTGCGGTCGGAGCCTTTAATGGAGTGATGGATAAGGGAGGCCAACTTGCCGATTTCTCCGATCAGACCGGCATCGCCACTGGGAAGCTCGTCATCCTTGGGAGGGCTTTTGAGAATAACGGAATGCACGCCGAGGATCTTGGGACTGTTATCAACAAGATGCAGAAGACCCTAGTAGCCGCCGGTGATGAGGGGTCTGCCGCCGCCGACAAGATCGGTCGCCTTGGACTGAAGGTCTCTGACCTCGAGGCCATGACTCCTGACCAGCAGTTCGAGACAATAGCGAAGGCCATCGCCAAGATCCAAGACCCTACCGAGCGAGCCGGGGCTGCGATGGAGATTTTCGGGAAGTCGGGAGGCAAGACGCTTGCCCTCTTTGCAGACTTCGATGGTCAGGTCTCTCAGGCATCTTCTGAGGTCGGGAGCTTTGCAGAGGAGATGGAGAAGAACGCAAGATCCTTTGATGCTATTGGCGATGGCATTGGGGCCATCGGTGGCAAGCTGGTGGAGTTCACGGCTGGCCTTCTCGATGAGTCCATTCCGGCGATGACGACGCTGGTCGATTATTTCAAGAGCGTGGACGCTACCGGATTTGGGAAATCTTTCTCTGAGGCACTTTCTCGCGGAGTCGATATTGCCCTCTCCGTCTTTACGAATCCCGGCAATCTCTTCTTGGCCTTTGGTGAGTCATTGATCCTGGCATTTAAGAGAGCGGTCAATGCCTTGGACTCAGGACTTGTGTACGCCTTTGAGTTCGGTGTGAACTTCTTTCAGTCACTAGCCAAGGACGGCATCATCGGATACATCGGCAGGGGACTTGAGGGGGCCTTTGCGCTGGCGGTGCAAGGAATGCTCAATCTGATCGCCTCGGGGCTAGAGAACATCTCAGGACTGCTCCCGGAGAAGTGGGCAGCACCCATGAGAGAGGCCGCCGCCTCCCTTCGATCTGATGCCGAGGCAGCGGGACAGATATTTGAGAACAACCTTGCGGTGAATGCTGAGGGAGTGGCGCGGGCATTCTCTGAAGCTCGCGAGAAGACAGAGCTATCGAAGTATGACTTCATGGATGCCGAGGGGAGCAGCCAGAAAGTGAATGAGTATTTAGATATTGCTGCCGAGTCCGGGGCTGTCATTCGATCCAAGATGCAGGAGAGTCTTGACCATGCCAGGGCCATCACCGCCGAGGCGAACGCATGGGACAAGGCGACCAGCAGCATGGCAGATAAATTTGCTGGCGCGACGGGTAGTTTTAAGGAATTTGCCGCAGGGAACACCGAGTCCTCGGGCCTTGCGGCCCTCTCCGGGCTGAAGATCGGAGCTGGTGACATTGGCCCGGTTGCCAGTGCCTCAGATCGCAAGGCCGCATCGAGGGCGAGCCGATCTTCGCGTGAGTCTATGGGATCAGGACGGAGCGCCGACCCCTTGAAGTCGGCAATGCAGAGCCTCTTGCATCAGAACGATTACAATTATTCGACTACTGGCGGACGCATGACGGATGACCAAATTGCAATCCGCATGGATACGAGGGCAAATGAATCGGTGCAGAAAGACCTTTCCCACTACACGGGAGGGATGGAAAACGCATCCAAAGCGCAAGCCATTGATGACCTTTTCCGCAAGTACCAGCAGGACATTGGTGGGAATCCTGCGGATTTGAGGGATAAAGCCGCAGCGGATTTTGAAGCACTCGTGCAGAAGAAGAAAGGGGGGGGAGATCCGAAGACTGTCCCCGGCTATGACAACAAGGGTCAGGATCATAAGAAAGACCCTCAAAATGACATGGGGGCTTTAGCCAAAGCTGCCAAAGACATCTATGACCTACTTTACAGATCCCTTCCGATCCAAGTCCTAGCCTAGCTCCTAGCCTAACACCTCGCGCCTCACTTCTTATGGCTGTCACTCTCCAAGGATCAACATCCGAACTTATCCTGACCAAATCTGGTACTCTCTTGATGAATGATGAGGGTATTGCGACCCTCTCGAGAGAGTATGCTTGCGCTACCAGCTACGAAAGCACGGCAGATGCGGCTCTAACTATTGACTCAGCGGTTTTTGGCTACACCCTTCCAACCGGAGTTAGCAACCTGATTTGCAATTCCTCTACCAAGTCCAGGGCAAATGGCATCACCACCTATTCCGTCAACTATATTGGAGTGAGTAAACAAGTATATAAGACGCTTTATGGAACCTCTATCCTCTCTTATTCCAAGAGCGTAAAAAACGGGACAGCACCGAACATCACGACAACACAATATACCGGTAGATACGCTGCGCCCACTGTCACGAGTTATTTTATTTCTAGTCAAGGAGGCGTTGTCCCTACTACGCCATCGAGCGGCTATTCTGTCAGAATTCTTGAGTCCTATGTAGATGGTACTCCAGGAGCGGCCCCATCAGTGTCAGAATCATGGCTACTGACAGGTCTTACGAGCACAAGAGTCGGAATATATTATGTGATCGAGGCAACCGGAACCAAAACGATCACTGGATAAAATATCGTGAACCTCATTAAGTTTCGCGATTATTTAGGAAAGAAAGGTGATGGAAAGTCGCCTCCATCCGTCATTAAGGCAAAAGACCTTGATGATAATTTCGGAATGCTTGAGCTTTTGCCCGACAAGCTCGGCATCTACAAAGTGGATAAGACCGATAAGGGAAGCATGCTAGATTTCACGGCATCCAACCGCCCTGTCCGATGGATCGAGATCGGCATCTGTGTGGATGGAGTGGCTAAGCAGATGATGGTACTAGGGACAGAACCTTATTAGCCGCCAGGAGAGAGATCATGGGAACGTATATAAAAAACTCCTGCGGGGGGGAATGCTGCCCCACGCTTTTGTGTTCCGCTTTTTTGGTAAAGGTGAAGCGGAAAAGCGCAACGCTCAATCTTGTCGGCTTCTCGCCTTTCACCTGTCCTAACACCCCGGCTCCCGCTCCGAATACTCCGATCACCCGCTATCTTCAGTATCGGGTGAATTGCAGTTCTGCCCAGGTGGGCTGTGTCACTCCTATACAGAAATCTACAACGACTACCTATACCATTGATCCCTTCACGGGATTGCAGTGCGTTTCTGGGGATGTGTCGGTCGGCTGTGGTTGCGTCAATGGGTCGAATGAGAGCTTCACGTGTAGTCCCACCTCACAGACCACAAATTGTGGGCCTTTAGATCCTCCGCCTGAGTATGAGGGATGTACGGACATATCAGCAGGAGGTGATAAAACAGTTTCCATCTCGCTAAGTCAGCCATACACAATCAATAATGTTGAGTCCAATGTAGACTCTATAATGGCAGGGAATCCTCTGGATGATGTTATGAAATTTCCAGCATGGGATAGTGATGCTCAGATCATTGCTGGAACCGGCGGAAATACCGCTGTTAGCTGGGATGCTGTATCCCCTTGTAGCATCTTAAGCACTCTTTTTTATAAAAGCGACTACTCGGTGACGAAGAGTGAGTTGTTATTAGAGTTTCTTGGAACGACCACAGTTAAGGTCTATTTCACGCCGCAAGAGGGAGGGCCAAAGACACTAGAGAGTGAGACTGAGTATGATGCTGGCGAAAGCGTGACTATCTCTGCTCCGAGTTCGATTGGCGTGAGAACTCTTGAGTTGACTTTTGCTGGTTCGCCAAGTTCTTCCAACTTCCCATCAATTGTTACGCCAGTGACAACAGGCCAGAGAGTGAGCAAGGTGCGAAATGCAGACGCTCCCTTCGCTGGATTCATAGCCCCAGACTGCAAGCGTTACGCCGTTCTGACTACTGTTAGTAGCTATAGTTATAGTGCATCGGGATCTAGTGAGTTTAGACACGTTTACCCTTATTACAATGACTGGGAGGGGATCACTTACGATTTAAACGCAAACGAGAATTTTACTTCAACTATAACCGAATCTATTGACGGGCAGACCGCTGTTTATGGGGGGTCTGGATCATCTGTTACGAACGTCATGTTTCGTACTGATCAAAATCACATATCAAACTCAGTTGGGACTACAACTAAGGCACTTGCGGCAGATGGAACATTAACCACCATCACCACAACTGTAGATACCTTCCAAGGGGAAACAACCACTTATGGGCCTTTCACTACTGAAGAGCCTTATAATGTCCCAACAAGCACTGCCCTTTGCGACAGGACTACTACTACTACTAGCACTGCTCCCACTTACGAGGGCGGGCCTCCTGTTACCACAACAACAACGACCACTGAGCAACGAAGCATCTCAGGCTCTAGCATTAGCTCTACAGTGGGAATAGAAACCTCCGTCTCATGGAATAGAATCCAATATGATGATACGGAAACAGGGGCGTTCAGTTATAGCACTAATTACTCATTTAACATGACATGGAGTGGAGATATGGCTGACACCCTAACGCCAGAAAACTCCACCACAACTACTTGGGAATCTAATGGTGGCCTCTGCGCATATAAGACAGAGAGCGCAGATGGTAACGATGCAGAATCACAATCCCTGACTGCGAATTTCAATGTCTCTGTAACTGTCCCCACTGTATCAGAGCCAACCTCACCTACTAACTACAAAACATTTATTCATTGGTTTGTTGTGACGAATGACTCGTCTAATCCCAACTGCCCAACTCGTTCCGTGATGGCAGAGAATAGAACGAAGTTCAACTATGTGAGAGGCCCCTTTAGCCTCACAGAATCAGCAACTCTGCCCAATGATCTACACGTAACCCGATGCATCACGAACATGGCGGCCTCGACCGAGGTGCAACTTTAACTCTACGAAAGCCATGAACAAGCCTAGCAATCTCTCCCCAGCCATCACCCCCACCTTCTCGGAAGGGTTCTCTGCGGCCCCTGTGCCGACTCAGGCGATGATCCCTCCCACTCCCTACCCAGACATCTTTCAGATGGGGGCAAATCTTGCGGGGTCGCTGGGGGATTGGGCAGTTGGGGGATTTGCCATCGCCACACCCGAGCAACTAGAAACCCGCATGGCAATCTGCAAGGGCTGCGAATTCTGGAATGAGTCAGGATTTGCAGGGACAGGCTCATGCCAGAAATGCGGCTGTAGCACTCAGGCAAAGTTGAGAATGGCGACTAGCAAATGCCCGGAGGGGAAATGGTGAGGGGCTAAAGTCGAGGGAGATAGGAGATTGGAGATAGGAGATTGGAGATTGGAGATAGGGTTGAACCGATCTTCCATCTTTCATATCCCATCTTCCATTCTTCCCCTCCTCTGCGCCTCTGAGCCTCTGCGCCTCTGCGGGAGTTCTCTCTTTTGACACTAACGGGTATGTGTGAGCTGCGACACGACCCCTTCCACCGATTTTCAGCCGATTATTCAGGGCGCGGATTATGCTTATGACCTTGAGGTCTCGGAGATCGTCGCACCGGCCACGACTGCTACACCGGTTAATCTCACCGGAGCCAGCTTCCGCGCACAGCTCCGTAGGACACCAGCATCGAGCGATGTGCTGGCGACCTTCACTCCGTCCCTCACGGCCCCGACTCAGGGGAAAGTCTCATTCTCCCTGGACGATTCGGTGACGGCCTCGATCCCAGCCACAGCTTGTGACTCAGGATGGTCGCATGATGTCTTCGTCACGCTGGCAAATGGAAGGACTCTGAACCTCGTGCCTCTCACCTATCTCTCGGTTGTCGCCGGGAATTCCCGCTAAGTGCTATGAGCGAGATCAAGGTCACTATTACGCCTCGGGTCCAGACCGCCGTCGTGCTGAAGGTCGGAGCCACGGGATTGCCCGGAGCGCAGGGGATTCAAGGAATTAAGGGAGATACAGGGATTGGCTTAACTGGGGCAACCGGCCCCCAAGGGCCACCGGGTGCTGCCTCCACAATACCCGGCCCCCAAGGAATCCAAGGGCCACCGGGTGCAGCTTCCACAGTACCCGGCCCCCAAGGAGTGCCCGGTCAGAATGGGTCCGATGCTTCCGTTACCTCTGGCAATATCACGACCGCTCTCGGCTTTACGCCAGACAACCCGACAGCTGCTAGGACTCCGACTGCTCACACTCATACAAAGTCGCAGATTACAGATTTCCCAACTCTGGCAACTGTGGCGACTTCGGGCAGTTACGCAGACCTCTCAAGCAAGCCCACAATCCCCGCCTCTCAAGTCAACTCCGATTGGAACGCCGCATCAGGCGTAGCTCAGATTCTCAACAAACCGACGATTCCAGCGTTTCAGCCGAATCCAGAATATCTAGCTGATAGCGTCAGTGACGCTTTATACAATATCCCAAGTTTGGGAACGCAAAGATTTGCAAAGATCACGAGTTCCCTTTTCCGATACATTGTTGGAGTTAACGGGTACTTAATAGAAAAAAGAGGGTCAGCATGGTTGATTATCTTTGTTGATAATTCTGGAGAAGAGCCAGTAGAGACTATCTTAGTAACGTCCCTTTCTAATGCGACATATCCATGGCAAGCTACATGGCCGTCTGGAACTGTTGTTGAAAAAGCTCCTGCGTTGAGACTTACAGGGCAACCAGCAACAGAAAATGGGACAGAAGGAACAAGTGTTTGGGCATCAAGAGCAGACCATACACATCCACTTCCGCCAAACCTTCCCGATCAGAACGTTAACTCCGGCTCGTCGCCATTCTTTACAGATATTTACGCTGGCTCCAATGTTTATTTTAATACAGAGGGAATAGAGACTGGAGGAACCCTTGGGAAAACATTACAACTCCCCTCAGTTAACGCAGGGGCTTTAGCGTCGGTGCTGAGAACAAATGCCATACTCCGACAAGGACAGGCACTATACTTTGGAAGTGCGACGGGAGATAGTTTTTCAAGAATCATGGTGGCTGGAAATGCCTCCGCAACGGGTTTAAGTGAGGGAACTCTAAGTGATCTGCTTTTATCAGCGAACGTTCCCTTAAAAAACACAGCAAATACCTTCACCCAGAATCAAGTTCTTTCTGGCTCTGCCAACACAGCTCCTAACCAAACTGCGGCTTCTGGCTCGTCCATTATGACGAGGGACTTGGTAGATCAACGCATGATCTTCGGTGGGCCTTATGTATCAAATATCGCAACTGTAAACTGGAACCAAACATTAGGCACTGGCGGCAGTACCACAAACAACGGGAATTTCTTTGCAGTAGGCAACGGGGCAACCCCTACCGCTGGAGTGACTGCGGCAGTTCTGAGCACGCCTAATACGGGCTATCAGTTTATCTCGCCAGACAACGGAATAGGAGCCGCAAATGCGACCGCTGGAGGAGGAGGGGTCATTAACTTTACCCAACCATTCGCACTAGGATTCTTCATTGAGATTCGTGGTGGCCCTACAAACGCCCTAGATGTCATTTCTCGTGTGTTTTTAGGAGGAGCATCAGTCACATCGGGCGTTGCTGGAGGCATTAACAACGCAGGATTTGGCGTGAGGATTTCAAAGGCGACATCAACAACATACGATGTGGCCATCTACGCTCGCACGATTTCTACCACTAACGTCAATATCTCAGGAGCGACCAACGCCACCCCGATTGTGATTACTAATAATGGTCACAATTTGCAGAACGGCGACCTAGTAGAGATTACTGGCGTTGTAGGGAATACTGCGGCAAACGGCATCAGAACTGTTGCAAATCGAACGGCAAATACTTTTGAGTTGTCTGGAAGTGTGGGTAATGGGGCTTACACATCGGGAGGCGTAGCAAATAAAATCTCAGTTCCAATACAAATAACTGCTGGAAGGGTAAGGAGAATGTTTTTGTATAGCCGTGGCAACGGAACGCTGGAGCTTCACCTTGGTTCAATCACCAACACGCCAGCTATCACGCTCACAGGAATGTCCGTGTATTCCGGCACGCAGATTGCCAATCAGAGTCTTGCATTAAACCTTTCACAACAAAGTGTCACGGATGCAACGGCATTTGCACAGACTGCGATATCCAACCTTATGCTCATTCAGTCATGACGCTTATTTTCACCCCATCATCGCTTACGAAGTTCGGCAAGACCGGAGCCTATAGCTACTCCCAAGACATCCCTCTAACGGGCGATCTTGCTAGCGTCTCTACCACACTTCTCACTTGGCTCTCCTCTCAGCTAGTTGAGGGCGAGACCGTCTCGCAAATCGTGCTGGAATCAGGCGGATCAGTAACGATGGAGGATGAGACAACTCGCAACACGCTCAACGCCGCAGTCAGCGTCACCGCTACTGAGGGAGAGCGCACATTCTCCATCTCCTCAGAATCCCTCCCCGCCGATCTGATGGACAGCCTCCTCTCAACGTGGGCAACGATGAACTCTCTTACGCCATGACTGCCGCAATGCTCAAATACGGAGACATCATCCTGAAGGCTCTCCCGGCAGCGGCCTCCATCGTCTTTATCCTTCTCTCCACCCAGTTCGTCTCTCGCTCCGAGTTCATCGCTACCAGCGAGAAGTTCTCAGGCCGCATCGAGGCCGTGGAGAAGCTGCTCATCCGCATGGAGTCGTCCCAGGAGACCGACCGCCGTCACGATGCCATGATCGCCGACCATGAGGCGAGGCTGAGAGTCGTGGAGAAGCAGTAAAAGGCTATTAGGCTGTAGACTGTTAGACTATTAGGTGGGAAGGGGAACTCAGGACGGGGTTGTCTAAAGTCTGCTTAGATGAAAGCGGCTTATTGTTAGTAAAACCCTCTTCATTAAACACAAAACTCTGCGCCTCTGCGCCTCTGCGCGATAACTTCCCCTCCCGCCGCCTCTGAGGGAGAACCCTTTTGACACAAAGCAAAAGGAGTGAAGATCATAGCCTTACTCGCTCGCCATTTCCTGCTCCGACTCGCCTTGGCATGGGTAGAAGTCCGCATCCGACTTGTCTCGGTCTTCATCGTTAAGCTCCTGCGCCTTCAGCTCCGACTCGTTAGATTCTCTGGAGTTGCAGTTCTGGCAATCCTTGCGTTGCTAGTGACCGGCTGCGCTTCCGCTCCGAAGCCGGTCGCCTCCTACGCTCCATCATCCGCCGGTGTCCTGCGCGCCGTGACCTCGGCCAAGGCACACGCGACCGCCCTACGCTCCGAAGTCACCACCCCCGCAGGACTGCGAACCCTAGACGATCTGAACGCATCCCTGGACTCCTCGCTCCTCGAGGTATCGAACTACTCAGCCAAGGTGGATGAATTATCATTGGCCCTCATCAAGGCCGAAGAGTCTGCAACCTACTGGAAGGCCAAGCATCAGAAGAGCCTCCGCGAACTCTGGATCTGGCGCGGCCTCGCCGCCATCACTCTAGCCTCCCTAGCTGGTTACCTCTCCCTTCGCATGGGATTCAAGTTCGCTCTATGATTCTATCTCCCGCAGAGGCGCAGAGGCGCAGAGGTTTCTGACGTAACAGTCTTCAGCCAATCCCCTTCATCCCCTTCATCCCTGTGAATTTCCTCAGAGGACTTTTAAGTGACGCTCCGGGATCTCCCTCGATCACCAGATTCTCTCTCGCCGTAGTCCTCTCCCTTGTCGTGCTGGTCATCGGACGATGGCTAGTCACCGGACAGGATGTACCTCACGGAATCGGCTCTCTCCTAGAGATCACTCTAGCCACAGCCGCAAGTGCCAAGGTCGTGCAGAAGTTCGCTGAGAGAGACTCTTCGCCCCTCGACTCTCGTCCCTCGCCCCTCGACTCATCACAGCCATGAACCACCTCATTGCTGAAATCGCCGCCCGTGAGATAGGAGTGCGTGAACTCGGTGGCAATAACAAAGGCCCTCGCATCCGCGAGTATCAGTCCGCGACATGGCTAGACCCCGCTCCGTGGCCGTGGTGTGCCGCCTTTGTCGATTGGGTCATCCTTCGGTGGCTCGACGGATACTTGGTGAGAGATTACCTCAATCTCTCCAAAGAAAAAGCCTCCCTCTTTCGGCCTAAAACGGCAGGAGCTTGGGATCTGGTGAACTGGGCGAGGCAAAAAAGCGGTCGAGTCTCCATTCTGACAGAGCACGCCAAGGCAATGCCTGGAGATATCGTGGTCTTTGATTTCTCGCATGTCGGCATCATCGAACGCGACAGCGGGGACACCTTCTTGACCATAGAAGGCAATACCAACGGATCTGGAGACCGCGACAGCTCAACAGGCGATGGCGTCTGGCGCAAGGTAAGGCAGAGAAGCCTAGCCCGGAACCTACTTCGGATTCACCCGCTCCTCTAGCTGACGAATTGACACAGCGGCAGTAGCGAATGGCCGGCATCATTTCTAAATGGACGAGGTTTATGGCTGTGGGATGCTCCCACGGAAAGCACATCTGTCCCGAGGCAAAGAAGGCAGTCCTCGACTTCAAGAAGAAGTGGATTCGCCGAGATGATCTGACTCTGCATCTTGGCGATGCCATTGATACTGCTGCCTTCCGCTCGGGTGCTCGTGGGATAGATGCTGACTCAGCGGAGCCGGTCGCTCCAGACATCGACGGGGGCCTGATGTTCCTCCGAGAATATCGCCCCGACATCCTGCTCTGTGGGAATCATGAGGCTCGGCTCTGGCATCTTCAGTCCTCTCCGAATGCGGTGATCGCCTACGCCGCGAACCGTGCCATTCAGCACATCGAGGACGGCTGCGCTAAGATCGGAACACGGGTCATCCCCTACGATGCGGTCTGGCAGGAATACAAACGCGCCGACATCACCTTCATGCATGGGGTCATGTATTCCGAGAACGCGACTAGGGATCACTGTGAGGCATTCGGCCCCGGCAAGGTGATCCACGCCCACACGCACAGGGCATCCTACGCCACAGGACGCACGCGAAAGAACTCCGAAGGCTTCAGCGTAGGGACATTGGCTCGCAGGAGAGAGATGGCCTATGCAAATACGAGAAAACAAACCCTTGCATGGGGATCTGGCATCTGTGCTGGAGAATTTCGAGAGGGGAAGAATCCCGCCAGCCAAGTCTGGCTCTTCACCGGCCCCAGCGAGGGAGAGGATCACGGCTGGCGGCTTCCCTTTTAGATCAAAAGCTAATTATCCCCATGAAAAAAAAGAGTATAGCCTCACATCCTGAGAAGTCCGCGAACGAGTGGCTGGCAGAAATCATGCAAGCTACCTACCCCACCGGGCGAGTGGATCAAGTCCCGGAAGGTTGGCTCACAATAAACCAGATGGCAGAGATTACCAACACGGCAGTCACGACGATCAGCCACAAAATGATTCGCATGGTCAAAGCTGGCAAACTTCAGCGCAAGAAGTTCCGCATCTATTCAGGTCGCGCCACTGCGGAAGTCTGGCACTACTACAAGGCCGAGGAAAAAGCATGAGCGTGATCTCCGAGTCAGAAAGCACACAGGAAGGGAAAGTCCGATGGAGTCTTTCCTTAGATGTGAAGATCGACGGCATCGAGCTACCCTTCCGACTGCGCTGCACCACGGATGACCAAGACCAGATGCTGGAGGCATTGGCAGATTTCCACTCCATGCTCGAAGAAGTCATCGGGGAGAAGCTGGAATGAAACTCCCCAGAACCCTCAAGATCCGAGACCGCAAGCTCGGCAAGGAAAAAGCCCACGGCCTAGCCCACGCCCCCGACCTGATCGAAGTAGACCCCTCACAGAATACCCGTGAGAGACTAGATACGGTAGTCCACGAGGCCCTTCATCTCCTACTCCCCTCCGAACCCGAAGTCCGCATAATCGGACTAGCCAACAGACTCAGCGACCTCCTGTGGCGGGATCGGTGGCGAAGGGTTGAGTTTTAGAATCCCTGAATGGAAGAAAGTCTAATCGTTTTCGCCGAGGATATTGAGATCAAGTAAGTCTCCCTCTCTTTCCATGTCTGACAACTAAATGGCGAACCGATTCTGGTCAAGTAACATCATCTGTTGTAATATCTCAGAATCAGACCTGTTCTTTTAGCAGACAAAACCCTTCAGGATTCTTTGTAAGTTGTTCTATTAGGAGGACTTAGCCCCCCCCCATTTTTCTTTTTGGTGGGAGTTGAAAAGAACACCTGATAGATAGCTTCGCGTGCGAGGTCGCTGATCTTGGTTCCTGGGGGTCGTTGTTTGGTGAGTTCTTCGAGGTGGAGTTTCCACGATGTGGGGATTCTGACTCCGATTTTTTCATCCATGGTTTGTTTCTTCATAGATCCCAATGTGACACAAATTTTCAAATTCCCAAAAAAAAACTACTAAGCAAAGTGATTGTTGTTGAACATTGGGAATAGTTGGACTACAAAGTCGTCCAATGAACGGAACGACTTTTGACTCGAAGATCAACGTACGGCTTGCCAAGCCAGTAATCATGCACCTCCGCAAGCTGGCAAGTAGTGAGGATCTGAAGGTTTCGGATCTCGTGCGGAAGGCTCTGAAAAAAACCTACGGAGTTCCCAAGAAGTAATTCCCAGGCAACTTTTGTATGAATCAACGATTCTCAATGGACAACAAACCCGACCTCGATAGGCTGGAATTTCCCTGTCATCTGGCCGAACTCGTCGGGATGAATCCGACGGAGCTCTCGGCCCTCAAGCGGAGGGGTTGCCCTTTTTTCGGGAAGAAGACGACGCTGCGCTGGGTGCGCGCTTTCCTCGCTTCCGAGGCGGGGGCAAAGGAACCCGCAGCATCGCGGAGCGTGCGTCCTCGACGTTTAGCTTCGAGTAAGTCCGGTGGACCATCCGTGTCGAGTGATTCACGAGGCGCATCGCTTCGTGTTCGGAGAGCCCAGCTCGGTGGCATCGTGAAATAAAGGAGACCCGCAGACAATGACTCGTAACTCCCACAGCAGCACGACCGATGGCCCGATTGTAGTCTCGGTTCATCGTTCGCTCGATGGGAGGGATCGTGAATCCATCATGCCAGGTGATCGTCTTCAGGAAGGAGGCAAGCTGGGTATTCATGGGGGTGGTGAACCATTTGCGAGGATCTCCGTCCTGACGCTTGGAGTCACAGACCTGAATGTTTTGCTTTTTCAGATCGATGCGTTCCTGGGGAATGCGGGTCTCGGAGAATCGGCAGCCGAGATGGAGCTGAAGCTCGAAGGCCGTGGCCATCCAGTCGCGCTCCTTGGCAAGTTCAAGTCGAGCGGCACTGATCTCCGTCTCGGTGATTTCCCGCTTTTCCTTGGCGATGCCGAGGGGGATGCGTGCCAGGGCGATGCCATTTGTCTCAGCATGGCCGCGACGGATCGCCTCACTCATGAGGAAGGAGAGGAACTTCACCTCCATGCGGGCGGTGTTATGACCGGCATGGTCACCGGAGTCACCCTTCCTCCAGTCGAGGTAGTCTTGGGCGTGCTTGTAGGAAACCTCGCGAGGGTGACGGATCCCCTGCTCGTGGAGGAAGACATGGATGGTACCCCAGAAGAACTGGGAGCGTCGCATCGTGCGGGGGTTCTTGTAGTGGCTCTTGATGTAGTCGGGAACCCACTCGGAGAAATTACCACCGCCATGAGGGCGCACGATGGCCTCCTCGCTCGTGCGTCGAGCCGCTTCCTTGAGAGCCTTTGCGGAGTCCTTCGGGTCATCATGACGGAGCTTCAGATTCTTCTCCTCCCATTGTTCGGTCATGAGATTGCGGAACCGGATATAGAAGAACGGAGACCGCTGTTTTTTTACGAGGTAAGCCATGCAGTCATCAGTTCCACATAGTTCCACATGAAACTAGGAAAAAAACAAAACCAAAGTCAGCCTAACAGAGTAGAACCAACCCAAAAACACATGAAAAAGCCGTTACCGTTACACCACAGGGCAATCAGTCGCTATTTAATCTCCGAGGAGAACGAACGGCAACGAGAAATCCAGAGCTTCCGCAAGATGCTGAATGAGTCGCAGGGCAAATAGCCTTCTCAACTGGCTTCTACTCTAGTTCATTCATAGGAAGACACTATGAGTATGAAACTTCGTAACAGGCTGATCGCACTGGTTTGCCTGATTTTTTTCCTCTCCATCGGAGCGGCCCTCTTCCTCACAACAACGAATCGCAAGCCTTTTGCCATCATCCTTTTTGTCGCGGACAACATCTCCCCCTCAAGCCTGGCTGCAGCTAGGCTTTTTTCTGCTGGGGGTGATGCCAGACTTCAGATTGAGGATTTCCCCAATACGGCGATAGCCCGCAACGCGGCAAACGATTATTCCGTTCCCGATGCCGCCTCCGCCTCCACAGCGATCGCAGCTGGGAAGAAGGTCAACAGGGGTGCCCTTTGTATGAATGCTACGGGGGCAACACTTCCCAGCCTACTGGAAGAAGCAGCAACTATGGGTCGTGCAACTGGACTGCTCAGCACCGGAACCCTCACCGGACCAACCGCCGCCGCTTATTACTCCAAAACTCTCAATGCCGGAGACACAAATGCTACCCTAACCCAATTCTCAACACATCAGCCCTTTGACTTTGTCGCTGGAGGCGGCAGTGATGAGATGATCGCTTCCCTAGGCGCGCATTCTTCCCGAAAAGGGGGAAAGGATGCCACCTCCGTGACATCTGAAGCAGGAGCAGTCAGCATCATCCGATCGGTTGCGGATCTGGAAAATCAGCCATTCTGGAAAAAGGTTCCAACCCTAGGGGTCCTTCCGGTTGCTTCACTCACCCAGAATGGATTTGGAGAAGGAAATCTCGAATCCCCCTCCCTCTCTGATCTCGTGCGCATCGCTATCAGGAAGCTTCAATCCAACCGCAATGGATACCTTCTCGTCATCGACGACCCAATGATAGGGGTGGCGGCCCTATCCAACGATGCTGAGTCTATGTTCGAACGCATGCTTTCTTTCGACCATGCTATCGCCACAGCACGACGCTATGCAGGGGAGAAGGCTCTGGTGATTGTCACGGGACGCGAGAACATCGGAGGCATATCCTTGAACGGATATCCCTTTCTCCGAGATAAAGGCATTTCGATCTTGGCACTGAATAACGGGGGATATCCCTCCATTTGCTGGTCCACGGGACCAGGTTTCGCTAACGAACAATCCCCCTCAACTTCTCACGCTGGAAAAACGAACAGACCGTCGGTGGGAATCCTGACTCAACCCTCTGCCTTTAGGCTTCCCTCTTCAGTTGGAACGGCAGGAGACGTTCTCTCCATGGGATCGGGTCCGGGATCCGAAAAACTTCATGGCTTCATCGACCTGACTGACATCCACAGGATCATCCAGGAAGCGCTCTAGAGTGTTGACTTGTTAATTTCTCACATCAGGTGGATCTCCCATTTTTCTCGGAAAATAAAAAAAGAAGGGTCTTATGTAGTTGATGGGGTGCTGATGGGGTATAAGTCCCTAATCAGCAATGAAGAACAGATATTCAAAAGGTGCGCACGTTTCTGAGGCCCGATTTCGGGAGGTGATCCGCTTCTTTGCAGCGGATCTGCCCAGCCTCACGGCAGCTGAGTTGACGGGGTTGAACTACCGTACCGTGCATCGCATTTACTCCCTCATGAGGGAGAGGTTGGTGGAGATGACCTTCCAGGAGATGCAACCCTTTACTGGTGACATCGAGGTTGATGAGAGCTACTTCGGAGCACGCAGAGTACGAGGCAAGCGAGGCCGTGGTGCCGGGGGTGAGATCCCTGTCTTGGGGCTCCATAAACGCGGCGATCGGGTCTTCGTCAGTGTGGTGAAGAACTGCTCCAAGCAAGAACTAATCTCAAGCAGCGATGTCTATACAGATGGATGGAAGGCTTATGACGGGCTGGTAACCAATGGTTACCAGCATCATCGAGTTCACCATCATAAAAACCAGTTCGCTCGGGGTAAGAATCACGTTAATGGCATCGAATCCTTCTGGAGCTTCGCCAAACACCGCCTCCTAAAACTCCGTAGCATCCGAAAGGAAAAGTTCCTCATCCATCTCAAAGAATGCGAGTGGCGTTGGAACCACAGACATCATAAAATCTACCCCATCCTACTCAAACACCTCCGCCAGCACCCTCTCTCAACTACATAAGACCCAAAAGAATCCCGCGGAGGAGCAGAGACGCTGAGGTTTTTAGTATGGAGACAAAAGATCTTCAGAAGAATTTAAACTAGCAGGCATCGTGCGACAGGAAGGTTTTACGATAAGAATAAGTCTCTGCATTCGGATAATGCATGGTGTGGTACTCCAATCTGATCCAAATACCTTTGTGTTTATCCCCTGCGTCTCTGCGCCTCTGCGCGAGATTTTCTCTCTTTGATCGGATGCTTACGAGTAAACAAAAGACTCGTTGATCAAGATCTACTGAACTAGGCGTTCCAGCGAGGGGTCAGGGGGTGCCCCAAGTTCGATCGCCTTCGCATAATGCTTCTTGGCCATCATCTTGGCAGGCGGTTTTCCGGTTGCGTAGATGACAGCCAGGTTGAAATGAGCATCGGCATACTGCGGATTGATCTCGATAGCCTTCATAATCTCCTCTTCACCGGCCTTTCCTTTGCCTGATGCTGCAAGGACGATTCCTAGGTAATTGTGCGCTGTGAAGTCTTGCTGATTGATTGAGACAGCTTTCTTGAGGACCTTTTCAGCATCATCAAGCCTCTGCTGGCGATAATGCACAATGCCCAGGGTAGTTAACGCAAAGGAACTATCGCTCACCTTTGTGGCGGCCCTCTTCAAAAACTCCTCGGCCTCGGTCATTTTGCCTAGTTGGAATTCCACGACGCCAATATTCGAAAGAGCAAAGTAATCATCGGGGGAAATCTTTAACGCTTCTTGGAACGTGTTTTCGGACTGGAGGTAATCCTGCCTGTCGAATTCATCCTTGGCCTTGGCCAGACATTCCTTGAGCTTTCCTTCCCAGGGGATCTCCTGAGTTGCTGAATTTGCGGATGTGTTTGTAGAGATTTCGTTTGTCGCTGCGGACGGAGGTAGTGCTGTTTCTTTTCCAGTAGTATTTACGAGAGATTCGCTTGAGGACTGTTTTTGGGACTGGTTTGTCTTGTCCGAGTCACTTACTGATTCATTAATCTTCTTGGCGGAGAGTGATTCTTGAATCTTACCCTCACCCGCCTCAGCCACCACGAGCTGTCCCTGCTTGAAGAGCGAACGCTCCTGCGGGGTTAATTTGGCAGAGGGAGTGGAAAGAACAACAACCTGATCGCTCAGCGACTGGGACTGCACGTTCAGACGTTTCATTTCATCCTCAAGGAGACGACGCGCTTGGGCGCGCCGCGCCTCTTCTTTAACCTGCCTCATGATGATTCCACGCAAGAGATCGTTTTCCTCCACGAGATTTCCATCACCACCCGACTTGCTCTTCCTTTTCTTGTAACGCGCGAGCTGCGCTTCCTTCTCCTCAAGGCGATCTTTGAGATCCTTGAGTTGCTCGTCCCCCGAGCCACTCTTTTTTTGAAGGGAAGAAAGCTTTAACTTCACAGAGGCGAGTTCGGATTGAAGTTTTTGCGCTTCATCTTTGGTCTCGGAAAGCTGCTTCTCCTTATCAGGCATTGTCTTGGAAAGATCCGCGAGCTGCTCCTGGAGTTTCTTGAGATGATCATCCCCCTCAGAGGCATGGCGCTGGAGATCCGTATTTTTCTGGTTGGCTAGCACAAGTTCATCCCGGAGCTTTTCGGCGTCTTGCTTGGCTGCGGCTAACTCCTGCTCTTTCCGCTGAACAAGCTTTTCCTGTTCGGGGCGTGCTTTTGATAGCTCGGCAAGCTGCAGTTGCGATTTGGTATAATCTGCGGCACTAGAATCCATCTGCTGCTGCAATATCTTGATCTGACCCTGCAGAGCACCTGAATCCTGTCCATGATCGACAAGCGAGGCCATCTGAGACATGACGGCCTTGAGTTGCTCTTGGAGTGAGAGATTCTGCTTTTCAAGCATCTGCTTGAGTCCTGTCGCCACGTCCAGACGTCTCTGAAGCTCCGACTGGTTGTCGCTAGCAGCTTGTAGCGCCTGATCGTTCTTTGATTTAGCCTTGTTCAAGTCTTTGCTATTCTCGGCCAAAAGCAACTTGAGATTCTCAATTTCCTTGGCTAGTGGGCCTGAAGAGTCAGCTATCTTGTTCAACTCTTCATTTCTTTTTGAGGCCTCCTCAAGCTTGACTGTGAGTCTCTGTCTCTCCTCCTCAAGAGTGGCCTTGTCAGCCTCGGCAGCAGCGGCAATCTTCGCAGAGGCTTCTTTGCCCATAGTGAGATCCTTCAACGATGATTCAGCATCCTTTTTAAACTGATCCGCATTTTTTTCCGTTTGGGTTAGCTTGTTTTTTGTCGTCGCTAGAGCCTCATTATTTGAGGCGAGTTTTGCATTGAGATCCTCGATTTCCTTGGTGAGCGGTGCGGCTGTTACAGCTATCCTAGCAAGCTCTTCGGTTTTACGAACGGCGTCTTCAAGCTTAGATGTGAGTCTCTGCCTCTCCTCCTCAAGAACGGCCCTGTCCGCTGATGCGGTAGCTAAAGTTGCGGCTAGTTTCCCTTCGGCTACCTTGGCTACCTTGGCCGAGGCATCGGCATCTGCGCGAGCCTTGGTGATTTCCTGTCCTGCAAGGAGTGCTTTCTCCTGAAGCTCGAGCACTGCTTTTCTCAAAGACTGCGCATCAGACTCCAATCCCTTAACCTTACCCGCATCACGGGTTGCTTCCGACAATTGGGAAACTTTTACGGAGAGTTTGTTACGTTCTTCCTCAAGAGCCTGAAAATCTGCCCTAAAAGACGCCTCACGGCTCATGGAATCTTTTTGCAGCTTGTGGGAGTCGCTTTCAAGAGCCGAGACTTTCTCCTTGGAAGCCTTGGCATCTGTCTCGGCCTTGACTGAATCGGCCTGGAGTTTTTGGATCTTTTCTCGGAGCGGAGAAAGTTCATCCGCCTGACTCAAGGCGACGTTCAACTTTTCCTTGGTGAAATCCATCTCCTTGCGTAGGCCCTCGTTCTTGGCCTCGTAATCCTTTGTAGCCTGGAGGGCGTGGCTTACTTGCTCCTTCATTTCCGCGACTTCTTGCCTTGCTTTGTCCAAGTCGGCGAAGAGCTGTTGCGACTTTTTCTCGGCGGATGAGCTGAGTGAGAGTTTTTGACGCGCCTCGTCAAGTTGCTTCACGAGTAGCGCGTTTGACTCATCCTTCTTTTTTTCGCGGTTCTGGTACTCCTCCTCGAAGGCAACTTTGTCAGCAAGAGTGTCATCAAGTTTCTTCTGAAGAGACTTCAGGTCGTTTTCCCAGGAATCGCGCTTTTGCAGTTTCTCATTGAGTGCACCAACCTGATTCTTCGTGATCTGCAGTTCCTTCTCCAGTTTGGAACGCTCCTCGACCCACCTGACATTTTCGAGATCCTTAGTTCGGTTTTTATCCGAGGAAATGGCATCCCTGGCCTCCTTGAGTTCCCCTCGGAGTGTTTCGAGCATGCGCTTGAGGCGACGAACTTCCGATGATGAATCTGCTGAGGATTGGCGTCCCTCATTGCTTGCAGATTTAGCTCCTGGAGGAACGATCGAGATGCTGGGAGCTCCGCCCGTTACGTCCGGTGAGTTACCCTCAGGCTGTGCCAGAGACTGATACGCGGAGGCATCATTGGGGTTTCCTGATCCCTGAAGTCGTTCAATTCCCTCCTGTGTCTTCTTGAGACGGTACTCGACAACTGCTTTCTGCCAGGAGGGATCGTTCTTCTCGATTTCAATAAGAAGACTCTGAGCGAACCTGTATTTTTTCAAAGATTCAGAAGCACTCCCGTCCCTCTCCAATTTCTCGCCCTGCTGATAGGCCTGATAGGCATTGAGAAACTGCTCGGAAGAGTCCGCAGCCATCATCACCCTCACACCACTGAGAAGCAGAAAGAGGCAGAGAAGGAATCGATTCATAAAGGTACGCAACGGGCGTGTGAGCCTACCTGTTTAAATAGGGAAGAGCAAACCTACCTTTTCCCTAGAAAGTGTGCACATTCACACCTTCCTCTCTCATGTAACGAAAATGTCGCACCTGAGGCATTGACAGCAGGGATTCGCGAACTCCATGGTATTGACTTACCAAACACAAGATCATGGATACCCTGCTCGATCAACCAGTGCTTGTACTCAACAGATTGTGGCAGGCGATCAACACCTGCTCCGCACGCCGGGCACTCACTCTTCTCTACCAAGGGCATGCTCAGGTAGTGGCTACAGACGGGGATAAGAACTTTTTTACGCATGATTTTCTTAGTTGGAGACACTTTTCACTTTCCAACCCGGAACCCCGGATGCTTCAGACAATCTCACTCAAGATCCGAGTTCCTCGCATTATCGTTCTATGCCTCTTTGACCGACTACCAAAGAAGGAGGTAAAATTCACGCGGCTCAACGTCTTTGAGCGCGATAAGAATACTTGTCAGTATTGTGGTGAACTCTTCGAGAGGAACAGTCTGAATATCGATCACGTGTTACCCCGCGATCGCGGAGGCCAGACAACATGGGAAAATGTTGTCTGTTCATGCATTACCTGCAACACCCGCAAAGGGAATCGCCTCCCACACGAGGCACGGATGCAACTCCTGAAAAAACCGAAACGGCCAAAGTGGCGCCCCTTCGTCAACATCACGTTCGCTGGTGGCGTCGATGATAGCTGGAGCCACTTCATCGACCTAGCATACTGGAACGTCGAACTTGGCGAGTAGGGAGTGAGGGAAAACTTTTAGTAGAACCGCAGGCGTTAGGGCTACCTCACACCCTTTGCCTATAAGTCTAATAGCCTTCAGTCTATCCACCTAAGGCATCAGCCCTTCAGCACCTGAACAAATTCCTCGAAGAAGGAGGCAGAATCATGAGGCCCAGGCGATGCCTCTGGATGGAACTGGACGGCCATAACAGTCTTCGTGCGGTGCCTAATTCCGGCAACCGTTCCGTCGTTTAGGTGTCGATGAGTGATCTCTAGATCGGAAGGCAGCCCCTCCTCCTTAACCGCATAGCCGTGATTCTGCGAGGTGATGATCACACGTCCCGTCCTCAGATCCTGAACCGGCTGATTCGCGCCACGATGACCGAACTTCAGCTTGAACGTGCTCGCTCCGAAAGCCAGCGAAAGAATCTGGTGGCCCAGACAGATACCAAATACGGGCTTCACCTCGGCAAGGCGCCTGGCCGTCTCGTGGGCCTGAGTGAGCACAGCCGGATCACCGGGGCCGTTGGAGAGAAAGATGCCATCGGGGTTCAGGGCAAGAGCTTCCTCAGCAGAAGTCGTGGAAGGGACAACCATCACACGTACTCCGTGAGAACGGAGAAGACGCAGGATGTTACGCTTAACACCGAAGTCGAAAAGGACAACAAGAGGCTCCCTTGGACCACTTGAATGTCGGGTCATTCCGAACTGGATGCTTTCCTTGCATTTGGGATCCCATTCATAGGTTTCCTTAGTAGATACCTCACCCACCAGATCGAGTTCTTCAAGCCTAGGGGCGTCTTTAGCCCGAGCCACGGCAGCAGCTCCATCGGATCCATCCGTACAGAGGCAGGCCCGCATGGCCCCCTGAGTTCGCAAATGACGGGTCAAGGCGCGGGTATCAATACCGCAAATCGCCGGAATTCCGTGACGGCAAAGATAGGACTGCAGATTTTCAGAAGAGCGCCAACTACTATCCACTCGGGATAGCTCCTCGATGACAAATCCGCTCACCTGAGGAACTGAACTCTCCCCATCTTCAACGCCAGTTCCGTAGTTGCCGATCAAGGGATAAGTCATCGTGACGATCTGTCCCCGGTAGGAAGGATCAGTTAGAACCTCTTGGTAGCCACTCATGGAGGTATTGAAACAAATCTCACCAATAGCGTTTCCCGGTGCACCAATGGAAAAACCAGGAAAGATGCGACCGTCTTCAAGTGCTAGAATAGCGGGATATGGATGGGATGATGCAGACATGTAAATAAAAAGAGAAAACCCGTTAATCTCATCACGCGTGGCGCGTCCATGCAATCAGATTACCAGTTGCTATGAAGGAGGAATCGAACAGTGGGGTTGCACGATCACTGCTTCCTTTTTTAGAATGAAACCTTTCGTGTTGATCCGACCCCCATTCATTGCCTGCTTATTACCAGCTCTGCTGTGTGCATTCCTGTCGTCACAAGGCCGTGCTGATGATTCCGCTATAGCCCCTCAAGGTTTTTTTTCGCGTTTATTCCAATCCTTCCCCTCGATTGATATTTTACCCGAGACATCAGCAGTCACGGCAGATGGGTTCGACTTGCCAGTGGCGCCTCCCCACGGACCAGGATTTTGCAAATCACGGGGATTCCGTGCCCATGGTCATCTTGGCGAAGACTGGGTCATCGCCGGAGGAAAAGGGCAAGCATTCGGGCATTCCGTGCATTCTATCGGCAATGGCCTTGTCGTTCTTGCGCGCGATATCAGGGCTGACTGGGGGAATGTCGCGGTGATCCGACATGCATGGATTGAGAACAGGCAGTTGCGTTTTGCCGACTCCCTCTATGCCCATCTCGACAAAATCACAGTGAAGGAGGGAGAGCAGGTAAAACGGGGGCAGCAGATCGGCACCATCGGTAATAATCACGGAATGTACCCTCCTCATCTTCACTTCGAAGTGCACAAGAATCTCTCAATAGGAGTGAATCATGCTGGAGGCAGCCGCGACCTTCTCAGCTACTGGATCCCCACGGATTTTATCATGGAGCATCGAAAGCTCCACGGCGGTGGACGCCACGTCCCGACTCCGGCGGCGCACTTTCTACTGCCGACTCCGGAAAACCCATGGTCCTTCCATCGCTTCTTCTTCCATCCCCAGAAGAAAAAGAGCTCTTCCAAAACCTCACATTCCCATCACTCGAAGAAAAAACACAAACACCACAATTCCTCCTCCAATTCTTCCCACTCCCACAGGAGTCAGTAGAGTTTCCGAGCATTAAGAAGTTCGGAATCAATAGACCGAAATCCTCAAGAATTTTTTAAGGATTCCTTAAGAGTACGTTAAGGATTCCTTAAGGGTTCATTAAAGCTTTGAAGCGCGGTATTCGAGGGAGTCAACAAGCGCCATCCAACTCGCCTCAATGATGTTGTCGGAAACACCTACGGTTCCCCAAGAATCGACTCCCGCGCTTGAGACAATATGGACGCGGGTTCGTGCGGCAGTCCCCCTGCCACCATCGACAATGCGGACCTTGTAATCGGAAAGTCTGATCCCAGCGATCCAAGGATGAAGCTGCAGCAGCGCCTTGCGGAGGGCGGCATCCAAGGCATTTACCGGCCCATCTCCTTCGGCACTCATTACAAGCGAATGGCCATTATTCAAGATTGTGATGGTGGCCTCGCAGGTTGTGGATGATCCATCGGCATTTCGGCGGAAGCTACAATGATATCCCTGCAGCTCGAAGAGTGGGGTATGAAGTCCAAGTTCCTTCCGAATAAGCAAATCGAAAGAGGCATCGGCGGCCTCGAACTCGAACCCTTCAGATTCCAAGGCCTTGATCCTCTCCAGCACTCGGAGCACAGCCGGATCGTTCTTGTCCAGCTTCAGGCCGAGCTCCTCAGCTTTGAGAAGGATATTGCTCCGACCGGACAGCTCGGAGACCAGAATATTCTGATGATTGCCTACAGAAGAAGGCTCAATGTGCTCGTAGGCTGCTGAAGTCTTGGCCACAGCATTCACGTGCATGCCCCCCTTGTGTGCGAAGGCGGTGTTACCAACAAAGGGAGCACGCACATCGGGCTGACAGTTTGCCAATTCGTCCACAAAAAGAGAAACCTCTCGCAAGCGAGTGAGATCCGGAACAACGGGAATTCCCATCTTCAGCTGGAGACACGGGATGACTGTCGTGAGGTTGCAATTTCCTGTCCGTTCCCCATAGCCGTTCATCGTCCCCTGGATCTGAACGGCACCTGCATGAACGGCGGCAAGTGCGTTGGCGGCACCCATCCCACAATCGTTATGGGTGTGGATGCCCACCTTGCCGGGGAAAGAAGATTCCACTACGGCGGTAATTGCAGAGATCTCCTCTGGCATCGTTCCTCCATTGGTGTCGCAGAGGACGAGCATATCGGCTCCCGCTTCAGAAGCTGCGGCCAGCGTGCTCAGGGCAAACGCTGCGTCATCCTTGTAGCCGTCGAAGAAATGTTCGGCATCGTAGAAGACCTCGCGTCCGCACGACTTCAGGTAGGCCACGCTATCACTGATCATCGCAAGGTTCTCCTTATGGGGAACTCCCAGCACTTTATCCACCTGGAGTTTCCAGCTCTTTCCGAAGATGGTAACAACGGGTGTTTGCGCCTCCAGCAACTGGGCTAATTGGTTATCCTCAGATGCCTTGATCCCTGCACGACGGGTACTGCCAAATGCGGCGATCTTTGTCTTCCCGAAATCGAGTTTCCTAGCCTCCGCAAAGAATGCGAGATCTTTGGGATTCGATCCAGGCCATCCACCCTCGATGTAATCCATGCCAAATCCAGCTAGCTTCTCGGCGATCCGGATCTTGTCCAGCAGGCTGAAGGAAATCCCCTCACCTTGGGTGCCGTCACGCAGCGTGGTGTCGTAGAGAAAAACCTTGGCCTTCATCGTCATCGAAACCGCATTCTACTCTCGAAAAGATGATTCTTCAATCCCGGGTGCTAGGAATTCCCGGAGCACGGATGGCCTCATCGTGTGGGGTCTCGATCACCTGGGAATCATTGATCGCGTTGATCAGGAGACGGAGCATTCCGAACTCCCTCTTATGTGGGATGAGGACAAGGCGAGGAAGATGTATCAAATCGCGTTCATCAGCCTCCTCGGGAAGGGCATCCCGCAGAACGATATGACCCGAGATAAGGAGATGATCGAACTGCTGGTTCAGGTTTTCCAATGCCGCCGGCGTGAGCTTTTTATTGATCCTGATCACCATTTCGTCACGGACCCACCGATAGGAATGGAAAACCTTATAGAAGTGCTTGATCTCGTTCACCGCGCGATCGATGTCGTGGGTGATGGTGAAGAGATGAAAGTCGGATCGGGAGATCAGCCCAAGTTCCAAGATGTCGTTATCCATGAAGCGCCGCCAGGTCTCCCAGTAAAAGCCATTCGGCCTGTCCATCAGGATGATCGGGACGATGGAGGTCTTCCCCGTCTGCAGGAGCGTCAGCACCTCAAATCCCTCGTCAAGCGTGCCGAATCCACCGGGAAAAAGAACAAAGGCGCTGGTCTCCTTCACAAAGCTGAGCTTGCGGGCGAAGAAATAGTTGAAATTGATCAACTTGGGGTCTCCCAGGATCACTTGATTAGCACTTTGCTCAAAGGGGAGTCGGATGTTCAGTCCGAAGCTCTTTTCCGCGCCGGCTCCCTGCTGCGCGGCCCCCATGATACCATCGCCACCTCCGGTGATGATCATGTAGTCTTCCTCGACGATCCGGCGTGAAAACTCACGAGCCAGCTGGAAGTCAGCTTCATCAGACTTAGTTCGTGCGGAGCCAAAGACCGCCACCTTGCGGACTTTATTGTATTCCTGGAATACGGATGCCGCATAGCGCATCTCACTCATGGAGCGACTGACCAACTTGAGATCCCCGATCGAGGCATCATCAAGGCCATATCGGACAACTGTCTTCATCATGTCGATCAGGAGGTCGGCACGTCGTCCGGTGGCTATGCCGGAAACCAGTTTTTGAATGGCCTCTTGGGTAGCTGGATCATGATGGATAGCGTCTTTGGAGGATGGCATAAAGTGAGTGTGAGTTAACGATTAGGGATTTTCTAACGGCGGGTAAGACGCGTGAAGAGCCAGATCCCAAATCCCGTGAAGAGAAGATTAGGTAGCCAGACCAGCAGAACCGGCATGGCGTGGGGATTTTCGTGGAAGGTGTCAGCTATGATAATCAGGAAAAAATAACCAAAGGCGATCACCAGACTCAGGGCAAATCCCACAGAAGTCTCCTTGCGGTGAGCTGTGATACCAAGAGGAACTGCAATGAGGGCGAAGGAGAGAGCGGCTAGGGAAAGTGAGAATCGTTTACTCACCTCCACCTGATAGGCGAGCCTGCGAGGGCATTCGGGTTTTGAAATCTCTTCAAAAAGCTCCCGGAGCGTGTGGGAAGTGAGTGGCTTGCGTCTCTTCTTTTGATCGAGAAGCTTCTGGAGCGACATCGGGAAGACCCCCTCCTTCATCGTGATGCCCTGGCGGATCAGATTGACATTTTCAGGATCCCTTTCATCACGTTGCTCGAAATTGGCATCCTGCACTCTGAGTAGGAGTCGGTGATTCTCCGTATCCGTGGAGAGTGTGCCGGTCTTTGCAAAGACCACCTTAGACGCAGCCCCATGATCATCCAGCTCCACGACCACGAGATTCTTAATGAGATCCCCATCGCGTCCTCCTACGAAAATCCTGCGATCGGGAAATTGGTCGACCACTTCGTCCGGTTGGAACATCGAGACGGGATTGCTCGTAGCGATCCGGAACAAGGTGGACAGCATCGAGTACTGGGCGCGGGGCGCGACGTCGATATTGATCCAGAAACAGACTCCGACAAGCAGGAGAGCCATGGCTAGAACAGGGAGCAAGACCCTGTGGAAACTCACCCCATTGGAGCGTAGGGCGATGATTTCATTATCCGCCGAGAGACGTCCAAAAACCAACAGGACGGCCGTGAGAAAACCCCACGGGATCGTGAAAGTCATCGAGAAAGGGAGGACAAAGGCTACAAATCCAAGGACCGTCTCAAGCGGCACGTTGTGATTGATCAGTAGATCGAGCATCTCCTTAAAGACATTCCCCAACACCAGCACCACACTGAGTAAGGCAACACCCATAAGAGTTGCCACCCCGAGTGCACTCAGAAGATAACGGTCGAGGATTTTCAAGGATTCAGAGAAAAAAGAGGTGCTACTAAGCGGTTAGCGGCAGTTCAGGAGAGTGCCTTTGCCGCAATGCAATTGCAAGAACGGGAGGAGTTTTGTGAGGAATTGGAAGGAGTCGTCCGACAACAGTTCTTCTAATCAATATGCATATTTCAACCCTTATAGTACCCATTCGGATTGAAGAGGCTGCAATCAGTCATTAGTGTGGGATGATCTTCATGGCTACATCCACGCTTTCCTCCCCACGATTCCGTTTCCTGAATGTTCTCCTCTGGGGAAACACCGTAGCTCTATCCTGGGTCTGGGGACTCGGTCTCTTTTTCTCAGTGCAGTTCACAGTCGAGTTCGGCCTCACAGGACTGCTCACCTTTCTTATACCCAACTGTCTGGGTCTCTTCCTCTTCGGACTCGTCGCCGATCACATCGCCAAAAGACATCCAGGTTCGGAAAGCCTCGCGGCGTTTTTTAATAACTGGTCGCGCCCGTTTCGTCTGGTTTTCTTCCTCTACCAGATCATCGCCATCTCACTCACCATCTTTGCGTTGATCCGTTACGGATGGCAGCCCCTGGGAATGAAGCCCGACTCCCTCTACCTGCCTCTGACCGCCCTTATTATTTTGGCCGCAGGTATTCTCTTCGGTGAGGAATTCTCCATACGGCGCATCAAGTACAGCCACGCCGCCTTCCTCACACTGATCATTGTCTGTGTGGTCATCATCATCTCAGAGCTGGGATCTCCCTTCTTACGCGGAATCCATCGTCCGAGCCTTCTTCCGACTCATGACTGGAACTTCTGGGGCTATGTGATCCCGATCTGCATCGGCTTCATCGTGGGGCCTTGGCTTGACCTTCAGCAATGGCAGCGGGCCATCCAGATGCGGCGGGAGAACACCTCCATCACGGCCTCCTATGCCGTCGGAGCCACCCTCTTCGGAGCGATTCTTCTTTTCCATGGCATCTTGGCTCTCTGGGCGATGGAAGGGAGTGGAGCAGAATTCATCCAGAAAGGACTGGCCGATTATCCCTATGCTCAGTCCCTACTGACCCGAGTCTTTAGCCAGCCCCCGGTGAATGCCTGGCTGCTCGGCGCGTATCTCGTTTTCCTTGGTGGATGCATCCTTACGACGCTCGACAGCGGCTATATCGCTCTCCGCTGGTTCTTCCAGGCCAACGCCAGTCAGAGCAAGAATCCCATCTTCGCCTTGATCCCCCAGAAACTGATCACCTCCCCCATCCCTACCTTCATTCTCTGTGCCCTGATTGCAGTTATCGGGGCGGCGATCGGCATCGAGTTGGAGTATTTCATGATCTTCTTTGCGACGTTCTTTGTTGGCTACTCGGCTCTTGCGATCGGGCGAGCCTTTATGAACGGCCCGGTCAACGTCATTCCCCAGATCAAGATGTTCTGCATCGGATCGCTAGCGGTGGTGATTTTTGCCTACGGCTACTTCCTCCATCAGCCTATTTTCCAAATGCTGGCCTCCCTCCTGCCGCTGGGATACGTGATCTGGCTCATGATCAAGCCCTTCACCGGAGAGGATTTCACGACCGATTCCGAGGAACTCGATCAGCCTGCCACAGTCTCCGTCGTTCCCCTCACTCCGGTCGGGACCATCCTCACCCCCTCACCAGCCGGCACCCATGACATCTCCGGACACTTCGAGGAGAAGTGGTTCGTTCACTCCTTCATCGCTACCTATGCCGACACCAACTCCGTGGGGAATGTCTATTTCGGAATGTACGCCATGTGGGTGGGCAAGACCCGTGAGCTTTTCTTCAACAAGGTCATGCCCAAGTTTAACCTCAAGGAGACCCCCTTCTATATCCTGACCAGGTCGTTCGAGCACAAGTTCGTCCGCGAGACCAAGGAATTCGAGACCGTCAGCGTGAAGATCCGTGTGTCAGGGCATAATCGTAAGTTTGTGACACTGGAACATGAAATCTACGATTCGACAGGCAACATTCTAGGTAAGGGAAGCCAGAGCCTGCTCTTTGTCTCCTCGACGGATTACAAGATGATCGACATCCCGGGTGATGTCATGGGCTCCTTCCTGGCCTACCTTTGAGTAGGTTTAAGAAGCTCTAAAAAGCTCTCATCAGCCGTTGTTTTATCCTATGCAGGACTCAAAAGCTCTCGGTCTCCGTGGAGGTATTGTAGGAGTCTTGTTACTAAGTCTCGTCCCGCTCGGATGCTCAAAAAAACAGGCCTCTAAACAGACCTCTAATCAAGCCTCACATCAAGAGAACGGACATCCAGCGCCAACTCCAATTCCTGTCCTGCCGCGTAAGAATTACGACACCGCAAAGCTTTTCAATGGAATTAGCCTGACAAGTAGAGTCGAAGGCACCCTTTCAAGCGAGACGGCATTAACTGCTGTATCAGATAGCAATTCCTACAAAATGGACATCAACCTCCATGTCCAATGGCCCAAAGCAGCTACGTCTCTGAGGGACTTGCAGGCCGCCACTCCAGAAATTATCGAGTTGCTCCCCGAATTGGACTCTCTCCTCACCAATGCTGTCCCGTCACCAGATTTTGCCGCACTCCTGAATAACAAGGAAAGATCGCTCCGCGCTAATCTGGCTCAACTCCAGCACCTTCCCTACAGGGACTCCCTGTTCGATTGCCAGACCATCCTAGGACTGTGCAACCCCGCGACTTCCCGAAGCGCTCTCCTAATTCAGGCCATCATGAATGTGAATACCGATGGATCCGACGGCGATCGGAATCTGCCCATTGACCGACTCTCATCGACCTATCAACCGCAGACAAATTACCGCTGGGCAAAGAAAAGCGACCATCCTAATCCCTGCCTTCGTGATGAAGTGTCACAACTCGCCCTTGCCGAGGCTGAGCTTGCCAGCATAACGATGGCCGCCAGTGAGAAGACCTCCCTGGAGGCCCGTTGCTCAGCAGCGAAAGCCACGATCGCTGAATTGAAGCGATGGAGCTTCCTTGCCGGAACTTCCGACCCCTTTATCGTCCTTCCTTCGTTCATGGTGGGGAAATCGGCCGGTCAGCCCGGCATCGGCGACTACGCTGTCGTGATCGCGAAGGGTATCCTCTATCCGGCTATCCTGGGTGATTTGGGACCAAACTCCAAAATCGGCGAAGCCTCACTGAGAATCTGTCGAGAGATCTTCCCAGAATCGCGAGCAGATCGCCGTCCCGTAAGCCGTCCCGAAGTCGTCTATCTGGTATTCCCTGGGACTGCAGAGAAGCCTTTCATGGCACCGGATTACGCGCACTGGTCTGAGCGCTGTCATGCACTCTGGAAGGAATTCGGAGGCAGTGACACCGCATCATGGCATGAGTGGAACTCCTTGGAGAAACCATGGCCTACTCCTACTCCTACTCCTACTCCTACTCCTACTCCTACTCCTACTCCTACTCCTACTCCTACTCCTACTCCTACTCCTACTCCTACACCCACGCCACTTCCCTCGCCAATTCCGCCTTCCTCAACCTCAGCGGAAACACCTTCACCTACGAATTCCCCATCCATCACAAATCCTCCTGTGTCAGTGGTGCCCACGAACTCCGCGTTATCACTATCACCCTTGGCATCTCCCCGGTGATTTCTGCCTTTCTCCCAAGGCTCCTCCCGATTTATTCTCAAGTTATTGTTTCCTGTCTCTTCGTCTCCTGAATTTCAGCTTTCATCCCTAATCTTATCAACCATCACCCTATAAACCCATGATCACCATTGGAACCAAAGCCCCCGACTTCACCCTCTCAACTGCTACATCCGAAGGCCCCAAGCAGATCACTCTCTCCGCTGAAATCGGAAAGAAGAATATCCTGCTCCTTTTTGTTCCGATGGCTTTCACCGGTGTCTGCACGACGGAACTCTGCGAGATCAGCAAGGGCATCGGTGCCTATGATTCCCTCGACTGCACTCTCTACGGCATCAGTGGAGACAACCCCTTTGCCCAGCAGGCATGGGCCCAGAAGGAAGGAATCACCATCCATCTCCTGAGCGATTATGAACATGCTGTCGCCAAGGCCTATGGGATCGCCTACGAGAGCTTCCTGCCTCAGATCGGCCTCGGCATGGGTGGCGTTCCAAAGCGCTCCGCCTTCCTGATCGACCGATCCGGAGTCATCCAGTACGCCGAGGCGAACGAGGATCCAAAGCAGCTCCCTGACTTCGCCAAGATTCAGGCAAAGCTCGCCGAACTGAAATAAGTTTTCAGCCCTTCAGATTCTAGCTTTTCAGGTTTCAGATTTCATCCTTCTAACCCATTCCCCATCACCCATCACCCATCACCCATTCCCTAGATCCGATCTCCAATGAGCACCGACCCATTCAAGACACTCCGTAGCTTTGAACCATCCGCAGGGACAAGCTCTTCCTACTACTCCCTCCCGGCTCTTGAAGAACAGGGCCTTGGCAAGATCTCGCGCCTTCCCTTCTCGATCCGTGTGGTACTGGAGTCGGTGTTGCGTAATTGCGACAATAAGAAGGTTCATGAGAAGGATGTGAAGGCTCTCGCTGCCTGGAATGCCAAGGCACCAGCCCCCGAGGAGATCCCATTTGTCGTCGCACGCATTGTGCTCCAGGACTTCACTGGAGTTCCATTGCTCGTCGATCTCGCGGCTATGCGTAGTGCGGTGGCCCGCCTCGGCGGGAAGCCCGGCATCATCGAGCCTCTGGTTCCAGTCGATCTTGTGGTCGATCACTCCGTGCAGGTCGACTACTACGGCTGGGCAGACGCCATGAAGCTCAACCTCGACATGGAGTTTAAGCGCAACCGCGAGCGCTATGAGTTCCTGAAGTGGGGCCAAGGGGCTTTCGAGACCTTCGGAGTTGTTCCTCCCGGCATCGGTATCGTCCACCAAGTGAATCTCGAGTACTTGGCACGTGGCGTCCTTCATTCCAAGAATACCTCCGGCAGCGTTACTTACCCAGATAGCTTGGTCGGCACCGACTCCCACACCACCATGATCAACGGACTTGGAGTCGTCGGATGGGGTGTTGGAGGTATCGAGGCCGAAGCCGGCATGCTTGGACAGCCGGTTTATTTCCTCACTCCGGAGGTCGTCGGCGGCCATCTCACGGGCAAGCTGAGCGAGGGAGTCACCGCCACAGATCTCGCGCTCCGCGTCACACAGATGCTCCGTGCGGCTAAAGTCGTCGGCAAGTTCGTTGAGTTCTACGGCGAAGGCGCCGAGTCCCTTCCCCTCCCCGACCGGGCTACTATCGCCAACATGGCTCCCGAGTACGGAGCCACCATGGGCATCTTCCCAGTTGATGCAGAGTCCGTTGCCTTCCTGCGTGCCACAGGCCGTACCGAGGCCGAGTGCAGCGCCTTTGAGAATTACTTCAAGGCCCAAGGCATGTTCGGCATGCCTCGCAAAGGAGAGATCGACTACAGCGTCGATCTTGAGCTCGATCTCTCGACAGTCGTCCCAAGTGTTGCCGGCCCGAAGCGCCCACAGGACCGCATCGATCTCCCTCAGCTCAAGTCCACCTTCCACGACCTCCTCACCAAGTCCATCGCCGATGGCGGCTACGGTAAGGATGATGCAAACATCAAGGCCAAGGCCTCCGTTGCCCGTCGTAATCCGACCATTCCCGAGGATGAGGAGGAGATGATCAGTGACCGGCCAACCCCGGACGCAGTTTCCCAGATGCCGGAATCACCATTCCATGGCAACACCAGCACGATCCGCAACGGCAGCGTCCTCATCGCCGCCATCACGAGTTGCACTAACACCAGCAACCCAAGCGTCATGCTCGCGGCGGGACTCTTGGCCAAGAAAGCCGTGGAGCTCGGCATCGAGATGGATCCGACAGTCAAGACCTCATTGGCTCCTGGCTCACGAGTCGTCACCGCGTATCTGGATAAGACAGGTCTCCAGCCCTATCTCGACAAGCTAGGTTTCCAGACTGTCGGTTACGGTTGCACCACTTGCATCGGAAACTCCGGACCTCTTAACCCCGAGGTGGAGAAGGCCATCACCGACAACGATCTCATCGCCGCGGCAGTCCTCTCCGGAAACCGCAACTTCGAAGCCCGTATCCACCAGAACATCAAGGCCAACTTCCTGATGTCCCCTCCTCTAGTCGTGGCGTTTGCACTCGCTGGCCGGGTCGACATTGATTTCGTCAAGGAGCCGATCGGCCTCGGTAAGGATGGCAAGGAGATCTTCCTCAAGGATATCTGGCCGAGCCTTTCCGAGATCCGGGACGCTCTCCGCAGTGCTCTCACGCCCGAGATGTTCACTAGCCTCTACGGCAACTTCGCAGGACAGAATCCCAAGTGGAACGAGATCAGCGCCCCGACTGGAGAGATCTACGAGTGGGATACCAAGAGCACTTACATCCAAGAGCCTCCCTTCTTCGAGAACTTCGGCATGGAGGCCGGTACGATCACTCCGATATCCGGAGCCCGCGCTCTCGGCATCTTCGGCGACTCAGTAACGACCGATCACATCTCCCCGGCCGGAGCCATCAAGGAGAAATCCCCAGCAGGCCGCTTCCTCAGCGAGCATGGAGTCACCCACGAAGACTTCAACAGCTACGGTAGCCGACGCGGCAATGACCGCATCATGACACGCGGTACCTTTGCCAACGTTCGCATCAAGAACCTCATGCTGCCGGGTGTCGAGGGTGGCGAGACACTCCACCAGCCCGACGGTGAGCGCATGAGTATCTTCGACGCATCGCACAAGTATCAGGCGGAGAAGACCCCGCTGATTATCGTTGCTGGCCAAGAATACGGCACCGGTAGCAGTCGCGACTGGGCCGCTAAGGGGACTCGCCTCCTCGGGGTCAAGGCCGTCATCGCCGCCAGCTACGAGCGCATCCACCGCTCTAACCTCGTCGGCATGGGCATCCTGCCGCTCCAGTTCATGGAGGGAACCAACGCCCAGAACCTCAGCCTGGATGGCACCGAGACCTACGACATCATCGGTCTCAACGATAATCTCGAGGCGCGTCAAGACTTGGCCGTCAGGATCACCCGCAAGGATGGAAGCACCCAGGAAGTACCCGTGAAGGTACGCATCGACACCCCGATCGAGGTGGACTACTACCGCCACGGCGGCATCCTCCCCTTCATCCTCCGCCAACTCATCAACGAAGCGAAGTAAAGCGACCGAATGGATTCACAGCGATAAAAGTGATAATGGGAATGAGATGATTGACGTCATCCCCATGAGCTTTCTTCCATCCCTTTTATCCACTTCATCCCTGTGAGTAACACCAGCAATATCGATCTGGCCGCCGAGATTCTCCGTCTGAAGCGGGAGCGGAATGCCGTTATTCTGGCGCACAACTACCAGATTGAAGAGATCCAGAAGGTTGCCGATTTCGTGGGTGATTCACTCGGCCTAAGCCAGAAGGCAGCCGATACCAATGCCGACGTCATCGTCTTCTGCGGAGTCCACTTCATGGGGGAGACCGCGAAGATCTTGAGTCCCGCCAAGATAGTCGTAATCCCCGACATGGATGCAGGTTGCTCCCTCTCAGATTCCTGCCCTGCGGAGAAACTTGAGGCATTCCTCAAGGATCATGCGGAGAAGAACTACTTCGTCATTGCCTACATCAATTGTAGCGCCGGAGTGAAGGCCCTCGCCGATGTCATCTGCACAAGCGGGAATGCAGTTAAGATTGTCCAGGCAACTCCCAAAGACCGCCACATCCTCTTCGTTCCCGACCAGAATCTGGGAGCCTGGGTCATGGAGCAGACCTCCCGCCCCATGGATCTCTGGCAGGGATCCTGCTATGTGCACATGGAGTACACGCGTGACAGCATCGAGCGTGCGAAACGCGAGTACCCAGATGCCGTCGTCGTAGCTCATCCCGAGTGTCCACAAGCAGTCCGTTTGCTAGCCGACGAAGTCTGCTCGACCGAGAAGATGGTCACCTTCTGTAAGAATTCCCCAGCCAAGGCCTTTGTCATCGTCACCGAGGAGGGAATGCTCCACCGCCTGCGCCGGGAGATTCCTGACAAGGTCTTTATCCCCGGACCCACAGATACCTGTGCCTGCGCAGAGTGCCGCTACATGAAGCGAAACACTCTTGAGAAGCTCTATCTCTGCCTCCGCGACCTGACGCCGGAGATCCTACTCGAGGAAGAACTCAGGGCCAAGGCAGAGAAGTCGGTTCGCCGAATGCTAGAGCTCAGCAGATAGGAGAAGGCTATTCGACTTTTAGTCTGTTGGACTATTGGCTTAAGAATTTCATGCGCGACCACAATAAACTTCAGGCTTTTCAGTTGGGAGACGAGTCAGCTTTGTTGATCTACCGACTGACCAAGCACTTTCCTAAGGAGGAATTGTATGGACTCACCTCACAGATGAGGCGTGCAGCGGTCTCCATTCCCTCCAATATTGTTGAAGGATGTTCGCGTTTGACGGAAGCCGAATACCTCCGCTTTCTTGAAATAGCTTTCGGATCCCTTCGTGAACTTCACTACCAACTCACCCTTGCCGAGCGTCTTGGCTACACAGAAAAGAACCTATTCTACGAATGCGACGAAAAGTTGATCAGAACAGGTAAAGTGCTCTCAGGACTCATCCGCTCCATCAGGAAAAAGTAACTCTGATTCTTGTCTTCCCAACAGTCCAACAGTCCAACAGTCCAAATGCACCATCCAGGCCCCATCTCTCATGATCTCTGGAATCGGGCCCTTCTCCGCATTCCCGGTGGGGTGAATTCCCCCGTACGGGCATTCCGTGGAGTCGGCGGAGAGCCCTTCTTTGTCAATGGGGCTAAGGGATGCACGATCACCGATGTCGATGGCCGTGAGTACATCGACTTTGTCGGGACATGGGGTCCGGCGATCCTAGGTCATGCACCTCAGGTTGTGATCGATGCCGTCACCGAGACGGCCAAGCACGGCACCAGCTTTGGCATTCCGAATCCACTGGAAGTCGAGATGGCTGAGACCATCTGCCGCATGGTTCCTTCCGTGGAGAAGGTCCGCATGACCAATTCCGGCACCGAGGCCGTGATGTCGGCAATCCGACTGGCACGCGGAGCAACAGGCCGCGACCGCATCGTGAAGTTCGAGGGGTGCTACCACGGCCACGTCGATTCCCTGCTGGTGAAGGCCGGTAGCGGTGCCCTCACCCTGGGTCAGCCTGACAGCGCCGGTATTCCCGCATCACTTGCCTCCCTCACCTCCACCGTCCCCTTCAACGACATTGAGGCTCTCAAGCACGTCTTTCAGGAAAAAGGCTCCGAGATCGCCTGCGTCATCCTCGAGCCAGTCCCGGCCAATGCAGGGCTCTATCTACCCGAGCCCGGCTATCTGGAAGCCATACGAAATCTCTGCAACGAGCATGGAGCGCTCCTCATCTTCGACGAAGTGATGACCGGCTTCCGCCTCGCTCCAGGAGGGGCTCAGGAGATTTACGGGATCACTCCCGATCTCACCACCATGGGCAAGGTCATCGGCGGCGGCCTTCCCGTGGGAGCCTTCGGCGGTCGTGCAGACATCATGGATCAGCTAGCGCCGCTGGGCCCTGTCTATCAAGCCGGCACGCTCTCCGGAAATCCTCTCGCCCTCGCGGCAGGTCTCGCTCAACTCAAGGAGATGGAGCGAATCAATGGCTGGGCACTCCTAGAGTCGATCGGTGCACAGATGGAGGAATCTATGAATACCGCTATCAAAGGTAAGCCCCTCACCTTCCAGCGAATCGGCTCCATGTTTTGTCTCTACTTCTGCGGGGGGCCAGTTCGGAACCTCGAGGACGCCAAGAAGAGCGACACCATTGCCTTCGCCCGCTACTTCCATGCTGCCCTGCACGAAGGCATCTACTTCGCCCCCTCCCAGTACGAGGCTGGATTCCTCTCCACGGCACATTCTTCGGAGGCACTGGAACGGACTTCTAGGATCATTTCCGAGATCTTGACTCAATTTTAGATTTATTGTTGGCCACATAATGCACAATAGGCACAAGGCAAAAGTGGAAGTAACAAGTTGAAGTCGAAAGTGGGGATTACGAGAGATCCATGGCCGTCTGACACGGGACGGCTCTTAAAACACAAATGACGGGATCCGATATCGATGTCACCTATGTGCTTTTTGTGCATCTTGTGGCTACTTTTCCACCCCGCTTAGGGAATCATGAGATAAGCCTTCTCTCCACCGGGGATGACCGAGGCATCAATCCGGCGATCTAGGGTGGCAAGCTTTCCTTTATGATGGATTGCCAGTGCCAGCAGATAGAAATCCGTGAGCTGTTTGGAACCAGGAAGTTGAGGGTATTTCTTTTCGTCTCTCAGTGAGACGGCATCAGGCCAGAATTGGTGCCCGGGAGCCGAGCAGATCATCCTGAGTGCCTCCTGGATTTCTGCGGGTGATCCCGGCGAGTCCTTGTAGTTTGGGTGACCGAGGATTCTCAAGAATCCATTCTCCGTGATCGGGCAGGTAGCCCAGGGCCGAGCTCGCTCATGATGGAACCACTCCTGCACCCGTTCATGATGCACATGAAACGGATCTCCCAGGGCGATCAGCACATTCACATCCAGCAAAACAACCATGGACTAATCCTCTACTTCCTGATCCTGGAGCGCGTATACCATCTCACTGGTGATGCGCCCGCGGCCTGTCCTTTTTAGGATCGGGAATCCGTAGGCATTCACTTCAGTGAGAACATCCCTCTCCTTCTTTGCGGGAGCAAGCTCACCCAGTTCACGGCGCAGCGCGTGCTCCATAATCGATCGCATCGACGTCCGACGGCGTGCAGCCACAGCCTTGACCTCCATCAAGAGAGCATCGGGCAAATCGAGCGTCGTCTTCATATGGGTAGGTATATGGGAATATGGTATATTGTCAATATTATGGAACTATCCCTAGTCCCCCGGTTTCCCCTATCCCCCCATAACCGATCCCCTATCCCCGATCCCGCCCCACGTGATCTTCCCACCTTCCAACCTAATTTTCCCATCAATTATTTTGAACGGAACGTTGCTTCTCGTGTCATATCTCAATCAAATATGTTTTACTTTATGCATCTGGTAAATTGACAAGTTATTCTTATTGAATATCGTATAACAATCTTTCCCTAAGTTTTCCCCCATGAAACAAATACCCGCGCCTGAGATTTTCTCCCAACTCACTCAATGGGCCTTTTGCCCAGATGCCTCGACGGATCTGCGAAATATCTTCGGGGGAGATAGCGACCGATATCAGCCCCTGCTTCAGTCCATCAGAAGCGGGGATTTCTCGTGGGTGCCAGAAGTTCAGATTCTTTCAGCATCCAGCATGGAATACGCCGATGGAGCCTATTCCCGTAAGACACGTAGCATCTATATTTCTGCAGACTGTCCCCTGGACCAGATCACCTCGGTCCTCCTCGAGGAGATCGGCCACCACATCGACGCCCTCTTCAACGAGCAGGAAACCCCCGGCGACGAGGGCGCCCTCTTCTCCGCAGCCGTTCTCGGCATCTCCCTTTCTGATGAAGAGATCACCGCCCTCTTGAACGAGGACGACTCGGCCATCCTTTCACTCAACGGCCACCAAGTTGCCGTCGAGTGCGCCCGCCGTCCTGCCCCTGCGTCGCGTGCTCCGGCTAAGCCCATTGTTACAGCTAAGCCCAAGCCGAAGACTCCCGTTCCCGTACCAGTCAATAATACACTTGAGGCTGCGGGCACCACAGACCTCTCTACCATCCCCGACTACAACGGCCTAATTCTTACCGGAAGTGAAGACATAGTAGGTATTGGGAACTCGAAGCCCACTAATTACCTTCAGGCTAACGATGGTAATACAACACTTGTAGCTGGCTCGGCATTGGCAACGACTTTGGTAGCTGGTGCGGGAAATAATTTTCTGGACGGGCGTCTAAACCCTACCAAAGGAACTCTTTATATCAAAGGGGGGGCAGGTAATTCCACAATGATGGGAGGATCAGGCAAAGCCACAATCCTCGGGGGGACTGGTAATAACTACATCGAAGCGGGGTCCGGCGACCAACTTCTAATCGGTGGGGAAGGGATAAATTCTGTCAATACAATCAAGGGAGGCATTGGAAAAGATACGCTGAAAGCAGGAAAAGGATATAGCACGCTGCAATCAGGATCACGTATCAATGGCAGCAATGTTTTAGTTTCGGATGGCTTATCCAGTTCTTTAGTAGCAGGGGCAGGTAATGATTCCCTATCAGCCGCATTATTTGGCGGAAATGTCACCATAGTGGGAGGCAGGGGTAAAACCTGGCTGGGAGGCGGAAAAGACTCTAACTCGCTGGTTTCCGGATCATCCTTGTCGGCCGAGTCAAACACCCTTCTGGGTGGTTCAGGTTCTAACACCTTGGTTGCCGGTTCAGGAAAGGATCTTCTGAAGGGGGGCGATAGTAAAAATCTCTTTCTCTTCTCGCGTAACAATATTGCAAATCAAAGGATCTACCTCTCGAATAAAACCTCTTCCACTAACATTCTTGGGCTCAACTCAGCTTCAAAGTTTAGCCTTCAGGATGCTAATCTCAACGGGTTGCGTTCTCTATCCAAGGGAGCCACGCTTAATGGCATATCTAATTACGGAACTGGAGCCGTTGATATCGCCCTTGGACAGAACGCAATCACGCTGAAGGTCCAATCAGTGACCGGCGGAGTTGACAACGATACCTTGTCCGGACTTTCTTACAACCTGGATGGTTTGACCCTAAACGGTGGTGCTGGCGCAGATAGGATGATCGGTGGCGCAGGAGGGAACTACTTTATTGTCGATAATGCCGGCGATTCAGTGATTGAAGCCGCAGGAAGAGGAATGGATACCCTGAAAGCCTTTGTAGATTATAGCCTCACCTCTAATGTGGAGGTACTTATTCTTGGCGGCAGAAACGCCATCAACGGAACAGGAAACGCGGCGAATAATACACTTCTCGGAAACTCTGCACAAAACAGCCTCTCGGGAGGCGATGGCAACGACTCCATTGTCGGCAATAACCCAAACGTGCTTCCCGACATCTCATTTGTCGGAAGAAATGTAAGTGCCGCGGCACAAAACTACATTACTTCAGGATCAAACTCCTTGATTAATGGACTTGGGGGCCCTTCCGGATACGGCACCGGTGTAGTTACACCGGGTGATGACAACTCTGCTTTGCCTATCGACATCACGTCGGTATTTGGGGCAAATGGCCTCAATTTTTACGGCAATCGTATCAAGCAAATCTACATTAATAATAACGGAAACATCACGTTTAATAACCCTGCCAGTTCCTTCACACCCACATCCATCGACGCGGGACTCGGCACCCCGATCATCGCCCCGTTTTGGGCTGATGTGGATACGAGAGGAAACACAGGGAATATTAGCCCAGGCGGAACGTCCAATGGAGCCAATCGTGTCTACTGGAACGTCGACTCAACCAACAAAGTCATTACTGTTACTTGGGACGACGTAGGCTTTTATTCTCGGAATAACACTAAAGTTAATGCTTTTCAGCTTCAACTGATAGACAGTGGAAACGGAGATGGATTCATAGTCTTTCGTTACGAGGCAGTAAACTGGACAACAGGAAGTGCAAGCGGTGGGACACTTGGGTTGGGTGGCAGCGTCGCTCGTGCAGGCTTCAATTCCGGAACAGGCCAGATTATAGAACTCCCACAGTCAGGCGACCAATCTGCCATGCTTGGGCTCGCTCAGACGACCCCGAATGTGGGGTTGAATTCCAATGCCCCCGGCGTGTTCGTCTTCGAGGTCCGAAACGGACAACTATCTTTCGAAGTGGCCGGAGACTACCTTGCTGGCGGCGCCGGAAGCGATACGCTCAAGGGAGGCGATGGTAATAATACGCTAGACGGTGGCACTGGCAACGATGTCATGACTGGTGGATCTGGAGAAGACACCTACGTGGTCGATACCACTGGTGACACCATCATCGACTCCGCGGGAACGGCAGACGCCGTCCACAGCTCCGTTTCATTCGATCTATCAAATACGCTTGTCGCCGGCGGCTCCGACATCGAAAACCTCGTCTACACAGGATCAGGCGCTGCTACCCTCACAGGTAATGCAGCGAACAACTCCATCACCGGTAACAACCAGAACAACACGCTCGAAGGCAAGGGCGGCGTAGACACTCTCTCCGGGGGATCTGGAGAAGACACCTACGTGGTCGATACCACTGGTGACACCATCATCGACTCCGCGGGAACGGCAGACGCCGTCCACAGCTCCGTTTCATTCGATCTATCAAATACGCTTGTCGCCGGCGGCTCCGACATCGAAAACCTCGTCTACACAGGATCAGGCGCTGCTACCCTCACAGGTAATGCAGCGAACAACTCCATCACAGGAGGCTTGGGATCTGATTCTATCATCGGTGGTGCGGGCAATGACACGGTCCTCGGCAGGGACGGTAAAAATACCCTCGACGGAGGGGCCGATAACGACTCCCTAATTGGTGGATCAGATGCAGATTCCATCATCGGCGGAGCCGGTAATGACATATTGGATGGCGGTGCCGGAGACAATATTGCAGACACACTTAACGGGGGAACTGGTGACGACACCTACATCATCGATAGTTATCAAGATGTCTTAATCGAAACTCTAAACGGCGGCACCGATACCGTTCGCACCTCACTCAGCTACCAGTTGCAGGACAATTTCGAGAATCTCGTTCTCACCGGCACAGCGATCAGCGCGGTTGGCAATGCGGCGAATAACTCACTCTTTGGAAACGATAGCGATAATGAAATCGATGGTGGAGCCGGCAACGACACCATGGTAGGGGGCCTCGGAAACGATACTTACTACGTCGGTGAAGCTGGGGATTGGGTTATTGAATCACTAGGCGGAGGGACAAATACCGCAATTGTTGCCGCTGGAGCTGAAGGCTTTACCAGTTTGGTTTCAGGCGGAGCCATTCTGAATATTCGGACCCTGACAGAGGAGTTTGGATCTGATGGGAACGACACACTTGATGGCACACCTCTGAATGACACGATTTCCGGACTTGCCGGTGATGACATCATCTCCGGATTCAAGGGGAATGACAGTCTCCTGGGAGGCGATGGAAACGACACCCTCAATGGCGGTGTCGGATTGGATATTCTCTCCGGGGGTGCTGGCAATGACTCGCTGATCGGCGGAGATGGTCTTGACACCCTCATCGGCGGCACAGGCAATGATACCTATGTGATCGATGTTGCTAACCCCGACATCATCGTGGAGGACTCCCTCTCAAGCGGTGGCTTGGCTGATATTATTCAGGTCAACGGTTCCTTCTCCATGGCGGATCTTCCGCCACCAGCAATCGGAGTGAATGCACCGAACCCTTATGCGGGAATCGAAGGACTGGTCTATACCGGAAGCACCGGCGTCACTCTGGCCGGCAATTCAACAAAGAACACCATCACCGGCGGCTCTGGAAACGACTCGATAGTCGGAGGAGCCGGCAATGATGCGATGATCGGCGGTCAGGGAAATGACACGTATGTATTTGAGGATCTCGGGGACGTGGTCATCGAGGATACATTGGCCTCCGGTGGCATTGATCAAATCAACGCGGCCCTCGTAGATGTCTCCCTGGCAGCAGACTCAGGAGTTGAGAATATCGTGCTTCTCGGCGCCCTCTCGATTGCCGCCTCGGGCAGCAATGGTGCCAATAGCATCCTCGGCAATGATGCCAGCAACGCCCTGCGTGGAAACGGCGGGAATGACACCCTCCTCGGCAATGGCGGGGATGATCTGCTAGATGGAGGCCTCGGAGCTGATTCCCTCGTAGGCGGAACCGGCAACGATACGTATATCCTCAACCCTGTGAATCTCAACGGTGCCGTCACGATCGAGGACATCCTGGTTGAGAAAGCCGGCGAAGGCACCGACGAGATACGTGTGGCGGCGTCCGTGGATCTCTCACAGCTGCCTGACTTTGAGAACGTCACCCTGCTGGAAACAGAGACACCGAGCGCGTTCAATGACTTCGTAGTCCTAGGCAACGCCGCATCCAATGTGATCAAAGGAAACGGTGGTAACAACTCCTTGGATGGAGGAGCCGGCGCAGACACCATGATCGGTGGAAGTGGGAATGACACTTATCGTGTCGATAACTCCGGTGATATCGTCCAGGAAGATACAGGTGCCGGATCGGATACTGTAATATCAACTCTCGATAGATACACCCTCACTGATAATGTGGAGAATCTTCAGGTGATCGGAGGGGTGGGAAGCACCGGCATCGGGAATATCGCTGCCAACAGCATTCTGGGCAATGCCTCGGACAATTCATTGGTTGGACTGGGAGGCGCTGACACGATTATTGCAGGTCTTGGCAACGACACGCTCGATGGTGGATTCGATCAGAGGCTCTTCATTCAAACTACCGACAGAATGGTAGGCGGTGGCGGTGATGATTATTATATCGTTGATAACGTCGGTGATACGGTTGTCGAGGAAGTTAGCGGCGGCAATGACACGATCGAGCTGTATCCCACGACTGTTACTGTTCGAAGCCCTAACAATGTCTTTTTCATTAATCGGGAATCATTTAATGACGCAGGGCTAGGAGCTCCACTCGTAACCTACTCCTTAGAATTCTATCTCAACCGGATTGGAAATATCCCCCCAACAGGTAGCTTTAGTTACGCAAAAGATTACTACTACGTTCTTCCTGGAAATATCGAGAACCTCATCGCCAGAACCCGCAATGTCGAGGTGAGAGGGGGCAATTTCCTGATAGGAGCCAATTATCTCTACGGTAATTCCTCCGGGAACTACATCACCGCGACATCAGACTTGGCGAGAGCTGACGATCTACCTTTTAATGACTATATGGATGGTCAGGGCGGACAGGACACCATGGCAGGTGGATTGGGAGATGACACCTATGTGGTCGATAACTTAGGAGACCGCGTCATTGAATCATCCGACGAAGGAACCGATTTTGTTCTCGCGACAGCATCATACGACCTCAGCACCTCCGACATCATAGATTCAGCCACAGGGCAAACCGTGTCTACCGTGGAGAATCTGATACTTCTCAATAGGGGGGAAACTATTGTCAATGGACGCCCTGTCACCACAGTACTTGCATCACTCGACTTTAATGGAAGCGGCAATATGGGAGATAACGTTATCACTGGCAATAGTGGTAATAATATCCTCGATGGCAAAGCCGGGGATGATATCATTGATGGCGGATTAGGCAGCGACACGATCCTAGGAGGAACAGGTAACGATGAGCTCTTAGGTGGATTAGGCAACGACTCCCTCAATGGGGGAGAGGGAAATGACATCCTGGATGGTCAAGGGGATACCAACATCCTGGCCGGTGGAGCAGGGGATGATCTCTACGTGATTAATGCGGCCGATGGAGGCACCAACACCCTCACTGAGGCCGCAGGGGAAGGTATCGATAAGGTAGAAACCGATTTGGCTACATTCAGCCTGCTAGCCCAGGGAGCTAATGTAGAAATAGAGATATTGGAATACACTGGTGTGGGTTCTACAAACCTCACTGGAAATAACATCGCCAACACACTGATTGGCGGCGCAGTTGCAGATGATTTCTACGGTTTAGGCGGGGATGATGTTATCTACATTGATGCAGGGGTTAATGCAGGTGGCACGCCGGACACCATAGTCGATGGCGGATCCGGAACAGATCTGGTCGTATCAGATGCCAATGTCGATCTGACCGATGGCCGCTTTACCGATGTCGAGAACATCCTTCTCACAGGAACTGCTGCCGTTAGCGCAACGGGAAGGACGGGAAAGAACCGTATAGACGGTAGTCAAAACTCCGCCGCTAATGTGCTTACGGGCAACGGCGGCAATGATACCTTTGTCGTGGATGGCCTTGATCAGGTCATCGGCGATATTGTTGACATCGATCTGGTCGAATCCGCATCCAGTGTCGACCTGACCGATACAACCCGCTTCACCAATGTCGATAACATCTTCCTCACCGGCACAGCTGCAATCAACGCAAAGGGAACAACGGGTGCCAACATCATCACCGGCAACTCCGGTGCTAACCGCATTGATGGATTTTGCGGAGCCGATACCCTCATCGGTGGAGAAGGCAACGATACCCTTGTGATTGATGCAGGAGGAACCAAGGCCGCCATTGTTGACGGCGGCACAGGCACTGATCTGGTCGAATCCGATTCCACTATCGACCTGACCGATGGCCGCTTTACCGATGTAGAGAACATCCTCCTCACCGGGACTGTTGCCATCAACGCAACAGGAACGGCTTGGAACAACACCATCACCGGCAACTCCGTTAACAACTCCCTCGACGGAAACGGGGGCATCGACACCCTCATCGGAGGAGATGGCAACGACACGTACATCATCGACAGCCTCTCCGATGTTGTTCTGGAGGATTCTCTTGCAGCTTCGGGCAACGCTGATGCGGTCGTCGCCAAGGTCAACGGCTACACCCTTGCTTCGAATGTAGAACACCTCATTCTTGGCACCGCTAGCAGCATAATCTCAGGAAAGGGAAACAGACTCGGTAACAGCCTGATCGGTAACGCATCAAACAACAGCCTCGATGGTGCCGCTGGCGATGACACCCTGCTCGGTGGAGACGGCAATGATACGCTCCTGGGTGGAGAAGGTAATGATTACCTGGATGGACAGGCCCTGGATGGGCTGACTGAAAACTCCCTTGTAGGCGGTGCAGGCAACGATACCTACGTGATCAATGGTGAGGCTGATGTGATTGTGGAGGACACGCTTCCAATTGGTGGCACCGACTCTGTCCTGGCCAATCTGAACTACGCACTCCAGAACGGATTGGAGCACCTTAGACTTAACGGGACCCTCAATCTCACGGGCTGGGGCAACTCCGCCGACAACTCACTGACCGGTAATTCAGGAAACAACAACCTGATCGGATATGAAGGTAACGATACCCTCGATGGACAGGGTGGCAACGACACCATGGCGGGTGGATCCGGTAACGACTTCTATGTGGTCGATGAAATATCGGATATCGTCACGGAGACCGATGCCAGCACCGTGACAGGCGGCATTGACGTAGTTCAATCATCTGTCACCTACACCCTCTCGGCAAATGTTGAGAACCTGATACTTACCGGAAGCAGCGTGATTAACGGCACGGGCAACAGCCTCGACAACCGGATTGACGGAAGCGAAAACTCCGCCGCCAATGTGCTTACGGGCAACGGCGGCAATGATACCTTTATCGTGGATGGCCTTGATCAGGTCATTGGCGGATCTGGCACCGATCTGGTCGAATCCCGTTTCAGTGTCGACTTAAACGATGGCCGCTTCACGAGCGTCGAGAATATCCTCCTCACGGGGACTGCAGACATCGATGCAACAGGCAACCTGGATAACAACGCCATCACCGGCAATGACTTCGCCAACAGCATCGATGGATTCGGCGGAGCCGACACCCTCATCGGCGCGGCGGGCAACGACACACTGATGGTCACTGCTGCCACGGCAATCATCGATGGCGGTAATGACACCGACCTGGTCGTTTCCGCTTCCGATATCGACCTGAATGATGGCCGCTTTAGCAATGTTGAGAACATCCTCCTCATAGGGGCTGCTGCCATCCATGCAACCGGCAACGCGCTTGCCAACACGATCACTGGGAACTCCGCCGATAACAGTCTCGACGGCGGTTTTGGCGCAGACAGTATGATCGGTGGAGTGGGCAATGACACCTACTTCGCCGACAACACAGGCGACACCGTCTTTGAAAACGCTTTCGAAGGCACCGACATCGTCTTCAGCACGACTTCCCACACACTCGGCGCCAACATTGAAATCCTCACCTACACGGGATCGGCCAGCGCTACGCTGACCGGAAACTCGGAAGACAACACGATCATCGGCAATGCACAGGGCAACCGCCTTGATGGTGCTGGAGGCATCGACAGCCTCATCGGTGGAACGGGCAACGACACCTACGTGGTCGACAACCTCGGCGACATCATTGTGGAAAGCCTCAGAGGCGGCACCGACCTGGTGGAAAGCTCCATCAATTACACGCTCGGAGGCAACCTCGAGCAACTCTCACTCACCGGCACGGCGGTTTCGGCAACCGGCAACGAGCTTGCCAACACGATCACCGGCAACGCATCCGACAACTCGATCGATGGTGGCGCAGGCATCGACAGCCTGATCGGTGGAGCGGGCAATGACACTTACATCGTCGACAATGAGGGTGACACCGTCTTTGAAGCAATCAGTGGGGCAGCCGGCGGTACCGACCAAGTGAACTCGAGCGTGAATTTTACTCTCGGCACCAATGTGGAGAACCTCAGTCTTACCGGAGGCTCGAACATCAACGGCACCGGCAATGGTCTTGCCAACACGATCACCGGCAACAGCGGAGACAATTCTATCTTTGGAAATGGAGGCCGAGACAATCTCTTTGGCCTTGCTGGTAACGATTTCCTGAATGGCGGCGCGCTGGAGGATGAACTCTCTGGTGGATCCGGAGACGACACCCTCTATGGTGGCGAAGGTAGTGATGTTCTCAAGGGCGGAGTGGAAAATGACACTTACATCATCGACGACCTGAGCGATCTGGTTATTGAGTTTAATGGCGAGGGCACCGATACGGTCATCGCCAAGGTCGAGAACCTAACCTTGGCAGGCAATGTAGAAAAACTCATCCTCGATACGGGAATTCTGAAGGGAACCGGCAACTCCGGTGACAACACGATCATCGGTAATGCATCCAACAACACGATCGGCGGCGCTGCTGGCGATGACACCCTGTTCGGTGGAGCCGGCAATGACACGCTACTTGGTGGCGACGGCAATGATTACCTCGATGGAGAGGATGGCAACGACTCCAGTGAGGGTGGATCCGGTGACGACTTCTATGTGGTCAACAGCACCGGCGATGTCATCACTGAGAACTTAGGCCAGGGAACTGACACTGTCCTCTCGAGCATTGATTGGGCCCTGGGTGCCAACTTCGAGAACCTGATTCTTACCGGGATCGGCGGTATAAACGGTACTGGTAACACCCTTGCCAACCGGATTGACGGAAGCCAAAACTCCAAAGCCAATTCGCTGACTGGCAACGGCGGCAATGACACCTTTGTCGTGGATGGCAGTGATATGGTCATAGCCGGATCAGGAACCGATCTGGTCGAATCCAGTTTCAGTGTAGACCTGACCAATACCCGATTCACGGGCGTCGAGAACATCCTCCTCACAGGTACTGCAAATATCAATGCAACTGGAGACGCAGGGGACAACTCGATCACCGGAAACTCCGGTGACAACCAGATTAAAGGAACGGATTCAGCATCATTTGGAACCAACGAAGTGGACACCCTTACCGGCGAAAACGGCGCTGACCTCTTCCATCTCGGAGATGGAGCCAATGCCTACTATGATAAAGCTGCAAACGGTGGTGATTACGCCTTGATAACTGATTTCTCTGTAACTGCGGGAGATCAATTACAACTCAGAGACCTTTCAGCCAGCGCCGATCCAAGCACTGTAAATGGATACCTGATTGGAGACCAGATCTACGGGGCCATCGGTTCGGCAAACTCTTATATCTATTTTGACTCAAACACCGATGGAACCATTAATGCAGGAGACAACCTCATCGCAGCAATCAATGCAACCGGAGGAGGCGGCGCGGGTGGTGCACTTGTGACTGCGGATCTGAATGATATAGGCAAGTTTATGTAGTCATTTCTGATCTAACAAACTTTCCTTTATCCCTAACCCTTCAGTTCTGCTGCACCGCACATCCTTTGATCTGGAGTTTTGACAACCTTGTCAGATGACAGGGGGTCATATATGTGAGTTAATGCATAAGCATGCATGATGTATCCCGTCAGAATGATCTTCTGAATAACACGCACCTCTTTAGGGATCTTCCAGAGAAGGGTCTGGAGACTCTGGCGAAAGAGAAGAAAATTCAGGAAGTTTCGTTTCAGACCGGAGAGGAAATCATTCACCCCAAGGGACCTTCGTCCGATCTCCATCTGATTACCGAAGGGAGTGCCCGGGTTCTTGGAGCTTCAGATGGTGCTCCAATCTCGCTGGAACTTCTGAAGCCAGGAGCACTTGTAGGTTGGTTCTCCCTTATTACCGGAGTCCCCTGTGAATGGGTGCGAGCCGCCTCGCCAGTCAAGGCCGTGAAGATCCCTGCCGATGTCTTTGAAAAACTCCTCAAAGATTACCCAGACTGGGCCTCCTCGCTGCGTACCAAAACATGCGTCGCTGAACTCTTCCCTCTCATCCATGACCTGCTAAAGCAGCGGGGGCTCCCACTCTCAGCAGCTAAACAGATCGCCATTGAATTACTGCCACAGACCGTAGTTTCTGATTCCTCATCACGGATCACCGATTCCCCATCACCGATCACCTATTTCCCGTCTTCCAATAGCCGGAGAATCGGCGTCCCCTCGGATCTCCTGAACACCTTACTAGGAACTCTGGGTGCAGGAGATTCAACTCTCAAGTTTGACGGCACTTTGCTCCCGCAAAGCAGTGCCGCCCTAGCGGGCTCGCAACGCTCGTCTTCCGCGTCGATTCCCATCGACTTGGTTCAGGTTTCCTCAGCATCTTCCTCTTCCGACACTCAGCCTTCAGGTTTCACGTTTCATCCCTCATCCGCCACCCCTCCCCCCCCCTTCCACAAGGCTTCTAAACCTGAGGAAGCGGTTCTCGCCTGTCTCAAGATGATTGCCGGACAACTTGATCTTCCGTTCCGGAGTGAGGTGATCCGCTCAGCCATGAAGTTCCACCAGGAGGGGCGCTCTGCGCTCTCCTTCCCACGGATCGGTTCGGTAGCTGATATGATCGGTATCGCCACTCAGCCGCTCATGCTCCCAGCAACGGCACTACGCGATCAGGATGCTCCGTTCCTAATGATCCTTGGTGATGCCCCGGTTGTTGTGCAGGGAGTCTCCACTCATGGCCTCCTGATTGCCGACCCGATAGCAAAGGAGAAGCATGATCAGCAGAAGTGGACAACTTGGAAGGATCTCCCAGAGCCTGGAGAACAAGGATATCCCATTCTGCTAACCCGCCGATCTCGCGCACCCAAAGGTGAAGCCTTCGGGTTCCGCTCGTTCCTTCCCTACATTAGGAAGCACACCCGCACCTTCCTTGAGGTGATCGTGGCCTCCTTCTTCATCCAGATCTTCGCCCTCTCCAACCCGATGATTATCCAGGTGATCATTGACAAGGTCATCGTCCAGGAGAGCCTAAGCACGCTCGATGTGCTGGGCGGGCTGCTGATCATCTGCACGATCTTCGGGGCCGCACTGACTGCCATCCGCACCTTCCTCTTCACCGATGCCACCAACCGCATCGACCTGGCTCTTGGACTGAAGGTGCTGGAGCATCTCTATAGGCTTCCCCTCTCCTACTTCCACCAGCGACCCGTGGGAGAAATCGCCTCCCGTCTTCGTGAGCTCGATAAGATCCGCAACTTCCTGACAGGAACGGCTCTGACCGCCATGATCGATGCCGCCTTCTCGGTGATCTATGTGGCGATCATGCTCTTCTACAGCGTGAAGCTCACGGTGATCTCCCTGCTGGGAGTCCCACTCCTTGTTGCCCTCACCCTTGGAGTCTCCCCGATCATTCGTCGACAGCTTCAGGACCGTGCTGAGAAGAACGCTGCCACCGAGTCTCACCTGGTCGAGTCGCTCACGGGTATCCAAACCATCAAGGGGCAGAACATCGAGACGCGCAGCCGCTGGAAGTGGTTCAAGCGTTATGGCGATACGATCGCCTCCTCATTCCGCAATACCTTGACCTCCACAAGCGCCTCTACGGTTGGCACTCTAATCAGTCGGTTCAACGATGTTGCCGTTCTCTGGGTCGGCATCTACATGGTGATCGACCAGAAGCTCTCCCTGGGTCAACTCATCGCCTTTCGTATCCTAGCAGGCTACGTGACAAGCCCGCTGCTCCGCCTTGCACAGTCTTGGCAGAATTTCCAAGAGGCGGCACTCTCGATGAACCGTCTCGGCGATGTGGCCAACCGAGCTCGCGAAGATCAAGACTCAGAGGATCAGATGCCGATTCCAGAGATTCAGGGAAAAATCAACTGCAAGGAGATCGACTTCAGCTATTCCCCAGGACAGCTCCAGCTTCAGAAAATCTCACTCGATATCCCGGCAGGCAGCCTGGTCGCCATGGTAGGCCTTAGCGGATCGGGCAAGAGCACCCTCCTCAAACTCATGGGACGCCTTTACGAGCCAGTGAAGGGTTCTGTGGAGATTGATGGATTCAACCTCTCCAAGGTGGAGCTCAACTCTCTACGACGCCAAATCGGCATGGTCTTCCAAGAGACACTCCTCATGGAAGGCTCTGTCATGGAGAACATCGCCATGAGTGATCCCGACGCCCCATCGGCTTCAATCATCGAGGCAGCGAAGCTAGCGGAGGCTCACGATTTCATCATGACCCTCCCCAATGGCTACGCCTCTCCAGTCGGCGAACAAGGCCGCAATCTCTCGGGCGGCCAGCGCCAGCGTATCGCACTCGCCCGTCTCGTCATGCAATCCCCTAATCTTCTTCTGCTAGATGAGGCAACAAGCGCACTGGATGCACCGACCGAGCAGCGAGTGATCACCAATCTGCGTCAGAAATTCCACGGCCACTCGATCCTCTTCGCCACCCACCGCCTCTCAACAGTGAAAATGGCAGATAAAATCTTCTATCTGGAACATGGAATCCTCAAGGAGAGCGGTACCCATGACGAACTCATGGAAAAGAAGGGTCTCTACTACGCGCTTTCCCTTCAGCAGGAAGGAACGGCATGAGAACGGCGAGAGGAAAAAGATTTATAATATGGAACTCAGGAACTCAGGAACTGAATGGAAAATAATCCATCACAGGTCTAGTACTTCTAAACATTGATTGTTCTGTCTTCCTCAACAGAATCTCCGACTGTCATTAAATTAAAAATGAATCCGTACTTCATTGATCACAAGATGATCCCTTTTGATTCCTGAGTTCCTGAGTTCCATATTAATTTTTTATCCCCTTCATCACTGTGAATAATCCCACCAGACCGAAACGCGGTATCATTCGAAGAGCATTCGAGCCCGATATCGATGCTCCGATGCCATCAACCATCTTCTGGTCGCGAATCTTCCTCTATATCCTTGTCCTCCTCTCGGCGGCTTTCGGGATCTGGATTTCTGTCGCCTCGATTGGCCAAGTAGTCCCTGCTCAAGGGAAACTTGTTCCCGCTGGAAATGCTCATGAAGTGCAATCTCCCGTACAGGGAGTTATCTCCGAAGTACTGGTAAAGAACGGCGACTCCGTCAAGAAGGGACAGACACTGATGCGGATGAATCAGGATGTCGCTAAGGCAGAGATGGATGGCCTGGAAAAGCAGCGGGCCGCTATCATACAGGACCTGAGTGCACTGGAGCAGAAAAAGGCACAGAAGTCCGGCCTTGAGCAACAGATCCCCGGAGCCGTAAATCTTGTCCAGATCAAGAAGGAAGGGTTTGACCATTACAACCAAGTCTCTGGTGGAGTCGTCTCACAGGTCGAGATCTTGGACAGGAAAGCTGACTGGGTAAACGCCCAGCGAAATCTTGACCAACTCAAAAGTGATTTTGCCCGAGTGTGTTCTGAGCTCGACCAGCAGGAGCACGAGATCACAAGGCGCTTGGCAGAGATCGATTCCAATAGGGCAGCCTCACAAGAGAAGCTAGGATATCACGAAATCAAGGCGCCGATGGATGGTGTGATCTTTGATCTGAGCAAGAAATCACCCGGCACTGTGGTGACTCCAAAGGATAAGCTCTTTGATATCATTCCAGGCGAGGATCTCGTGGCAGAAGTCTTCCTGACCAACAAGGATATCGGGTTCATCCATGAGGGGCTACCAGCTGTCGTCCGAGTCGATACATTCCCCTTCCGTGAATTTGGAGAGGTAAAAGGGAGTCTCTCTTACCTCGCTGCTGATGCCCTCCCTCCCAACGAGGAGTTCAAGTACCCTCGCTTCCCAGCCAAGATAAAACTCGATCGGCAACACCTCTCCCATGATGGTGAAAAGCTCTCTCTCAAGTCCGGTATGGCCGTGACGGTGAATATCCAAGTGCGAAGCCGCACGCTGCTCTCTATCCTGACCGATGAATTCTCCAAGCCCTTCGACTCGCTGGAGACAGTGAGGTAATAAGCCCTAAATATTCAGAATACTTTTTATGGAACAAAAACAAGCCTCCCCTATTCAGATTCTTCCTGACCTTGCTCCTTACAAAGCATCTCGCATTCAATCTCTAGGACTCAAAGGCCTTCATTTCGGCTCAGGAACCAACCTCCATCTTGATTGCCTCAATACGGATGTCATGCAACTGAGTGAAACTTCCGGAACACATACTGAACCAGAAAGAATCAGTTGGATCGGAATGAAGTTTTATTACCTTCAACATGATGCAACCAAGCAATTCCCGGTTGAGGATGGGTCCTTTGAGTGGGTTTACTCTGAACACTTTATCGAACATATTCCCCAACAGATGGCTATTGACTGGCTGAAGGAGGTTCGTCGTCTTCTAGCGCCAGGTGGATTTCTACGTCTAAGTACACCCAGCCTTCTCCGGTATGCAGAAGGATGTTTGGACAAGGAGGGGCGCTTTTTCAAAGAACATGCGAAACGATTAGAAGGGATGGGCCTCAAGGATGTGCCATTACGGCCTGCTTGGATGGTTAACCAGATTTTTCGCAACTGGGGTCATCAGTGGATCTACGATGTGAATGAAATTCGTTATATTGCGAGTCTTGCAGGGTTTTCAGAGAATTCCATCACAGAGTGCTCATTTAAGTCAGGAAGACTTCCTAAACTAAGCGCTCTCGATCTTGAACATAGAAGCGATGAGAGTCTCTACGTTGAGATATCTCGTGATTAGAGCGATCCGGGTCATTAGAGATCAAAAAACCTCCTCCAATCACACTAGAGATTTTTGGCTACTGAAACCTCAGGGACTCCCCGAGATAGCGGGGATGGAGATGCTCAAGTTCTAGAAATCCCGCATTCACCGGTGAGGGCTTATACTGGCGAAAGGTCTTGATGATACCGAGCGAGGCGGCGCTCTCCAGGGGGCCTGCAAATGTGGAATCACCGTCACCAAAATACTGTTCTGTAGCCCACCTCTCCATCTGTCGCGCATTAAGGAAGAAGCAACCCGAGTGGGGATTTGGCCATCGCTCAAAACGAAGTCTCTGACCAAGCAGTTCGGCATCTAGAAACTGCCTGTCCGTCACATCCTGCCAAGCAGCCGTGAAGTCAGGGCGCACAAGGCCGTCATGGTAGAGCTTGTGAACAGGCTGCTTAAGGGAGCGTTCAAAGCGATGCGGAGCAAGGGTTGTCTCTTCTCCATTCTCCTGAATAAACCATTCCAACTTGGTCATGAAAAGAGGATCGGTGATCAGGAGGTCATCCTCGAGGTAGCAGTACCAATCATACTTACCAAGGTTCTCTTTCAGCACCTGATGGGCAGCAAAGCCGAGTTTCATTGGCTCTGCATTGGTCCGCTGGTGTCGGAAGATTCCCGCAGGAAGGGTGAGGCTCGGAACCAAGTGACTGGAGCCAGTGGTGCAGATTGCGATATCTAAATCAAAAGAGAATGTTGTGTTGGCTTGAACCAGGTGGCCATTTCCCTTTCCGGGGATGTGTTGCTGTAACCAGAGCAGAAAGGCCTGACGTGATCCCAGGCTCTGATGCAGGCCTTCGATCACCCTCTCCAAGGCGGTGACGCGAGTAGCGGAATCAGATCCCGTCGATCCGTAAAATCCGTTTCCCGCTCCGTAGAAGTGAGGGATGACAAAGAGGACGCGACGCATAGAAGAGAAAGAGGAAACCGGAAACTTGAAAGCTGAAACCTGAAAGATGAGTTAGAAGGAGAAGGGGAGGATGGGGAGAAGGATGAGACCTGAAAGCTGAAAGCTGAGTCAGAGGGGGGAAGGGGAGGATGGGGAGAAGGATGAGACCTGAAACTTAAAACTTGAGTCAGCAGCAGAATGAGGAATGCCGTAACGGATGCGTAGCAACGGCCGGGAAATCAAACTTGAAAGGTGAAAGGGTAAGGATTTCTTTATGTTTTACTCAAGTTTCAGCTTTCCGGTTTCAGCCTTCTTCTCCCACTCAGCTTTCAGCCTTCCTCAATCGTTTTCCTCGGCGCCCTCCCTGTCATCGCCGACATCTGCTGTTCGACCCATTGGTTCAGCAACTCGTCGAGTAGACGCTGGCGGGTGCGGCCATCAAGGGAGGCTTCTGTGATCTCGATAATCCTGACAATGCAATAAAAGTGCCCCAGTTTCTTGGGTCCCAGAACTGCACCCGCCCTGGACCCTGTGAGCAATGCAGCAAGACTTGCAGAAAGTCGGCGAAACGCCATCGGGCCGACATTTTTGATGTGAGGTTCGCCACCATCGCGATGGGCAAGTTCAAGGGCGGCCGCCTCCAGGGTCTGCTCCCCCTCCCGGCAACGAAAAAGCGCCTCCTCGGCAACAGCCTGATGCTGGAACTGCACGATCTCGAGGCTCACGCGATCCAGCTCGCTCTTGCGTGATCGAAAATACTCGGGAAGCAATTTTGTAAATGCCTGTTCCTTGAACTTTTCGATTCTCTTTTCTCGTGCCGCTGCATGGCGCATCTCTGCAAGAGAGAGTCCTTCGAAAACAGGTGCGCTGGGATCAATATCATTGCGCTTGCACCAAAGAGCCCAGGACTCCTCCATCTCCTCTCCGGAGCAGGCAATTCCTGAGATCGCCTTATCCAATAGGGCCTCCCTCAGCACGACCGGCCAGAGACGGTAACTCTTCAGGGATCCGAGGACAGTGTCGAAGCTGGCCAGGCTGGGCAGGATGTCTCCAAGCTTGACGGTGCGTGGCACTGGAGGGTTTTGCATGAGATGTCTTTGTTTGCTTATGGGCAATTGCACGAGATCGTTTGTTCGACAAATTGTGCAGTATATGTAACATAACAAGTCTTGGCGCTCCATGAGAATTCTCCTCGTTCATCCCAACTTCCCCTCCCAGCTCCGCTCGATTGCAGCCGTCCTGGGATCCAATCCCGCCCACGAGGTCTGCTTCCTCACAACAGCTGTGGCAGGCGAAATGCCGGGGATCCGCAAGATCATCTATGAGCGCAAACGTGAACCATCGCCTCAGACCCACCATTACATAAGGCCCTTTGAGGATGCCATCCTGCACGGCCAGGGAGCCTATGAAGTGATGCTCGCCGAGAAGCAGAAGGGCTTCATTCCAGACCTGATCTTCGGTCATGCCGGCTGGGGATCGACGCTCTTCCTCAAGGATCTCTTCCCAAGGACCCCAATGGCGCTGAACTTCGAGTGGTACTACCACGCTCATGGCACGGACTGCGACTTTGACCCGTCTGATCCAGTAACTGCAGATGACGAGGCCCGTATACGCATCAAGAACTCAACGCTCCTTTCCGATCTCGCCTCCGCTGATGCCGGCCTCTGCCCCACGCGCTTCCAGTACGAGCAATACCCGGTTCATCTGCGTAGCCGTCTGATGATCTCGCACGAGGGCATCGACACCTCGTTCTTCAAGCCTGACCCGGAGCTTAAACTAATCCTCTCCAAGCCCACCCCAGAAGATCCATATTACAAGATCGATCTCTCGGGTCACCAGGAGATCGTGACCTATGCGACTCGAGGCATGGAACCCTACAGGGGGTTTCCTCAATTCATCGAGGCGGCTTACCTTCTGCTTAAACAGCGACCCAATGTCCAAATCGTGATCGCAGGTGACGACCGGGTAGCCTATGGCAAGGCGGCTCCCGAGGGAACGACCTACAAGAAGATGATGCTCGAGAAGTTTCCTCTGGATGAAAAGCGCGTCCATTTCGTCGGCTCCCTGCCCTACGGCGAGTACGTGAAGCTACTGAAGTACACCACGGCCCATGTCTACCTGACCCGTCCCTTCGTTCTTTCATGGTCGATGCTGGAGGCGATGTCCTGCGAGGGTCTTGTGGTTGCCTCGGATACAGCCCCTGTGCAAGAAGTGATCACAAACGGGATAAACGGTCTTCTCGTCGACTTCTTCAAACCCGACCAACTCGCCCAGACACTCAATAACGTGCTGGATAGGCCAGCAGACTTCACCCAGATCCGCAAGAAGGCCCGCGAGACAGTCCTAGCAAAGTATGATCTCGGATCCTGCCTTCAGCAACGTCTAGCATGGCTCTCCAGCCTTATTGCGACGAAGTAGGAGGAGAAGAAAGCTGAGACCTGAAACTTGAAAGCTTAGTATGACTGCCTGAAGGAAAGCTGAGACCTGAAAGGTGAAACTTGAGTAAAACATACATGGAATCTTTCAAGTTTGCTTGCCCGGCCAATACTACGTACCCGTTACGGCAAGTTTCGCGGCACTTTCCTCTCGGCAAGCGGTGCCACCCCGTTGGGGCTACCTTCGGTAATACCGGAGTATGGGAATGCTCGGGATAGCCTACGCTGAAGCGTAGCCCGAAGGAAGCTACTCGCGGGCGCGAGAGCTGCAATCTTCCGCGCCACTTCCCAGTGGCTTGGTTCAAGCTTCACCTTTCATCCTACCTTCCCCTCCTCCTCCAATTCCTCCTCCTTATTACTTTTACGAGGCAGACGATAAAGATGCCCGCCAGTAGAAGCCTTAGTGCAGGCCACACAAACATCTTCCAGGTGATTCCTACGGTAAGTGGTGAAATGATTTTCTCACCCTGCCCGTCGGGATAGACAAGGAATACATGGGCTCCGGGAAATGGCAGTGGAAGTTTCAGTTCCCATATTCCCCCACGAAGTGTCGGTGTTCCCTTTATTCTCATCCACGAGTCAGTCGGAGCCTCCCCGGTACGATCCATCAGTGAGTTTTGATGCCTCTGCTCGGAGATCACGAATCCATGATTGTTGGACCCGGCATATTGCCATCGAAGCACCAGGGATCTTTGGAGCAATCCCTCTTTAAAATTCGGAGGCAGCCAAATTGCCAGATTTTCCTTCTCATCTGAAGTAGCCAATCGCGTTTGTGGGGAAGGAGCCAATGGCGGCGCACTCTTGAGACTGATTGTCTCTGGGGAGTTACTGGAAGGATGCGGTAACGGGGTGACATCTGTATGTACTGAGACCTTCCACACAGCGGTTCCGAGCAGTTTTCCCGACTCAAGGAGCTGGGCTGAAGGACTCCAAAGTCCTGCCGTCCGGGGAGTCCAGGGTAGCTCGAATGGAATGACAGAGGAGGGAGGGAGATGCAGGGGAATCAAAGTGTTCGAGGGGCTTAAGTCTCTATCAGAAGTGGATGTCGATCCTTCGCTATCGTGAAGAACCAACTGCACCTCATGGTTTCTGGAGGAGGCGTTGTGAATGATACCTCTGAGCGTCAGGGGATGCCCTATGGAAGCAGCTACGATCTCCGATCCGTGCAGTGCCTCGATGGAGATCTCACCGGGGCGGCCAAGTGCTGTGATTTCAACCGGCACGGAGTAGTCACAAGTGCCCAGGAGAAGATGAAATGTGTTTCTACCCTCCACGGGAACCACTAGCTGCCCCAGTGCAACTGAAAACCCGACCACTCCATGAGACGGAATCACCTTTCCCGGTGAGAGCTCCAGATCGGCATCCCCCTCCCACTCAATCTTGATGGGAGATGAGGAAGGATTTGTGACACGAAAAACCGCCTTGTGATGCTCCCTGTCGACGATGGCAGAATTTGTGTCGATCAGGAAAGGAACAATCCCCTCTCCGAAGACGCGGACTATGGGGAATCCAGGGAGTTCGGGTGCAGCCTTGAGCTGAGAATTCTCCTTCTTTGCCTCTGTGGGTTTGAACTGGATCTCGAAGGACCGGGTCTCCTTCTCGGCAAGCGTATAGGAACATTCGCCGACCAGGGACCAGGGAGCCGGAAGCAGTAGTGTGCCAGAAACAGGCGCACCAAAATTGTTGCAGAGTAAAATGGTCCTACGTTCTGTAGAGCCGATAGCAACCTTCCCAAAATCGATTTTCCCCGGATTCACCGATAAGACCCCAGGAGGAGCCTTGATCCCAATCACCGCTGTATGCGTGGTCCAAGCTTGTCTTGGAGCCTTGATCCGAAACTCGAAGGAATCCTCCCCGGAATTAAACTTACTGTCGTTGACATAACGATAGACCAATGGAGAAGAAGAACCCTTCCCAACGGGCTGGAGCGATCCAAATCGTGGGAACCTCGATATCTGGAGCAAGACATCCCCTCCGTGAGGTGCAATAACGTCAATCAGAAGATCGACCTCTCCACCCCGGATCACCTGACCATGAACCGGCCTGGAAAGCACAGTAGATGATATTCCTCCCTTTCTATTAGAGTCCGATCCCTTGGATCTTGGAGAAGTGATGCTGATATCGGCGCGAATTAGCCCCGAATCGCAGAGAAAAAGAACGAAGAAAAGCAGTAAAAATAGGAGTTGAAAAGATCTCCTCATGGAAGCGTAGTAACCTATTTTGCGATGTACTGCAAAAGAATTTCACTGAGCCACAACTAGGGAAACTAGGGATGAAGGGGGGCCAAAGCTTGAACAGATCCGTCTGCTCTCACCGTCAGATTTCCCTGACCATGCACATCTCCTAATTCAGAGAACCAAGGCATCGATGGCCATCTGTTCGGCGTTCCACGCCTCGCATCGAAGAGTGTCGGAAGGTAATGGATCACGGGAACCCCGCTGCTTGAGGAGGAGTTCCTTGAAGCCCTTTCGATCATAGGGCAATGCCAGTCCTTGGCAGTAAGTCCAAGATGATTGGTAGAATAATCAAGCCACCACTGCTGCTCCTGAGTAGTACCAATCTTGATTCCCTTGGGAACTTGCGGCCATCCCTCAGGATCCGTTGCACAAGGGGAGAAGGCTAACCAGAGAGTCCTCAAGTGGGACATGCAGACAACTTTCTGCGCCTGAGGGATAATACGTCGCGCCGCGGGCACTAGGAGAGTGATGAGGATCCCAAGAATACCCACCACCACCACAATCTCTGTCAGGGTGAAGGCTCCTCTTTTACCTGAGTTCATGTGGTCATGAGGAGCTATCCCAACAGTCGACTGGCTATAAATCCGAACCTGCCTTAGAAAGTCGCAAAGTTCGTTATCGTGTAGGTAGTCGTGGAATAGGGAACGGAATTGGAAATTGTGTTGAAAGAAGAGTAGGTATCCGACACACGAATCCCCTGCACTGTGATGGGGATCTGGAGATCGCCAGCCATCTGAACAGGTACAGTGCCCTCAGTTGTATCGGCAACCTGAGGGGCTATTTGCTGCTGCACCAAGGTTCCCTGAGCCGTAAAGGTCTGGTTGGGATACTTGTTCTGCGTGGATCCTGAAAAATTCCCACTCATGTAGGCTGAGTCATTGAAAGTATTGTTTCCATAGGGCATCACGTATATGGTGTTCGTTGTGACAATGTTTGTAGCGTAAGAGTTGGTTGCTCCAAAAACATCGACTTCGGTAACAGTTACCACCGTGTTGGAGAGTGTATTAATTGGAACAGGAAAGTTCGTATTATATATCTCAGGCCATACGGTTGTGTTTGAAACTCCAGAAAGTGTCTGCCCTCCCCAAATCTGCCCAGAAATTGCCCCTGACGAGGGATCCCACGTCCCAACAGCATTCCCGCGATAAATTCCTGCCGTGGTAGAGCCATCAGAACTTCCAAGGTAGGAAATGGTCGTAGTGCCTGAGGAATTGGCCGACACAGCATTGGTGCTCACTCCCGTGCTGAAGAGCATAGTGCCACTAAGATTCTCCCCCCGCACCACAGCGCTGAAGGTGCCGGTGGTCTGGAAGAAGGTGCCGTTGCCATAGGGACTTCCGTTCTTGTTGGAAGCACCGGCCTGAAGCTGCGGAATCATGCAAGCAAGGAGGAAGGCTAGGGAGAACTTAAAACAGATCTGAAGGGGGGCTGTTGGGAGATACATATACAAACTTTGTTTATCAGATCTGGAAGGCTTATCTGTCAAAGCAAATCAGCCGTTCAAAATTAATTCCGAGAAGATTCCCAGACATCAAAATCTACTCTCCAAAGGTTCTGACCTGCATCCTTTTATCCTTCAGGTTTCAGGTTTCAGGTTTCATCCTTTTCTCCCTAATGTCCACCCACCTCTCCGATTACCAGTACGATCTGCCTCCTGATCTGATCGCCGATCGTCCGACTGAGAAGCGGGAACAATCCCGGATGCTAGTGCTGGACCGTACAGCCGGAACGATTACCCATCGCCAGTTTGCAGACTTTCCCTCATACCTCTCACCAGCGGATCTGGTAGTGCTCAACGATAGCCGAGTGATTCCGGCGCGACTCCATGATGCCACTGGTAAGATCGAGATCCTGCTTCTGGAGAAGCGAGATGAGCTGCACTGGACAGCGATGGTTAGTCCCGGAAAGAAGATGAAGCTAGGGACAATCGTCGATGTAGCGAGAACACAGGCGACTGTGATTGAGATCTTCGAAGATGGGACAAGACTGCTGGAATTCGCCTCCCCTCCCGATCTCGATCGCCATGGTGAGATGCCGATCCCTCCCTATTTTCACAGAGTGGCCGACGCCCAAGACAAGGAACGCTATCAGACTGTCTACGCCCGTGATCCGGGCTCGGTGGCGGCTCCGACAGCAGGGCTCCACTTCACAGAAAAAATCCTCTCTTCCCTACCCCATGCCTTCCTCACTCTCCATGTGGGGGCCGGAACTTTCCAACCGGTCAAATCGGAGGATCTCTCGGAGCATCGAATGCATTGTGAGCACTACACACTCCCTGCAGAAACAGCCGATCGGATTAATGCTGCCAAGCAACAATCAGGCAGGATAATCGCCATCGGCACAACGACAACCCGTGTCCTAGAATCGCAACCATCCGGAGAACTCACGGCAACCAGCGGATCGACGGAGATCTTCATCCATCCTCCCTATCAATTCCAGAAAGTCGATGCCCTCCTAACGAATTTCCATCTACCGGGCTCGACACTTCTGATGCTGGTAAGTGCCTTAGTAGGCAGGGAATTCATCTTTGAGGCCTATGCGGAGGCAATCCGCGCGAAATACCGGTTCTTCAGCTACGGCGACTGCATGTTGATTTTGTGAGGAAAATGAAAGTCTTTTAGCGGTTTAGGCTGTAGGCTATTAGGTCACTGCAAAAAGCTTTCACAAAGAACTCTGTCGGCACTATTTCAAGTTTCAGCTTGCAGGTTTCAAATTTTTCAACCCGATGCCGTTACTGACCATTTCCGAACTGAAGAAAGCCGCCCGTGAGCATTCCCCACAGGAGGCTATGATCCATGCACAGATCGAGAGGATCACCCGCAAGGAAGCCTCCAACGGAAAGCCCTTCCAAGAGGCGATCTTCCGGGATGCCACGGAAAGTATGACCCTGAGGGCTTGGGCTGATAGCGCGGCCTTTGAGTCATGCTCTCAAGCTAATCCGGGTGAGTTCGTGATGATCGAGGGTCAGTTCAGCCACAGTGCGGCCTTCGGGCTTGATGCCAAAAACTGGGAAATGATCCCACTATCCGACGACTCAGTAGATCTCTTGCTGGAAGGGTCAGCCGATAGGATCGCCTTACTGGATCGTTCCTACAATGTGATCACGGAGGTAGTGGCAAGCCTGTGTGACCCAAGGCTGAAGGCTCTGTGCAACCGCTTCCTTTCTCAACATGGCGCGCGCTTCCGCAGGGCGGCGGCGGCCCGTGGCAATCACCACGCAAGACGGGGGGGGCTTTTGGAACACACCTCGAGGATGATGGAATCGGCCTTGGCCCTCTGCACGGTCTATCCCGAGCTCCATCGTGATCTTCTGATCGCAGGAGTTCTCTTCCACGACACGGGAAAGCTCTGGGAGACTTGTCCACCAGAACGGGGCTTTGGAATCGAATCTGAACCGCGCGGCGAGCTACTGGGGCACCTTTCGATCGGAATCGAGCTCGTTAATACGCTCTGGCGCGATCTTCCAAAAGATGAATGGCAAGTGCTTGCGCCTGCATCGGAAGATGTCCGCCTCCATCTTCTCCATCTAGTGGCTTCCCATCACGGACAGCTCGAATTCGGCTCCCCTGTGCTACCAAAGACCCCGGAGGCAGCCTTACTGCACTTTGTGGACAATATCGACGCCCGCATGGAGATGTTCCTTGCGGCTTACGCCACGGCCGGCGCTAGCCATAAAGGCCAACATGAATGGGTCCGCCCCCTGGGCGTTGCCCCCGTGACACCACTGGCTCCCTTTCTTGAGGAAATCCAACTCTCACAGGAAATCCCACAGGAAGCCCCGGATCTACTCCTTTAACCTTGCCAAGAAGCACCCACAAAAGTCATTTTTAGTCTCCGTGAAAAGTACCCCCCTTGTTCTGCTACTCATCCTGATTTCAGGATCTGCCCCTCTGGCTTTTGCAGATATTCAAGCTCCTCCCGCATCCGATCAGGGACCGACTCGTAAGCTGGGACGAGGTCTGGGCAACATGCTCTACGGTTCCACGGAGATCATTGAATCGATGTCGGATGTGAATTCTACTGAGGGCAACTCCGCCGCCTTCAGCTACGGCTTAGTTAGGGGTCTGGGCAGAACCTTCGCACGACTTGGATATGGCATCTTCGAGACAGTCACCTTCCCCTTCCCCACACAGCACGGGACCTACCAGCCCCCTTATAACAACAATATCCAGTGGCTCAATTCAGGCTACTCGGAGTTCCCACCGGAAGTTGGTTTCGAGACCAAGTACGACTACTCCCGCCAGTACTCGAGCCAGAGTTGGTAGATTTGCTAGCTATAGCAAATCTACAGCGGTTTAGGCTGTAGGCTTGTAGACTGATAGGTAAGAGGGATCATGGAATCCTTTTTTAATCTGAACCATTTCTGGTTTCAGGATTCTTTCAGGATTCATTAGTAGGCGTTCAATTTCAGATTTATCTCATGCTATCTCCGCGCCTCTGCGGGAGAATTCAGTAATCTTATTCTTCCGCGTTCCAGACGCGGTAGCCCGAGACGAATTCCTTCCTGAATTCCGCGAATGATCCGTCTAGAATCGCAGCCCGGATCTTTCTCATGAGGGAGAGATAGAAATGGAGATTATGCAGGGAGATAAGTCGGAGGCCCAGAATCTCCTCTGCCTTCACCAGATGACGCAGGTAGGCGCGAGAAAAGGTGGTGCAGGCTGGACAGGTGCATCCTTCCTCGATCGGTAGTGGATCACGCGTGTAGGGGGCGTTCTTGAGATTCATGGTACCCTTGGCTGTGAAGGCTGTCCCGTTGCGGGCGATTCGTGTCGGAAGGACGCAGTCGAACATGTCTATCCCCCGTGCCACCATCTCGACTAACTGAGGAGGCGTGCCGAGCCCCATGGCATAGCGTGGTGAGCTCTCCGGCAGGAAAGGGACGCTTGCTTCAACGGCTTTCATCATCTCAGGCTCCGGCTCCCCGACGCTGACACCACCCACGGCATAACCATCAAAGCCAATTTCCACAAGGGATTGGGCAGAACGCTGACGCAAGTCGAGATGGGAACTTCCCTGAACAATCCCGAAGAGGAGCGGTCGTCCTTCTTCAGGCTGGGTCCGCCACCACTCGCGGGAGCGACGCTCCCAGCGTGTCGTGAGGTCAAGGCTCTTGGCCGCGTCCTCGTAGCTACAGGGGAAAGGAGGGCACTCGTCGAAAGCCATCACCACATCGCTGCCGAGATCACGCTGGATCTGCATCGAGGTCTCGGGACCGATGAAGGTCGGAGTGCCGTCGAGATGGTTCTGAAAATGCACTCCCTCCTCCGTGATCCGGCGAAGCTTCGAGAGGGAGAAAACCTGAAACCCGCCACTGTCGGTCAGGATGGCTCGGTCCCAACCCATGAAGCGGTGAAGTCCCCCAAGCTCCTCGATGACTTTCTCACTCGGCCTCACATGAAGGTGGTAGGTATTGCCGAGAATAATCTTCGCTCCAAGAGATCGGAGTTCATCGGGAGAGACGGCTTTGACAGTGGCCTGAGTGCCCACAGGCATGAAGACGGGCGTCTCCACGTCGGCGCGCCGGGTGTGCAGGATCCCAGCCCGAGCCTTGCTAGAAGAATCGGTCTTAAGAAGGGTGAAGGGAGATTTAGAACTCACAGGGATAAAGGGGATAAATGGGATGACCGAAGGAATAAAAATCTGGAACTCATGAACTCATGAAGAAAATAGATGATTTGGATAAGAAATGAAAAAGAAGAGCCCTCAAGGTCATTACATCTCTACCTCCCCAACCTTTTAGCTTCTTAGTTCTTTTCCTGAGTTCTTGAGTTCCAGATCAATCACCAGTCCCTCTCAGCTACGGAAACCGCTTTCCAAATCCCAGACTACCTTTCCACCAACGATGGTCGTCATGGCCCTGCCGCGCAGGGAGTGACCATGGAATGGAGTGTTGCGAGAGAGCGATGAGGACTCATTCTTGTCAACAGTCCATGCATGATCCGGATCGAGGATCGTTATATCGGCAGGGGCGCCCATGGAGAGAGTCCCCCGATCGAGGCGTAGGAACTTGGCGGGATTGACAGTCAGCATCCCGAGGATCTGCGGGAGGGTGAGCGCCTTGCGCTGATGGAGCAAAATCTCCAGGAAGAGGGCTAATTCGGTTTCCAATCCGAGGATCCCGAAGGGAGCACGGTCGAATTCCACTTCCTTCTCATAGGTTGCATGAGGAGCATGATCGCTGGCCAAGATGGTGATCGTGCCGTCGGAGATCCCCGTAATGATCTCATCAATATCGGCCTGAGTTCGCAGGGGGGGATTCATCTTGAAGTTTGTGTCGAAGTTCTTCAGTTCGCCATCAGTGAGAGCAATGTGATGGGGACACGCCTCGGCAGTGATCGGAACGCCGCGCTGACGCGCTTCCCTAAGCAGGCGGACGCTGCGAGCCGAACTGATGTGCTGGCAATGAATCGGATGACCGGTCTCCTCGGCTAACAGAATATTCCTGGCGACAATGAGATCCTCAGCCAGGGAGGGCCATCCCGGCAAACCGAGCCGAGTACTCCATTCCCCCTCGTTCATGACACCGTCAGCACTCAGGGTAGTCTCCTGGCAATGATCCATCACGGGCAGGCCGTAATGTCGGGCATACTCAACAGCACGGCGCATCACTCCATGGTTCTGGACGCAACGGCCGTCATCGGTCAGCGCCACCACCCCGGCGGCCGCCAAGGCGCCGATCGGAGCCATCTCCTCTCCGGCAAGCCCCTTGGTGATAGCTCCCGTGCAGAAGACATTCACGCAGGCCGTGGAAGCAGCGCGCTCTTGGATCCAGGCAATCGTTGCAGGACTGTCTGCGACAGGAGAGGTGTTCGGCATGCAGACCACCGTGGTAAATCCGCCGGCTGCAGCGCACCGAGCACCGGTTGCAATCGTCTCTTTGTGCGATTGTCCCGGCTCACGGAAATGGACATGGATGTCGATAAGTCCCGGCGAGACCACCTTGCCGGTGGCATCGATGACCTCAGCACCTCTTTCACCTTTTTCGGTCTTGGGAAGAGAATCAACGATAACTCCATCCTTGACGAAGAGATCTCCGATTCGGTCGATTCCGTTTGCCGGATCGATGATGCGGCCTCCCTTGATGTGCAGTGAAGCGTTCATGAAAGTGAATTGGCGGCCGACGCGACTGGTGCAAAAGGTACTCCGCCGGAGCAAAGATAGAGGACGGCCATGCGGACGGCGAGACCGTTGGTCACCTGATCGAGAATCACACTTCCACGGCCATCAGCCACATCGCTATCGATCTCGACACCTCGGTTCATCGGACCGGGATGCATGATCAGGCACTCCGGATTGATTCTTTCCGCACGCTTCTTGGTCAAACCAAAACGCGCGGTGTACTCTCCGAGACCCGGGAAATATTCCTTACGCTGGCGCTCATGTTGGATGCGCAGAAGATTGATGACATCCACCTCTTCCAGGACCTCGTCGATGCTGTGTGCCAGCTTGACCCCAAGACAGGCAAAGGTCGCAGGAACAAGTGTGGAAGGACCAACCAGAGTCACCTCTGCCCCGAGCTTCGTGAGGAGTTGAATATTGGAGCGTGCCACGCGGCTGAAAAGAATGTCCCCGACGATCGCAACGCGGACCCCTTTGATACAGCCCAGCTTCTCGCGAATCGTGAAGGCATCCAGAAGGCCCTGGGTGGGATGCTCGTGGGCGCCGTCACCGGCATTGATGACCGAGGCATTCAGCCGATCCGCTAAGAAGCGAGCACTTCCAGCTGACTGGTGCCGAATCACGATAAGATCAGCCCTGAGTGCCTCCAGATTGCGGGCTGTATCAAGAAGGGTCTCCCCTTTCTCGAGACTCGAGGCGGAAGCGGAGATATTGATGACATCGGCACTCAGGCGCATCGCGGCGAGCTCGAAGGAAATGCGGGTCCTCGTACTCGGCTCGATGAAGAAATTGACCAGGGTCTTGCCGCGAAGTGCGGGGACTTTCTTGAGATTGCGCTCCCCCACTCCCTTGAAGGCCTTTGCCGTGTCGAGGATGGTGAGCAACTCGTCGGGCGTGTGATCAGCGAGTGCGCAGAGATCCTTATGCTTCCATTGATGGGTGGTCATGATTGAGGCGAGGAAGGTGCTTGGTGGCCAACTTGGTGAACGAGTGTCACAGAATCAGGAACGTTGTCGGTCTCTTCGAAGCGAACCCTGATACGATCGGAAAAAGCCGTCGGCACGTTCTTGCCTACAAAGTCCGCCCTAATGGGAAGCTCGCGATGGCCCCGGTCGACCAGAACCGCCAACTGAATGCGTGAGGGGCGGCCAAAGGAGGCGATCGCATCCATCGCGGCCCGGCAACTACGACCCGTGTAGAGAACGTCATCGATCAACACCAGAGGGCGTCCATCCAGATCTAGGGGAAGCTCCGTCGGTTCCAGTGCACTCAAACTGATCCTCGTGGCCAGATCATCGCGGTGCATGGAGACATCGACGATGCCGAGCGCCGGGGAGATCCCCTCGATCTCGGCGATATGAGCCGCGATGCGACTGGCGACAATTTTTCCCCGAGTAGGAATTCCGGCGATAACTAATCGGGAGAGATCCTCGTTCTGCTCGATGATCTCGTGGGCGATACGACGTATCGCCTTGCGGATGGAGTCCACATCCATGACGACAGACTCTCCCATCTCACCGGAAAGGGGAGGCTGAGCTGTAGTCTTGGTTGATTCGGTTGGTGTCATGATCCTTGGTGGTCTCGCGGGGCCTCCTTAAAGGAAAAAAGAAAAAGGGAAGTGGTTAGGTCGTTTTTTTGGCTGCCGCACGGGCCTGACGCCAAGGTGTGCGATGCTTCATCATCCAGTCGAGAAGAGCCCGTTCAAAACCGATGTCGCGACCCTGCTTCTCACTCTCATACCACTTGTGGCGGAGAATTTGCTCCCTTTCCGCTTGGAATTCCCTGTATAGGGTCGAATTCCTGAGCAGATCACCTGCATCTACAGATGCTGGAGGACGTGTCATTAAAGGATCTATACAGGATTGGCCCTATGGAGTCAATCCCGAAGGGGATGATCAGAAAGTTGAGCAAGGGACTTCCCTCACTCCATTCTTCTTTTCAGGCAGCCTTGGTAGGCTAGCAGGATGCCGACCCCTATGTGAATTCCGAGAACCAAGAGACAGAGGGGCGCCAGGGAAAGACTCGTCTGAATCACCATAACGACGATATCATAGTATCGTTCTCCTCTTAGGGACTGCAGGATCCCCGACCAACTCCAATAGGCGGCGATGAAGGGGTGGGCAATCAAACCCAACCATGATGGCAAGGCCAGTACGGCACCCGACAGAGGTAACTGGAAACCGACCAGATAGATCGAGGCCATGGAGGCCTGTTCCGCGGTCTTCATGTAGGAGGAAATGGCCAGGCAAATGGATGTCATCGCCGCGTTGACCAGAAAAAGAAAAAGCAGCTGTGAAGATAAATCCCCGGGGAAAGCACATGTATAATGGATGAAAAGTCCCATCCAGAGGGACTGGATTGCGGAGAGAAGACCGAGAAACAAGATCTTGCTGCCGATGTAGGCGGCGGGACTAAGTCCGGAGAGCTTTTCCTTCTCGAAGATCTGGCGTTCGGCGGCGATCTCGCGTCCAGAATTATTGGCACCCATCAGGCTGAGAAGAATCACCTCCAGCATCACAATCCCGGAAACCAAGCTCCCGACCTTGCTAGCCTGGATGAGAAAGTCCCGGCCCTCAGTGAGCTGCTGGATGACATTCAGATCCAGCCCCATCCCCAGATTACGGATTTGGGGAAGTCCGTTCCAACCAAAGATGGCAACCAGGCAGGGAAATCCGAACACAAGGCCGGCCTGAAGCCAAAGCTGGGCCTTGCTTCGAAGAAAGATGCGTAGACGGCGTTCCACCAAGGTCACGAGCTGGGAAAGAGCGCCAGGATGCGAGTCATCCGCAGTATGGACAGCGTCTATTAGCTTACTCTTGCTATTCCCTCTTTTATTTCCTTTTCCACTTCCATTCGCATTTGTATTTCCATTCTCAGTGGTTCGGAGCTTGGCTCCACACTCCTTGCAATACATGGCGCCAATCGGGTATTCCAAGCGACACTCGGGACAGACGCTGGAGATAACTTCACGGATCACAGGAGTGAGGTCTTTCTCATTCTCTTCCACCTGAGGACCATGAAGGAAGGAGGCCGAATGTTTCAGCCAGGAAGCCTGCCAGCCTTCAGGATCCCGGCTCTCCAACTGGTCGTAGATGAGGCCGGGGTCTTCGATCCGAAAGTAATGGGCGAGATGATCAGGGCGACCAGCATAAGCTAGGACTCCCCTGTAGAGGACAACGACAGCGTCGTAGGAATGAAGATGCTTGAGACTATGGGTAACGGAGATGACTAATCGGTTCCCATCACGGGCGACGTTCCTCAGGAGATTCACAATCTCGTCTTCGGACCGGGGGTCCAAACCGCTTGTGACCTCGTCACAAAGCAATATCGGGGGACTGCTCACCAGTTCCATTGCCAGAGCCAAACGGCGCTTTTGGCCTCCCGAAAGCACCTTCACAGGGCGATCCTCGAATTCTCCCATACCAACCTCCCCAAGCAAACGAGCTACCATTTGATCTCGTTCTTCTCCGCTCTGTGCTCTGACTCTCAGTCTGGCGGAATATTCGACACACTCGCCTACCGTCAGATCCTCGTAGGCGATGCTGAACTGAGGGACATAGCCGAATTCTGATGGGATGAAATCCTCATCCGCCAGATTCCGACCATCCCAATGGATCGATCCCTCTTCCTGTCCGGTGGCGATCCCAGCGATCATTTTCAGAAGAGTGCTTTTACCGCAACCGGAAGGGCCGATTACTGCGATGAACTCCCCGCGTTTAAATGTGGCGGATATTTGGGAAAGAAGTCGTGGAGAGTCCTCTTCCGTACCGAGAGTCAGGGTCAGTTGATCCAGGGAGAGCATCACTCACCAAACTAATCGCCCAAGGGATGCTTCCGCAAGGCATCCTACAGTCCTACAGTTGTCCCATTGATGTTTTCATTCCATGACTGAGCTCCAAGCCTTGCGCCATGGCGTCTCTCCCTTAAACTACATGCATGAATTACGCAGTGCTTGGAGCAGGAAAAATGGGGGGTGCCCTTATCCGCGGGATGCTGGCATCGGGACTGACCACAGGTGACAGGGTCATTGTTTCCTCGAGTACGCGCGAATCCGCCGAGCAGACAGCCTCTTCACTGGGGGTGAAGTCTGCCGGTTCCAACGCTGAGGCCATCCGCGATGCCGAGATCATCTTTCTTTGTGTGAAACCCAGGCAGGCCACTGCAGTCCTCTCATCCATCGCCTCAGAGCTTGAGGGAAAGCTTTTGATCTCGATTATTGCCGGCATCCGCTCCGAGGAGCTCTTCCAGGCAGCCAATGGGAAGGCAAGAGTCATCCGTTCTATGCCCAACACGGCCGTCAGACTCCGCAAGGGTGTCACCGCGCTCGCTCCCCATCCTTCCAGCACCGAGGCGGACTTGAAGATGGCAACTGCGATCTTTTCCTCCGTGGGATCGGCTCTTGTGGTCCGGGAGAGTGATCTCGATACCGTCACTGCCGTGAGTGGAAGCGGTCCCGCTTTTGCACTGCTGATGCTGGAAGCCATGGCTCAGGGAGGAATCGACGGTGGACTGGAACCAGAGCTGGCAAAGACCCTAGCAGCTGGGGCTCTTGCCGCAGCTGCAGCCCTTGTCAACGAAACCGGTCAGACTCCCCTAGCCCTGCGTGCGGAAATCACCAGTCCAGCTGGAACAACGGCTGCCGGGCTTGAAGTGCTGGAAAATGAGGGCTTCCCCGGTATCGTCCGCGCCTCAATACGGGCTGCCAGAAATCGTTCCATCGAGCTCTCCTCTCCACCCATTAATTCATGAGAGGAGAGCTTATGCGTTGCTTTCTACTCCTGAGTATCCTTGGAAGTAGCATTCTCACAAATGATGCCAGGGCTTCCTCTGCCTCTGCCTATGTTTCGACTCAGGCTCGTGAGGATCTCTCCTCCAATAAGCCGCTTCAACTTCAGGAGGCCGTCATACCGCAGCCCCAGCAGGCTTTACAGACTCCACCAGCAATTCTTCCACTGATGAGGGAAGCGGAACAATCATTTGCCAAGGGTGAGTTGCAAAAGGCTGATTCCACTTATGCCCGTGCTCTTGCCATGGCCCCAAACATACCTTCCCTTCTCGTCAGTGCCGCCGCGGTGAAAACGAGGCTCGGCAAGCTCGAAGAGTCGCGGGCCATGCTGAGGAAAGCCCTTTCAGTAGACCTCGATAATGCAGCGGCGTGGAAGTTACTCGGCATGAATGCCCTTGAACAGAAAAGGGACGACGAGGCCTTTGCCTGCCTAGCCCAAGCCACTCTCCATGAAGACAACAATCCTCGAGCCCATAACTATCTGGGTATGGCAGCAGGACGGAAGGGCTGGGGAGAGGCCTCGGAGCAAGAACTGCGTCGCGCTGTGGAGCTCGACCCGAACTACGCGGATGCAAATTTCAATCTGGCAGTACTCTATCTGGGACGCAATCCCCCGCTGATCGAGTTGGCAAGGCGTCATTATCAACGTGCCCTGGATCTCGGGGCTCAACGCGATCAGGCCGTCGAAAACCTCATCGCCAAATCAGTTGCAAGCCAGCCCTCTGATTCTCAAAGATCCTCTGTACGTCCGTGACGCTCACTTTTCAAAAAAACAACTATTCCTGATATATGAAGAATATCTACCTTCCGCTGATTCTCCTCTTTCTCTCGATTCCGATATTTGGTGCCCCCACCTCAACCTCCACCTCCACCTCCACCTCCACCTCCACCTCTGCCCCATCCCCAGCCCCTGATGTGAAGGGTGCATCCGTCGTGGTCGTGGATGCCAATTCCGGAGATGTGCTTTACCAGCGGAACCCGGATGAAAAACGACCAGTCGGCAGTACCCAGAAGCTTCTGACCTCACTCATCGTGGCCGAGCAGGGAAATCTCGATAAGGAGGTCGTTATCGATCCCATCGACGAACTGGCTGAACCGACCACTCTGCAACTGAAACCAGGCACCTCCTATAGCAAGGGGTCACTACTCACGGCACTACTCGTGAAGAGCCCGAATGATGTGGCCCGTGCTCTGGGACGAGATACGGGAGGAAGCCTTGAAGATTTTGCAGACCTGATGAACCGCAAGGCCGTCAGCCTGGGAATGAACTCCTCTCACTTTGTGAATCCAAACGGGTTACCCGCAGAGGACCAATATTCCACGGCTGCGGATATGTCAAAAGTAGCAAGGGCTGCCTATGCCAACCCTGTTCTCCGCCCCATCATGGCTACTAAGTATCTTTCCTTCCGCTATGCCGACGGCCATGTCCACATGTTGCGCAACACCAACCAGACCATGCGTGAAAACTGGTTCTGCACCGGCATGAAGACGGGATATACGGACAAGGCCAAGCATTGTCTGGTAAGTAGCGGAAGCTACAACGGCAGGGAAGTCATCACGGTGATCCTCGGCAGCAGCAAAGATCGGATCTTCACCGATTCGGCACACATGCTGAGGTGGGCTCTTGGATTACCCCAAGAGGGGAAGTCGGCAAAAGCTTTAGTAACCCGGAAGCCTGCGCGTCAGCGCAACTCAGGCGATCAAATCACACCCAAGGTGAAGAAGCATCGCCGGCATCACTCACACTCAAATCAGGTAACTTCATGAGCCGGAGCTACCAGCTCCAACCCTCCCCAAATACAGGGTCGGGCATCGATTTTGCCAAGGAACTGAACGAGCAGCAACTGAATGCAGTTACTTCCCCCTCCGGAGCGCATCTCGTAATTGCCGGCGCTGGGACTGGAAAGACGCGAACCCTCACCTACCGGGTCGCGTGGCTTCTCGAGCAGGGATACCGACCCGGAGAGATTCTCCTACTGACCTTCACCAACAAGGCGGCGCGTGAGATGCTCGAACGAGTGAACATGCTCCTGCCTGGAGGCTCGGAAGGTCTCTGGAGCGGCACCTTCCACTCGATCGGCCATCGTATTCTGAGACGTCACCCGGAAGCCGTGGGATTTAATCAGGGATTTACGATCATGGATCGGGAGGATCAGGAGGAGCTGTTGGAATCCGTTGTGGCACGCCTAGGATTCCGCACCAATGACAAGCGCTTTCCCAAGGGACAGGTCCTAGCTGAATTGATCAGCCTGGGCTGCAATACGGGTGACACTCTCCGCACGCTACTTGCACGTCGTTATAAGTACTTCATCGATCTGGAGGATCAAATCGCCCAAGTCGCCACCGCCTATGAAGGTCGTAAGAAAGAAGTGAATGCCCTAGACTTCGACGACCTCCTTTCCAAGACCCACGAGCTTCTGCTAACCAACTCCGAGGTTGCCGCCACTTACCAGCGTCGCTTCCGCGCTATCCTGGTTGACGAGTACCAGGACACGAACAGGCTGCAGGCGGGGCTCATCGACACATTGGCCGCTATGCACAAGCACATCATGGTCGTCGGTGACGATGCCCAGTCGATCTACTCGTGGAGAGGAGCCGACTTCGCGAACATCCTCGAGTTCCCGAAGCGCTATCCGGGTTCTGTTGTCCACAGGATCGAGACGAACTACCGGAGCGTTCCCCAGATCCTTGAGCTGGCCAACGCCTCCATTCTGAATAACCCCCGCCAGTTCCCCAAGGAACTGCGTGCTGTCCGCAAGGAGGCCATCACCAAACCTGCGCTGGTCCCCCTTGCCACCAACAACGAGCAGGCTTCCTTCATCGCCCAACGCGTACTGGAACTTAACGACGAGGGGGTCGATTTCCGCGAGATCGCCGTTCTCTACCGAGCCCACTACCACTCCATGGAAATCCAACTGGAGTTCACCAGAAGGGGTATTCCCTTTGGCATCACCAGCGGACTCCGTTTCTTCGAGCAGGCCCATATCAAGGATGTAGCGGCCTTTTTGAAGTTCGCCATCAATCCCAACGATGAAGTCGCTTTCAAAAGGGTGGCGCGATTACTTCCCGGCATTGGCAACAAGACGGCCGAAAATCTCTGGCAACAGGCCGTGAAACTCCTGGAGGGAGGAAGAAGTTTTTCTCTGCTGGATAAAGGGTGTAAACCCCCAACCAAAGCCCAAGGGGCGTGGAATCAATTGATAACGACCTTAACCGAACTGGCTCCCAAGGGAGAGCCTGCACCTCCATCCGACATGATCACCGCAGTCATGAAGTCTCTCTATGATGATTACATGCAGGCCAAGTTCGCCAACTACGAGGCCCGACGCGATGACCTGAACACTCTGGCCAACTACGCAAAGCAGTTCGAGCAGACGGATGAGTTTCTTGCGCAACTCACTCTCCTAGGAGGAACCCAGACAAGCGAGGTGACCGGTCGTGATGACGAGGAGGACAGGGTCTGCCTCTCCAGTATTCACCAAGCCAAGGGACTCGAATGGCAGGTTGTCTTCCTAGCATGGCTCACCGAGGGAATGTTCCCAGGGACACGCTCGATGGAGGATGACAATGCCCTGGAAGAAGAGAGGCGGCTCTTCTATGTCGGAGTCACACGCTGCAAGGACGAACTCTACCTGACCTATCCCGAACTGCGTCTCAATGCGGCCTATGGGGAGGCCTTCCAGCGCCCCTCCCGATTCTTAGAGGAGCTACCAACTCATCTCACCGAACGTTGGGAGGTAGCCCGTGCTGTTGCACGCTTCACACCACAGGGAGAACGTCAGGCGCAGCGTCACCAGAAGCGTGAATTTGACCCAGCCGACGAATCCCAAGTTCCGGAGTGGGAGGACTGATAGGGCTACTGTTATACCCGCTGAGAAGTCCCTTCGACAGCTCTCTCTACCGAGAGTAACCATTGGTGAAGATAGTAGAGCAGAGAGGCCAGAATGATTCCCAGCCACATGGCCTCGACAATCGAAAAGACCTGGTGAAAGTTCTGAATCGGTCCAGGTAACATTCCCGTGGGGATCATAAAGCATACCGCGAACTGTGCACATCCTGGCTTGACCCAAGGAATACTAGATCCCAGATATCCAACTACTCCCATTATACAGCAGACAACGATCATGTAGATGGCAACATTGTTCGTGGAGGCCGAGAGAACACTGAGTGTGAACATGGCAACTAGGGTGCCCAACACGGCACCCACCAGTCGGACTCTCAATGCGGACGTCGATGCCGAGAGTAACTGGATCCCCCAAGGAATCCCACCCATGATAGCAAAGACACTGTTTTCAGGCACAAAGGTATGACCTCCGACCAGACAGAGTACACCCACAATTCCCAGAAAGAAGGTATCACGACCGGTGAAGTGCACCGGCTCAGGAAGCTGGGGCCGGTATCCCTTTCTCAAGGGGATGATGTAAAAGACGGCTGCTGCGGCAAAGATCCCGATCGTCACAGCTAGGGTCCGGTAAAATCCTCCCATAATGGGTGCCGAATCGGCAATTTTCCCGGAAATCAGTGATCCGCTTAAGCCGTAGACCAGCAAGGTCATCGTGGCGGCATCACGGCTTCTGGAAGCCATCGCCATGGTGATGTAGATCAGCAGCAGGTAAGCAGGCGCATAGAGCCAAGGAGCATCCAGAAACAAGGCCTCCACCACACTTCCCATGGTGCCGGTGATCCAGACCAGCAGGAGCCTCTGCCTCATCGAGCTCCTGCGGAAGGTTGGGAGATTTGCAAGCAGGGAGACCGCGAGCATCGCCCGGAAGCTATGAGGAAATTTCAGCGTTAGGATGACAAGCAGCGCGAGTGCCACCGCCAGGGCCAACCTACAGGCAGGGCGCCAGGCGTCACTCATTGAGGGGAATCCGCCCCGCACTGCCCATTGGGGAAACAAATTCGGTATCCTGTACCTGCTGGAGGCGGGTGATGACCTTCATTCCTTCCTCAATATCGCTACCGGTGTGGACAATCACAGAGGCCGTCCCTCCCATCCGAAAGGAATGCCCCTCAGGTTCATCAAGCACGATGCGCACGGGGTAACGCTGGGCTAGCAGGATGAAGTCAATGGTTGGTGAGACTCTGGACAAAATCCCCTCGCCTCCGGGCGCATTATTTGAAGGGGTGTTGAGAGCGACAACAGCCTTGGGTACTCCTTGGACGATTCCTCGGAGCTTATTTCCCGATTCTGCCATCAGATAGACATCAACACTCATGCCGGGGCGCATCCTCTTCAGGTCGGTCTCACGAAAATTGGCGAGGACATACCAGATTTTCTTATCAACAAGGGAGAAGATCTGCTCCCCCACGGCAGCGTAGGCACCTGGCGTGATCTGGAGATTGGTGACATACCCATCGCAGGTAGCATAGACCTTGCAGTAAGAAAGTTTCAGCTCGGAGTCCTTCAGAGCGGCTTGAGCTGCAATTCGTCGCACATTCACATCACCCTGATTACCAAGAAGATTACGAGCCCGCTCCAGTGCGGCTTTGTCTTGGGAGACCTTGTCGGTTGCAGTGACCGCCTCCGTCTGGGCGAGTTGGTTTTTGTCAATCGTGACATAAAGATTCCCGACAAGAGCCTGCACTCTCTTCGCATAATCGACCGCATAGGCAGCCTTGGCCTCGCTTTGCTTAAGTTGCGCCTCCGAGGCAGTAATCTGATCTTGGTAAGCCTGAATCTCAAGTTCCGTAAGAGCTAACTGAGCCTTCGCTTTCTCCGCCTCGGCGGCATAAGGACGAGAGTCGATTTCAAAGAGCAGGTCACCCTTGTGAACCAGTTGATTATCCTTCACATGGATACCCGTGATCGTACCTCCTACCTGTGTGGCCACGCCAATTACATTGGCACGCACCTGCGCATCCTCGGTTCGAGGGTTTTTGGCGATATTTTGGTCCACCAACCAAGCAAGAACTGCCACCGACACAAAGCTGGCCACGGAAATCAGAATCCCGAGCGTTCGGCGAAGCAGTTTGCCACCTGATAATGGATCACTCATGGGGCGGCAAAGAAAAGAAGCCACAGGATGCAGGAAAGGGATGCAATCAGTGCCCCATACACAAGGGGCAACGGGAAAAGGTACGGCAGCAAGCCCGCCTTCAGGAATACCAGATGCAATAGCCAAAAAAGGAACAAACCACCAAGGGTGCAGGCCAGCCAAGCCGGAAAATAGGCGCCGGCAATGTTGAGTTGTGGATCACAACCAGTCATCGTCACTAGAACGGACAGAGCCAGAAAAGAGATCCACCGTGACATTACCTTACACTAGAAGAGCCATGAGAAGCGCGGCAACGCTATTTGCCGTGGTGGAATGCCTTTTCACTCTTGGAGCAAAGGAGAGTGAATCGCCTGGTTCCATAGTTACAAGAGGTGTGCTCGTCAAGAAGCCCTACCCACTCACCGAGACGGCCACCTCCTTTGATGCCAACCGAACTTACGAACTCGCCCCATTGATCGAGCTCTCGTTGGCCAATAACCCCTACACACGCTCCGCTTGGTTCAATGCCCTTGCCTCCTCTGCCAGCGTTGGAGAGGCAAAAGCCCCCTACTATCCCAAGCTGAGATTTCAGGCGTCAGCAGGCTACGATCAAGGTTACAACCCTATTCAGACAGGCCCTGAGACCTATCAGCGAGTCAGCATCAAACCAGGCTTGCAGCTCGAGTATCTCCTACTCGACTTTGGTCGCAGGGCGGCTGATGTCCGTCGCACGGTGGCACTCTTAGAGGGGGCTAATCTTTCCTTCAGCCGTCGTGTTCAGACCACCGTCTTCGCCGTGCAACAATCCTACTTTGCCCATACGGCTGCACTTTCTCAACGGGATGCCACCAGGACGAATCTAGAGTTTACCAGGACCCTACTGGCAATGGTCGAGGCACAGGTGGCCAACGGGCTCGGAACGCAGCCCGAACTGGATGCCGCGAGGAAGACTTTTTCCCAAGCAGAATTTGATCTCGCTACCGCTGATAGGAATGTCGAGGTCACCCTTGGAAATCTCCGGGTTGCCACAGGTCTAGAGGCCAATGCTCCACTGAGAGTCACCTTGGACTCCAAGGAGAACGGGCCCCTTGAAGGCCTCTCAGGAAAGGTAGACCAACTCATCGATACTGCGGTGGCCAAGCGCCCCGACCTGGCGGCACGGGTTGCCGACATTCAGGCAAGTAGAGCGGCCACAGAACGAGCCAAGGCTGACTTCCTACCCAAGGTGTCACTTCAAGGCTCTTGGAACAATGAATCTTATGGATATAAAGCGCAGCAAAGTGGTGTGAACGGAACTTTCAACAATACTTACAATAACGTCGGCGGTTTTGCCGTCATGAGCTGGGATCTCTTCGACGGATTCGAGCGAGTCGAGCGCGTCAAGAAGCGTCAAGCCGAGGAGTCCGAGGCACGCTCTAATGCCGAGGCCACGCGACTCGAGACAACGCGTGATGTCTGGACCAGCTACAACGATTCTCTCAAGGCTCGCAAGCGTGTCACCTACGCACTCTCCCTTGTGACTTCAGCTAACGAGAACTTTAATGCCGCGCAGGCTGCCTTCCAGAATGGTCTCGCTACCATCACCGAACTGATCTCCAGCCAGAGCTCTCTGGCAGCAGCACGCTTCGAGCAGGCAGGTGCCCAAGCCGACTATCTCACAAGCCTCGCATCACTCTCACTAGCCATGGGTCAGTTTGACACGCCATCGGGAACAAAGGTCCAACCCGCTAGATTGTAGCTATGAAGGAATGCTATTTTAGGTTTGGGCTGCCCTCAAAACACTACCCAAGCCTTTCTATTCCTAGACGGAGCCTAGTATCAGGCACGAATTAATCCCTCCGAATCCAAACGAGTTAGAGAGGATTTTTCTGGGGCGGGTTTGGCGTCCGTGATTTGGAATGACATCAAGTGCGCAGTCGGGATCAGGGGTCTCGTAGTGCAGCGTCGGTGGAAGGTACCCCTCTGTCATCGCCAGACAGCAGATCACGGCTTCAATGGCACCAGTCGCGCCGAGCGGATGGGCCGTGTAGGCCTTAGTTCCGCTGACAGGAATCGATGCGGCATGGCTACCGAAGACGGTATGGATGCAACGGGCTTCGTTACTGTCATTGACTTGGGTCGAACTACCATGAGCATTGATGTATCCGATCTCTTCCGGATTCGTTGCGGCATCTGCAAGGGCATCCTTGATGGCCCTGATCGTCGGTTCACCATTCGGATGCGGCGACGTCATGTGATAGGCATCGTTATTATGAGAGTAACCCAGGATCTCAGCATAGATCCGGGCTCCACGTGCCTTGGCATGCTCATACTCCTCGACGATCAATGAAGCAGCCCCCTCCCCCATGACGAAGCCATCTCGGTTCAGATCGAAAGGTCTACAGGAAACAGAAGGATCTGCTTCGCTCATCGTCCTGATATTTGCGAAGGCCCCATAGGTCAGGGGACTCAGCGGCGCCTCGGAGGCACCCGCAATCATCACGTCGGCAATGCCGTCGCGGATGTAGCGCAGGGCCTCGCCCAAGGCCACCGTGCCGCTGGCGCAACTATTGGAGTTCGTGGTGCCGACGCTCTGGAAACCACATGTGATAGCAATATTGGAGTGGGCCGATCCCCCGAATACTTGAAGGGCCAACAGCGGGCTCACAGCCTTGAATCCCCCCTTCACAAAGGCATCATGTTCTTTCTCGGCATTGCAAATGCCACCCAGAGCCGTTCCGAAGCTGACCCCCCTGCGCGGATCGGGAGACTCGGGCGAGTAGTGTAGTCCGCTATCCTCCAAGGCAAGGAGTGCACTGGAAACGGCAAGCTGGGCATAGCGGTCCAAACGCCTAAGCATTTTTGCTGGGAAGTAGTTTAAGGGATCGAAATTATCTACCTGTCCGGCCGAGCGTGCATCCAACCCTCCAAGATCAAAGCGAGTCAGCGGAGCGATACCGCTTTTTTCAGCAAGGATACCTTGCCAGAATGATTCTTTCCCAATTCCGATGCAACTGATGGGGCCAATTCCGGTTATGACGGCGCGACGAGTGGATCGGGCTGAGTTCATTTCGTTACCTCCAGAAGTTTTTTGAATGTAGTAAGTGTACGGGGTGCTACCCAACCGATCATGAAATCGCCAATGATCGGATTTGCGATCGGAGCCAGGAGTGGCCAGCGGAAATTCAAATCATGCTCGATAGTCACCTGGACGCCATCTTCAAGCTGATCATAGATCCATCGAACCTCCATCCCCTTGGTGAAAGCGCTCAGATGTCGGAACCAGAGTTCCGGTTTTTTAGGGTCCTTGGGGTCCTTAGGGTTCTTGGAGTTCTTTAAATCTCTATGAAACTCCGACATCCACTTGATGGGAATCGACCCACGCATCGCCGCCATCTCGACAATCCCCTGATCAGGACCACCCTCGATCCATCTCACCCATCGGTAGTGCGGCAGATAGGCTGGCCATCGGGTCAGATCCGATGTCATGGAAAACACCCGATCCATCGGTGCCTTAATCAGGATGGATGACTCGGTGTGCATCAATGAGTCTTACTCTTTTTGGTCTTCGTGGCCTTCTTATTCTTCTTCTTAGGATCCCGAACGTAATGGAGACGGGCAACACCTTCCCCTTCATCCTGAACTGACCTGAGGATGAACCATTGCTCCTGATCCTTGGAGAGGAACCCTTGGCAAAAACCGCTCTTACCCTTTGATTGCGGGCTTCCTTCAATCACGGGATAGATACGGACGAAGACTTCCTGTGCCTCTTCCAGACATCTCGACGGGTCAAATCCCGACGGAGAGATAGCTATCCCATCCGCGCTCATGGAAAAATCCACCACCCGCTCTGTTGATCGGGACGATTTCATGATCCGTGAAGTGAGAAAATCAGGACCGATCGCCAAAGGTCTCTTCCTCTAACTCGATCTGATGCTCAACAGTTCCTACCTGAGCCTCCATCTCGCCGATTGAGACCTTTCCCCCATCGGCAGGCCTGTAGGTCATGTAGATAATTCCCCCGATCAATCCCCATCCGACGCCCAGGGCAAATCCTGTGATCGAAATCAGCACCGCAAGATCCACCGGCGTTCCGTAGAGAGAATTGAGCATCACGGAGAACAGCCCCTCTCGGACTCCGATTCCGGCCAAACTGATCGGCAGGGAACTGATTGTGTTAACGATGGGGATTACCGAAGTCATAGCGGCGGCTCCAGGATTTCCAACAAAGGCATAGGCGGCAAAGATGGCCGTTCCGAAGATGAAAGCATTCAGCGGCATGGAAATGAGAACCGCGAGCACCACCGCTTTCCAGTCTCGTGCATAGATGGAAAAGGCCCCCGCGACATCAAGGATCGCCGCATGGCCCGGCATCTTGGCGGGTAGTTTCTTTGCAAGATGAAACCGATCGATAATGAGCCCCATGGCGATCAGACCAATGAAGGCGCAAAAGATGATGGTAACGGTCAGGAGGAAGGCCCTGATCATCGGCAAGGACATCAGCGGTTTGTAGAACCATGCAAAGACCCCGGCGGAGACAATGATCAATGCGAACATCCCTGCGATGCGATCAACGATGATGCTCAAAAACACAGCGCTTTTGGACTTGGGAGCCTCTCGCATGGCAAAGAAGACCTTAATGAGATCGCCTCCCACACCACCGGGGAGACACAGATTGAAAAACATCCCGATCATGACGAGTTTCCAAACGCGGAACCATCCCAGGGAGATTCCTTGTACCTTCATGAGAAGCTGCCAGCGGAAAGCACCGCAAACGAGCACAAGGCCGAAACAGAGGAATCCGGGAATCAGCCAGAGGAGATTTGCCGTATGCAGGGCCTGAGCCATTTGGTGACGACGCACAGGATCGTGAAAGAGTAACCAGAGAAGGAGGAGCGTTACGCCTGCCTGCACAAGCGTCATGATGATTTTTTTAAGATTCATTGAGGGCCAAGGTTTTCCACTTTGCGACCGCGGCCTGAATGGCTGCGGGTGTCGCCTGTGAAGAGAGTTCTAGGACGTAGGGGAGTGATGATGGCAGAAGAGGAACAAGCTGGTCGAAAGGAATTTCTCCCTCGAAGGGAACAAGGTGATCTTCATCTGGCCAACGCGCATCCTGGAGATGTGCACCTGCCGCAAAAGGAGCAATCTCCTGAAGCCACTGGGCATGATCGAGCAATCCGAGGCTCTCCCTCATCTGAGCATGGCCAAAGTCATGCCAGTATCGAAGATGGGAAGAATCGAAGCGGCGGAGGAGTGCCAGCAATTCCCTCTCTGTAGGGATAGACTCGAAGTCACTCCGGTTCTCCACAACCAAAGTAAGTCCCATTGTGGAGGCCTGAGCCACAAGCGGCTCCAGCAAGCGGGTCGCCCGATCCAGAAACCCCGCTCCCTGCTTTTCCCTTTTCTGCACGGCATCAAGCTTTGCGCGGTTATAGTCACGGTCTGCCACACCCTTGGCTCTCAATTCATCCAGCAGTGAACGCGTCATTCCACGCAATGGCATGATGCGCCCTAAGTGCAGCACCACAAAACTTGCCCCGAACTCCAAGGCTGTCTCCATAGTCTGTTGAGTGAGCTTCACCGCACGTTCCCTCTCCCCTAGCCGATGAGAGGTAAACTCGTAGCAATCGGGATTATCCGCGAAGACCTCGATCGGCATCGGGCAGAAATTATGAACACTGAGAACTTTGAAATCTCCCCCGGCAAAGGCCCCTCGGATGCCATGAAGTTGCGAGACCGAAAGCCCGTGACCGAGCTCGATAGTATTGAATCCCAGCTCCAGGATCTCCCTTACAATCGAGACTCCGTCAGGATGACGACGGGCATTCCAGTTGGTTGAGAAGGCGAGCATGCGAAGAATACTGTAGAAACCCGGAAACTAATTAATATGGAACTCAAGAGCTCAGGAAGTGAATAGAAAGATCATGAGAGGACAGAAATCCTGGTTTATACCAATCCCCAACATCATCCGTTCTTCATCTTAGAGCATTGTTGATTTATTCTGACGCTCTGAAAAAGGGTGAGGAAGAGAAAATGAATCTGGAACTCATGAACTCAGGAAATGAATGAGACTGGAGAGGTGTCGTGCCGACGTTGAAAGAACCGATGGGTCCTGCTCCATGGATATTGCGTTCTTTCCACTGTGCCCCAGGGTCATGTGCGGATTTCTCTCTTACAAGAGATCGCCACCCTCCTTGGCTTACTTTCCATCCCGCAGTCCCTTTTGTTCTGCATTTCCCTTCCTGAGTTCCTGAGTTCCAGATTAATCATGCAGTCTCCCCTCAAGCGACAGATTGACTAGAAGATGCTCTAGTCCTGTGCGTCTGCGAGAGAATGCCACGTTCACCGACAAGAGATCACTTCATCGGCGGTCCGAAGTCCGCTTGCAAGTGCTGAGTCGATGCTGGCATGGGCAACCTGATCCCCAGCCAGCCAGAGATTGGGAGTGGGGCGACGCTCGGGTTGGAATCGATGAAATCCCGGAATTTGGGAAGGTAGTGCTCTCGTGATCCTCACCTCACGAAGAAACTTCCATTCTCTAAAATCAGGCAAGTATCGGGTTATCTCGGACTGAACTAGTCCAGAAAGATCACCGACTGGAGGATTGAGAACAGTCGCGGAAAGAAGTCTTTTTCCCTTGGGGGCATATTCGGGTGCCGTGTTCGTAAGATCTGTGAAGTGCCTGACGAGAGCGTTCTTTCCCTCGGGCAACACCAGCAACCCTCCCTCGTAGAGCGGATCGTTGCCCGTGAAGTAAAAGGTGGATACCTGGCTCCAGGCGCGTTGTTCCTTCAGGCCCAGCAATAGACAGGATGTCCGTTCTTCTGTAGCCAGAATTACACAATCCCCCTCAATTTTTTCTCCGCTGGCAAGCTCCACCCCGAAAACGCAATCGCCAGCCCTATCTTTGCGCAGGAGCGCTTGAACGCGAGCGCCATAGCGTTGCCTGGACGAGGCTAGGCGTGAAGCGAGTTGTCGGGGGATCTCCCCCATGCCATTGGCTGGTAACAGGGCTCTTCCAAGGGCGAATTTCTTCAGGTCGTAGCGGAGGATGGAGGCATCGGTTCCAAGATCGTTATCCAGAAAGACTCCGGCAAAGAAGGGCCTGAGGAACTTCTCCAGAACATCGCCCTCCAGACTGAATCGAGAAATTTCCTGTAATGCAGAAATTCCTGATTCTTGACCAAGTAGCGAGTCATCGGAGCGAAGGCACTGAAGGGAGGCGAGTAGGCCAAGCGAGATCTTTTCACGGAAAGAAAACGATCGGATAAGGGGAGCTGAGAGCAACCAGTCGGGATGATGAAGCGGATTGAGTATCCTCTCCCAACCTTCCTCGCCAACCATCAGGGCACCGCTTTGAAAATAACGAGGTTGCAGCGCCTTAAGGTTCAAAAGGCTGCTCGCCGTGGGATAGGAATCGAGCAGTACCTGAAAGCCCCGGTCGAGACGATATCCCTCCGGAGTGATCTCTGTGGCAACCCGTCCTCCGGGATGATCATCCGACTCCAACAGCAGCCAATCCACTCCGGCTTCCTGCAGGCGGATTGCACAAGCCAGACCTGCAAGTCCGGCACCGACAATGATCACCATAAGGATTGAGGAGAGGCGTAGTCTGAAAGAATCCCTACACTTTCAACGGTTCAAGATGCCAGATCTCGCGGGCGTACTCCGAAATCGTGCGATCGCTGGAGAACTTACCCATGCGAGCCGTGTTAAGAATCGCCATTTCGGCCCAACGGGACTTATCTCGGAAGGCAGCATCCACGCGCTCTTGGGCATCACTGTAGGAACGGAAGTCCGGCAGACAGAGGAAAGGATCACTGTAGACCAGATTGTCATGGAGCATGCTGAAGACTCCGGGCGGTTCGTCAGGGGTGAAATAGTTCGATCCCACCCAATCCACCACAGCCTTGAGTTCCTCGTCAGCTGCCAGGAAATCCTGCGGGTTGTAGCCTTTCTTGCAGAGGGCCTCCACCTCCTCCACGGTCATGCCGCAGATGAAGATATTCTCTTTTCCGACCTCTTCCTGGATCTCGACATTGGCACCGTCCAGCGTACCAATCGTGAGCGCTCCATTCAGTGCCAGCTTCATATTTCCTGTTCCGGAAGCCTCTTTGCCGGCTGTTGAAATCTGCTCCGAAAGATCAGCGGCTGGCACGATGCGCTGCGCGAGCGAAACGCGGTAATTAGGGAGAAAGACGACCTTCAACTTGTTGTTGATCCGGGGATCAGCATTGATCTTGGCCCCGACGGAATTGATAGCCTTGATGATATTCTTGGCTAGATCATAACCAGGAGCCGCCTTGGCTCCGAAGATGAAGACACGGGGGGCGATGTCCAGCTTGGGATTCTGTAAAAGGCGCCGGTAGAGGGCTAGGATGTGCAGTAAATTCAGGTGCTGGCGCTTGTACTCATGGAGCCTCTTGATCTGCACATCAAAGAGGGCCGCTGGATCAACTTCGATACCGCAATCCCGCTTGATGATGTGGGCAAGGTCGACCTTGTTGGCGTGCTTGACCTCCATGAACTGCTTCTGAAACTCAGGATCCTTGGCATAAGCCTCGATGGCGCGGATTTGAGTGAGATCACGTTCCCAGTCGCGACCGATTTTCGAAGTGATCAGGGAGCTCAGACGGGGATTGCAGGCCAGCAGCCAGCGACGCGGGGTAATGCCGTTGGTCTTGTTATTAAATTTGCCGGGATAGAGCGCGTCGAACTCAGGAAAGAGATCACGCTTTAGCAACTGGGTGTGCAGAGCGGCAACCCCGTTCACCGAGTGGCTTCCAACAACTGAGAGATTGGCCATACGGACCATCTGGGGATGTCCCTCCTCGATCAGCGAAAGCTTACGGACCATGTCGAGATCTCCGGGCCACTTCGCCTCGACCTCCAGAAGGAAGAACTTGTTGATCTCGAATATGATCTGCAGGTGCCTCGGCAGGACTTTTGCGAACAGGCCAACACTCCATTTCTCAAGAGCTTCGGGGAGAAGCGTGTGGTTCGTATAAGCGAAGGTGCGGGTGACAATATCCCAAGACTGTTTCCAAGGGAGGCCGTAAATGTCATGGAGGAGGCGCTGGAGTTCTACCACGGCGATGGCCGGATGTGTGTCGTTGAGCTGGATGGCCACTTTCTCAGGAAAATCGTTCCAATCCGTGTTGCTCCTGCTGAATCGGCGGATAATATCCTTCAGAGAGCAAGCAACGAAGAAGTACTGCTGGATCAGGCGCAGTTCCTTGCCGCTCTCCGTCTTATCGTTCGGATAAAGTACCTTGGATACCGTTTCGCTGTAGTTTTTGTCTCTCACCGCCTCGTCGTATCCGCCGCGATTAAAGGCCTCAAAGTCGAAGTCCTCATGTGCCTTCGAGGACCAAAGGCGAAGGAAATTGACCGTGTTCGTTCCGTATCCAGGAATCGGAATATCGTAAGGAATGCCCATCAGTTTCTTGGTGCCGGTCCATTTCGGAACATAGTTGCCCAGGTCATCGAAGACATTCTCGACCTGACCATACAGCTCTACCTCGGTGGTGTGCTCAGGACGGACAATCTCCCAAGGAGTGCCGTACTTCATCCAGTCGTCGGGAAGCTCTACCTGATAACCGTTACGGAACTCCTGTTTGAAAAGCCCGTACTGGTAGTTGATGCCGTATCCGATGGCAGGCAGATCAAGGGTGGCTAGTGAATCCAAGAAGCAGGCAGCTAGACGCCCCAACCCACCATTACCGAGCCCCATGTCGTACTCTTCTTGGCGGAGTGCATTGATATCGAGCCCCAGTTCTTTAATAGCGAGCTCCATATTCTGGTAAATACCGGCGCTGTAAAAGCTGTTGATGTAAAGTCGCCCCATGAGGAACTCCAGTGAGAGGTAGTAGAGACGCCTGGTGTTTTCGGCGCGGTGTTTCGTCTGGGTCGCCATCAGGCGTTCGATGACGACGCATTCGACAGCCTTCGAGGTGGCAAGCCACCAGTCCCGTTTTGTTGCCGTCTTAGGGTCGCGTGCCAGGCTGAACTTAAGCTGGCTTTCGATCAGGCTCTTCAGGCCGGATACAGATGTATCGATGCTGGAATGAAATTCTTCGGGAGTGCTCATAATGGGTGAAAAGGTTCCTAAGTCAGGTTTTGGGTTTCGTCTTGATAGCCTGTTGTGGCAATCCAAAAATAATACCAGTCCATTTCTGTCTTATAGCAACGTTGTTCCAAGTCACGAAGCTTGGTTTATCATTCTTCGGGATGTTACAATGAGGTCACCATGAAGTATCGCACACTCAACAGGGACTCAGATCTCAAAATCAGTGAAATAGGCTTCGGCCTCTGGACCGTCTCCACGGGATGGTGGGGAAGCTATACCGACGATGAAGCGGTGGTACTCATGCGGCAGGCGGCTGATCTGGGTATCAACTTGTTCGACGCTGCAGACACCTACGGCAACGGACGAAGCGAAGAGCTTATTGCCAAGGCCTTCCCCGCTGGGGAGCGCTCACGGATTGTGATCGCCACCAAGGTCGGCTACGATTTCATGAATCATGGCGACGGGAGACGCGGTCAAAAAGAAATTCCCCAAGACTTCAGCCCCGCAGCAATCAGAGGCGCCGTGGATTCGGCTCTGAAGCGTCTTGGCACCGATCACATCGATATTCTTCAACTCCACAATATCCGCGAGTCCCAGGTCAATGATGACGCCCTGTGGGAGGTAATGGAAGATCTCCGATCTGAAGGGAAATTCCGTCATGGAGGGATCGCTTTGGGCCCTGCAATCGGTTGGATCGGGGAGGGAGCCTCTGCAATCTCCCGACGTAAACCCGATGTCGTCCAGCACATCTACAATCTCCTAGAACAACACCCCGGATCGGATCTCCATAAGATCGCCGAGGCCACGAATGGCCCGACTAAGTTTCTGATCCGTGTCCCCCACTCCTCAGGCATGCTGGAGGGTAAATACACAGCCGACACAGTCTTCCCTCCCAATGATCATCGGAACCACCGTCCGAAGAGCTGGCTCATCAATGGTGTTAAAAAGATCGATCAACTCCGTTTCCTGGAACTTCCCGATCGAACGATGGGGCAGGCGGCCATTCAATGGCTACTGAAGGACCCGCGCACACTCTCCGTGCTCCCGAACATCTATAACGCCGAACAAATTTCCGAATTTGCAGCGACTTCGGATTCCCCTCCCCTGAATCACGACGAGATGAACCGCATCAGCGAACTAGTTAGCTCCCATTTCGGCCTGGAGCCTGAGGAGCACAAATTCAAGGGAGAGATGGAACTCCCCCCAGAACTTGCCTCCCTGATTTCCTAAAGAACAGATTTCAGAACACGATTCTCACGACTGATGACCGACTCCCCCATCACCCATGAGAAGGAATCGCAATCGGCTATCAACATTTCGCCCTCAGTGGTTGAACACCACATTGCAAAGGTGCTGCTCTTTGATTTCGATGGCACCATTGCCGATACCAGAAAGATTGCACACGGCATTCTCAACGACATGTCCAAGGAGTTCGGATTCAGGCAGCTGCCAGAAGAGCATCTTGAAAACGCCAGAAACATGGGGACTCGGGAATTTATCCGTCACCTGGGCATCAGTACGTGGAAGGTCCCCTCAATCGCCCGCAGAGGATTGGCACTCCTTCACGAAAGAATGGACCAGGTGAATCCTATCGAGGGGATGCCGGAAGTGCTCAAGCAGCTTCATGGTCGGGGTCATCGGATCGGCATACTGACCTCCAATTCTGAGGCAAACGTCAACGACTTCTTAAAACGTCACGATTTGCCCTACTTTTATTTCGTACGAACCTCCTCCAAGTTATTTGGCAAGGCACGGGAGATGAAGAGACTCGTCCGCGCCGAAGGGATCACCCCGGGGGAAATTCTGTACGTAGGCGACGAGACTCGGGACATCGAAGCAGCCAAAGAAAGTGGTATCCGTATGGCCGCAGTGACTTGGGGATACAATTCGGAGAGTGCACTGGCGGCCCTAAATCCCGAACATCTCCTGAATTCGCCCGCAGAGCTTCTAGGGATGAAGTCACCATCATCAAACCCGTGAAGAGCGCATCCCCTACCCGCGTCCGCCTCGACCAGCTTCTGTTTGATGCTGGTCATTTTGATTCCCGGGAGAAAGCTCAACGGGCCATCCTGGCAGGTCAGATAACTGTGGGGGGACAGATCGCCGACAAGCCGGGAACGAAGGTGAGTCCCGAACGGGAGATCTTGATCACGGGGCGCGATCGCTATGTCGGGCGCGGAGGGCATAAACTCGAGGGGGCACTGGCGGGATTCGGGATTGATCCGATGGGATTGTCCTGCCTTGACCTTGGTTCCTCGACAGGAGGATTCACAGACTGCCTTCTCCAACATTGGGCCGCCCATGTCACAGCAGTCGATGTCGGCAGAGGTCAGCTGGCATGGTCGTTGAGGCAAGATCCACGAGTTGAGGTCCGCGAGGGAATCAATGCACGGTACCTGACAGCCACGGATTTCGACCGATGCTTCGACCTAATCGTTGGAGATCTCAGCTTTATTTCATTGACGAAGATCCTTCCTGCGGCGTTTCAGTTGCTAAACCCAGAGGGTCTCATGATCGTTCTTATCAAGCCACAGTTCGAGCTCGCCCGTTCCGATATCGGCAAAGGGGGCATCGTGCGCGACACAACAGCACGTTTGAGAGCCGTGGAATCTATTAAAAGCTGGGTGATCACCGCTGGCCACCGCTTCGACCACGTCATTGAGTCGCCTCTACCCGGCACCTCGGGCAATATTGAGTTTCTAGCCCTACTCCGCCGGGGAGATTCCACAGCTTTGCTTCCCAACGCAACCAACGAACTGACGCCCTCACCCAACCCCTAACCAAACCCATGATTATTGGACTGATCGCCCATGTTGGTAAGGATGGCTCTGCCAGCCTCGTACAGTCCGTCGTAGCAGAGCTCGATCGGCGAAATGCTCCTTATCTCTTGGAAAAGGCCACCGCCTCACTTATCGGAAAGATATCCGACCTGGATGAAGCCCTTCTTTCTGAACGATGCGACCTTCTTCTTGTCATGGGAGGTGATGGAAGCATCCTTCGCGCGCTTCACCGCTCAGGGGGGCACATTCGCCCGATCTTCGGAATCAATATCGGATCCTTGGGCTTTTTGACCTGCCTCGGTTCTGCCGAATACCTCAAGGCCATCGACTGCGTCCTGTCGGGGAACTACAAACTCAGCCCGCGAAGCCTTCTGGATGTCACCATCGAGGGACCGGAAGGCATTATTCCGCTGGAGCGCGCGTTGAACGACGTCACCATCAGTCGTGGAGTGCGCTCTCAACTCGTGAAATTGCAGGCCTCAGTAGACGGCGCACAACTCACCGAGTATCATGCCGACGGATTGATCGTTGCGACGCCGACAGGATCCACCGCTTACTCACTGGCAGCAGGAGGACCGATCTTGATGCCCGAGAGCGGAGCGCTTGTCATCACGCCGATCTGCCCCCATGTCCTAAGCAATCGCTCCCTAGTGATCTCGGACAAGAGCAGGGTGGTTATCCGCTCTTCGGGTAACCAGGAAGTCTTTGTGACCATAGACGGACGCCCCCCCAATGCACTCAAACCCTCAGAACAGGTGATCCTACAGCTCTCACCGCTAACACTTCCACTTGCCATGATGCAGGACAGCACCTTCCCGGAAATCCTCCGTCAGAAACTCAAGTGGAGCGGGAGCAATATTTAGCAAAGTCTGACCCCTTTCATGAATACCCTTTGCGATTCGCTGCTGAGTAAGGACATCAAGCTTCAGCTCAAGGCCACCGATCATCACGATGCTTTGGAGGAAATCCTATCAACGCTTAGAAGCGATGTCCGGGTTCGGGATTGGGAAGAACTGCGATCAGCTCTACTAGCCAATTCTCTTAAGGAAAACCTCCTGGACTCTACAAGCGCGATGCTTCTTTACCATTGCAGGACCGAAAACGTCTCCGAGTTGGTATTAGCTGCTGGCCGGAGCACTACTGGGATTGTCATACCGGGACGTGAGGAAAGAATCCATCTCATCTTTGTCGCAGCCATCCCCGGCGCCCTAAATAATGAATATCTCAGAATCCTAGGGGCCATTTCTCGTGTCTGCGGTAATCCGATGGCCATGCAAGAACAGCTTGGTGTTGAGAACACCGCCGATTTCTTGGCATTCTTGGAGAAAGGGTGCCGCTCGTGAATCCACAGCAAAAACTTCAGGGCGAAAGCCTCACTCCATTATTGGAGGTACGCGACCTCAAGGTTCATTTTCCGATCCGATCAGGAATCTTGCAGCGCCAGACCTCTGTCTTCAAGGCGGTCGATGGCGTGAGCTTTACAGTACCACCGGGCAAGACAGTAGGCCTTCTTGGAGAGAGTGGAAGTGGCAAAACCACAATCGGTAGGGCCTTGGTGAAACTCATTGCAGCGACCTCGGGGGAGGCACTCTGGAAAGGAGAGGATATTCTGACCATGACTGAACGGGAGTTCCGTCCGCTGCGTCGTAGGATTCAGTATATTTTCCAAGATCCTTTCGGATCCCTGAATCCCCGGATGACCGTGGCCCGGATCATCGGTGAGGCCTTGGAAATTCATTTCAGGGAACTGACTGTGGGAGAGCGTGCCGATCGGGTTGCCGCACTGCTGCGACGCGTGGGTCTCACCCCCGAGATGGGAGCACGATATCCCCATGAATTCAGCGGTGGTCAGCGTCAGAGGATCGGGATTGCCCGTGCCCTTGCGGTAGAACCGCAGTTCCTGATCTGCGACGAACCAGTCAGTGCGCTGGATGTCAGCATCCAGGCCCAGATCGTGAATCTCCTGCAGGACATCCAGGAGGAACTAGGATTGGCCATGCTCTTTATCGCGCACGATCTTGCGGTTGTGGAACACATCAGTGACTCAGTTCTCGTCCTGCACCACGGAAAAATCGTTGAATCGGGACCCTCAAGAGAGGTGCTGGAAGACCCTAAGGATCCCTACACCCGCACACTACTTGCCGCTGTCCCGCGAATCTAAGAATAACTCCATGAACACCCTCATGCTCGCGCGGAAGTTTCGCGCCCTCAATAAGCCACTTCTGATCGTGATGCTGGCCCTGTGCTCATTTGGCATCTATGCGATCTACAGCGCCACATGGATGAGGGATACGCCTTTTTGGATCAGCCAGATCAAGTGGATGCTGATCTGCGTACCATTCTTTTTCATCATCGCCTTCAATGATTATCAATGGGTCAGACTAGGGGCGATTCCCCTCTACATCCTTAGCGTCATCCTCCTGATCCTTGTCTTTTTTATCGGAGTAAAGGTTTTCGGGGCTAGGAGTTGGTTGAATCTTGGATTCGGAAACTTCCAGCCTTCTCAATTGGCGATTTTCAGCGGCGTTCTTCTCTTCGCCCTCTTTCTGAGCGAAAGCGATGGCACGCATCCGGCGATTCGTATTCTTATTTGCCTAATGATCACACTCGTTCCCTGCGTACTAATCCTGGTCCAACCCTATCTGGGTGGCACTCTTGTCTGGTTGCCCGTGCTCTTCGCCATGCTGTTTGTTGCCGGTATCCAGGTTCGCTATCTGGTCACACTCCTTCTTATGGGTGTGGCCTTGATTCCCCTTGTCGTGAACTTCGGCCTCAAGCCGTATCAGAAAGATCGGATCATGATCTTTCTCGATCCCTCACTTGATCCCCAGGGTGCAGGTTGGACTATTAACCAATCGCTCAATGCGATCGGTAGCGCCGGGTTCTGGGGTAAGGGATTCAAGGCTCATAATACGCTCAATGAGCTAGGTTATCTCCCGAGCACGATTGTTCACACCGACTTCATCTACTCGGTTTTCGGTGAACAGCATGGATTTATGGGGGCAATCCTCCTCATCTCGACTTTCGGGATTTTGCTGCTGAGTGCTCTCTATGTGGCATCTCAAGCCCAAGATTTATTGGGAAGACTACTCTCGGTCGGAATTGCGATGCTTCTCTTCACCCATATTTTTATGAACGTCGGCATGACTGTAGCTGTAACTCCGATCACTGGGCTCCCTCTGCCGATGGTTAGCTACGGTGGCTCGTTCCTGCTCATCACGATCACTTGTATGGGACTGCTTCAGAGCATCTGGATCCACCGAAAGCTGGTTTACTAAGCGCAGAATTTAAAACTAATTCTCATGAGGGTTAACCCAATGAGTATGGTGGGGTAGGCCTCCACGCGAAGCTGGTTATCTTAAACTGCGAGCGAAGTAGAAAATCCCGCAGCACCTTCATCCCAAGCCTAAACCAAGCGGCGCTTGAAGAGTTCAAGAGTCATCTCCCATCCAATCCGAGTCACTGCCGCGTCATAACGGATTCCCTCATCACGCGCAAAAGCATGGGCCGTATTGAACTCGTGCCAGGTGAAGTTTCTTCCCGTCTCGGACAAATGATCATAGATCTTCCGGCGACCCTCGGCAGGAACATGAGGATCCTGACGGCCAAAGATCATGAGTAACTCCGCCGTGATCTCTCCGCTCCGATCCAGGGTATCGTCGCACTGGCCCTTCCCGAGAGTGGCGGAGTGGATATCTGTCGGGAACCAGCACGCCGAGGCATGCACACGCCTATCAAATGCGGCACGGAAAGACAGGTGGCCTCCAAGGCAAAATCCGATCGTCCCCACGCCTTTCCACCGATACTCAGGACGATTGAAAACAGAATCGATCAAGGCCGTGGCATCGGAATCAAAACCTAAAACTGGTTTCTCAAACTTTAGAAAATTTCCCCGATCAGTTCCCTCTTTGTCATAACAGAGAACCTTCCCCGGTTCCTCGAACTCATGGTAGACCTCAGGAACAAGCACCTCAAACCCCTCGCAGGCGAGACGCGCCGCAAGCCGGGCGATCGGACCAGTCATCTGGTAGATCTCGGAGTAGAGAATGACCACAGGCCAGCTTCCCTCTTGAGGAATGAACCGATGCACGCGCATCGGACCGCTAGGTGTTTGAACATCGAAAAAGTCAGGCTCCTGAATGGTCATCGTGGTGAATGAATATGAAATGTGCCCTAGGGAAGGGCGAGTACATCCTTCTGCACGAAAATCCTTAAGTGCGACAAGCAAAGACGCGTCTCCAAGCGCCTTTTATTCTTCAGGTTTAAGGTTTCAAACTTCATCCTTTCATCACCATGATCCGCCGACTCGCCTCACTACCCGTGGTGCTGTTCTGCGTGGTGACAATTACATTTTTCCTGATCCGTCTCTCACCGGGAGGACCCTTTGATTCGGAACGGAAGCTGCCGCCAGGGATAGAGAATCAGCTTCTGGCGAAATACAAGCTGGATGGTCCGATTCTGGGTCAATACACAGGCTATCTGAAAGATCTGATCCATGGCGATCTGCGCCTCTCCACCAAGTATCGCAACCGCTCGGTCAACGAGATTTTGGCCCAGACCCTTCCTGTCACCCTGACACTTGGCGCCACAGCCCTGCTGATTGCCATCACGACCGGTGTCTGGCTCGGAGCCTTCGCCGCTGCGCGTCCGGGAACACCAGCTGAAGGCGGTGCGCTTGCAATGACCCTGCTGGCGATTTCCCTGCCCTCCTTCGTACTGGGCCCCCTCTTGATCCTTATCTTCGCGATCAAGCTCGCTTGGTTGCCTGTAGGTGGTTGGGGTTCACCTCTTCAGTTGATCCTTCCGGCGGTGACCCTCGCGATTCCCCATGCCGCCGTGATCGCCCGATTGCTGCACGATAGTCTGAGAGAGACATTAGCCGAGGATTTCGTTCGCACCGCGCGGGCGAAGGGACTCTCCGAACGTGCCGTGGTCTATCGTCATGCCCTGCGCGTGGCAATCCTACCCGTGATCTCCTACCTCGGCCCCCTGGCAGCCAATCTGCTTACTGGTTCGATCGTCGTAGAGACGATCTTTCACATTCCTGGTGCGGGGGGCTTCTTTGTGAACTCCATTCTGAACCGCGATGGATTTTTGCTTGGAGGCGTGGTTATCGTCTACTGCGTACTGCTGGTGATCTTCAATCTTCTAGTAGACCTCTCCTACCGCCTACTGGACCGCAGGATCCAAGAAGCATGATTCTCTCACTCCCGAGATCGGCAAGGCTTCCGGCGATAGTTCTCTGCGGAATGATCCTGGCCGTTCTTGTAGGTCCCCTTCTCTTTCCTCACTCCTTCGCACTTCCAGGGACGGAGACCTATGCAGCACCCAGTGCTACCCATATCTGTGGAACAGACCTAAATGGCCGTGATCTTCTCCTGAGGATACTTGAAGGGGGACGGATCTCGCTACTTGTTGGCATCTGCGGCGCTGGCATCAGTCTGATCATCGGAACCTCGTACGGCCTTATCGCAGGGTCTTCAAGCCGGGGCGTTGATAACTCCATGATGCGCTTTGTCGATATCCTCTATTCGGTTCCACGCCTGATTTTCATCCTGATTTTCATCAATGCGTTCAATGAGCGTCTTCAGTTGGCCGCGAGCAGCCAAGGATGGGAATGGCTAGTCGGCTCGTCACGCCTGGTGATCCTGATCCTGAGCCTTGGAATCATCGAATGGCTCACGATGGCTCGGATCGTACGAGGCCAGACCCTGACTCTGAGAGAGCGCTCTTATGTGGCCGCTGCGCGCGTGCTCGGAGAGGGCTATTGGACGATTCTCTGGAGGCACCTCCTTCCCAATCTTGCCGGCATCATCCTTGTCTATCTCACCCTAGCCATACCCTCTGTCATTATCGACGAGGCCTTCCTGAGTTTCCTAGGTCTAGGAGTCCAGGCTCCACAATCCAGCTGGGGCTCCCTGCTCGCCGAAGGCGCCTCATCCATCAATCCCCTTAAGGGAGCATGGTGGCTGATTCTCTTTCCCTCATTGGCCCTGCTGATAACTCTGCTGGCTCTTTACTCACTGGGCGACGCCCTAAGACGCTCCATCTCAGCTAAATAGATTTACAGGGATAAAGGAGATGAAGGGAATTCTTTAAAGATGCCAAAAATCTTCTCTCTTTTAGTCATATCCCTTTTATCCCCTTCATCCCTGTGAGTTTCTTCCCGTCTTGCCCCATCCATCTCGAAAACGTCACGATACTGTCATGAGTGAAGCCGCCGCACGATCCATCGTGGAGAAGCTTCGTGCCAAGGGATTTGAAGCACTCTATGCTGGGGGCTGTGTTCGGGATCGCCTCCTCGGATTAGATCCTCATGACTACGATGTGGCCACAAGCGCCCGACCCGAGCAAGTGGAGGCGCTCTTTCCTAGGACTGTCCCCGTAGGTGCACAGTTCGGCGTGATCGTCGTGCTGGAGGCAGGGGCCGAGATCCAAGTAGCCACCTTCCGAGGGGACGGCACCTACCATGATGGCAGGCATCCCGAGAGTGTTCATTACACGGATGCCAAGGGAGACGCTTGTCGTCGTGATTTCACCATCAACGGTCTCTTCTACGATCCAATCGCTGAGGAAACCTTGGACTTTGTAGGCGGCCGCGAGGATCTGAGAAAGCAGCTGATCCGGGCGATCGGAAATCCCTCCGAGCGCTTTGCCGAGGACAAGCTACGTCTACTGAGAGCCGTGCGTTTTGCAACAACCCTAGGTTTCGCCATCGATCCCCCAACCTGGAATGCACTCCTGCAGTGGACCCCTGAGATTCATTCTGTCAGCGCCGAACGAATCCGTGACGAGTTCTGCAAGATCCTCCTCTCACCGAACCGGCTCCGAGGATTCGACCTGCTGGATGAAAGCGGCCTACTCAGGATGATCCTGCCCGAGATGGAGACACTGAAGGGTTGCGATCAACCGCCGGACTTCCATCCCGAGGGGGATGTCTTTGTCCATACGCGACTGATGATTTCCCTTCTACCGCCGACTGTCTCACTGCCTCTTGTGCTCTCGGTGCTCTTCCATGACTTGGGTAAACCCCCAACACGGTTTGTCGATGAGACGGGTCGCATACGATTCAATGGCCATGAGGGCGTCAGCGCCGAGATGAGTCTTCGGATCATGAAGCGGCTACGCTTCTCAAACGAGATCATCGATGCCGTGATTCATGCAGTCCGCCTCCACATGAGCTTCAAGGACGTGCCGAACATGAGGGTCGCCACCCTCAAGAGGATGATGGCACGCCCCACCTTTGATGATGAATTAGAACTCCATCGCGTCGACTGCCTAAGCAGTCACGGGATGCTCGACAACCATGCGTTACTGATTACCAAGCGTGAGGAGTTCGCAAATCAACCTCTTATTCCATCCCCCCTTCTCACCGGCGACGACCTGATAAGACTGGGTTGGAAACCAGGGAAGAAATTTGCGGAAATCCTTCAGGCCATTCAAACCCTTCAACTTGAGGGGACTCTCAATTCTCGAGACGAGGCGCTCGCCTGGATTACCTCGGAATATTCCAATTGAAGAATGGTGGGCAGTGAGGGGATCGAACCCCCGACCAACTCGGTGTAAGCGAGCCGCTCTACCGCTGAGCTAACTGCCCTGAAAATTAAATACTGAATGGTATCTCAGGTGGGACTAGTCCTCCTGAACCGGCAAACAACTGCAGAAAATATTCCGATCGCCGTACACATTGTCAACACGAGAGACCGAGGGCCAGAACTTATGCTTCTTGAGCCAGGGAGCCGGATAGGCAGCCTGAGTGCGAGAGTAGGGCCTAATCCACTCATCTGAAGTGACAGTGAGCGCTGTGTGGGGAGCCTGCTTCAGAGGATTATTGGCCTTGTCAAGTTCCCCCCGCTCGATTGCGGTGAGTTCTCCGTGAATCGCTATCATCGCATCGCAGAAGCGGTCGAGTTCTTCTTTCGATTCACTCTCAGTCGGCTCAATCATGAGGGTTCCCGCGACGGGCCAGCTCATGGTCGGTGCATGGAAACCATAGTCGATGAGGCGCTTCGCCACATCCTCGACCTCGATACCAGCACGGGTTTTCCACTCGCGGAGATCCAGAATGCACTCATGGGCGACCGTACCATTGACACCCTTGTAGAGAACGGGGAAATAGGACTCGATCCGCTTGGCCATGTAGTTTGCATTCAGGATGGCAATGGCGCTGGCTGCTGCCAGTCCGTCGGGGCCCATCATGCGCAGATACATCCAGCTGATCACACAGATACTGGCACTGCCCCATGGTGCGGCGCTGACCTCGGAGACGGCTTGGGATCCACCGGTCGGGATCACGGAATGTCCGGGCAGGAATGGTGAGAGATGCTCAACCACACCGATCGGACCCACTCCAGGACCACCTCCTCCATGAGGGATGCAGAAGGTCTTGTGGAGATTCAGGTGACAGACATCCGCCCCGATGTCACCGGGGCTGCAGAGCCCGACCTGGGCGTTCATGTTTGCTCCATCCATGTAGACCTGACCTCCCGCCTCGTGGATCATGGAGCAGATTTCCTTGATTCGGGACTCGAAGACGCCATGAGTCGAAGGATAGGTGACCATGAGGGCTGAGAGACGGTCACGATGAATCTCTATCTTGGAGCGGAGATCATCCACATCGACATTGCCCTCTGCATCGCAGGCGACTCCCACGATCTCCATACCGGCCATGACTGCGCTGGCGGGATTCGTCCCATGAGCGGAAACTGGAATGAGGCAGACGGTACGATTCAGATCACCCCGTGAGCGGTGATAGGCACGGATCACGAGCAATCCCGCGTATTCTCCCTGAGAACCTGCGTTCGGCTGGAGGGAGACGGCATGGAAGCCGGTGATCTCGGCAAGCCACTGCTCAAGTTGCTCAAAGATGACTTGATAACCCTTGGCCTGTTCTGTCGGGACGAAGGGGTGAAGGCCTCCTATCGTGTCCCAGGTGACAGGGAGCATCTCAGAAGTTGCGTTCAGCTTCATGGTACATGATCCGAGTGGGATCATCGAAGTGGTGAGAGAGAGATCCTTGGCCTCGAGGCGACGCATATAGCGAAGCATCTCAGTCTCAGTGTGGTGTGTATTGAAGACCGGATGAGTCAGATAGTCCGAGGTGCGTCTGAGAGCATCGGGAGTCTGCCAGGAGAGTGGATCATTCACCACGTTGCCGGGCCCCTTGCCAAAAAGTTCGATCAACCCATCAACAGAATCGGAAGTTTCATCGAGAGAAACGGAAACTGCCGTGTCGCCAAGGAACCTGAGATTGATACCGGCTTCCTCCGCACGGGAACGGAGTGAAGAGGATTCAGCAGGGGTCATGTTCACCCGGACGGTGTCAAAGAAGGGGGCGTGACTGACGGACCAGCCATTTTTGGCAAGAAGTGAGGCCAGCTTGAGGGCATGAAGATGGATCTTCTCGGCGATATCCCGCAGTCCCTTCGGACCATGGTAGACAGCATACATGGAGGCGATGACGGCAAGCAGAACCTGGGCAGTGCAGATGTTGCTCGTGGCCTTCTCGCGGCGGATATGCTGCTCGCGGGTCTGGAGCGTGAGTCGATAAGCGGGATTGCCATCTGCATCTCGGGAGACTCCAACCAAGCGGCCCGGCAGGCGGCGCTTGAACTCATCACGAACAGCTAGGAATGCGGCATGAGGTCCTCCGTATCCCATAGGGACACCGAAGCGCTGGGAGGATCCGACGACAATGTCGGCACCGAACTCACCAGGAGGCTTCAGAAGGACTAGGGCCAGTGGGTCCGAGGCCACCACGGCGAGACCGCCGGCGGCATGGATTTTCTCAATCACTGAAGTCGGGTCGATGATCGCACCATCCGTGGCCGGATACTGGAGGATTCCACCACAGAGATCCGATGTAGGGATCTGATCTTCACTGCCAACGATCAATGCGATGCCCAGCGGTTCCGTGCGGGTGCGGAGAAGGGAGATGGTCTGTGGATGGCAACCCTCCGAGACAAAGAAAGATCCTCCGCCCTGAATACCCTTGAGATCATGACACATCGCCATGGCCTCGGCGGCGGCTGTGGCCTCATCCAGCATCGAGGCATTAGCGATCGCCATGCCGGTCAGGTCGCAGACCATCGTCTGGAAATTCACCAGAGCCTCCATGCGCCCCTGCGAGATCTCGGCCTGGTATGGCGTGTAGGCCGTGTACCAGCCGGGATTCTCAAGAATATTACGTCGAATCACAGAAGGCAGGTTCGTGCCGTGATATCCCATCCCAATATAGGAGGTGCGAACTTCGTTCCTGGAGGCAATTTCACATAGCTCGGCAAGAGCCTCTTCTTCGCTGGCAGCCGGGGGAAGATCCAGCGGCTTTGTGCTCCTGATCTCTGCGGGAACAGTCTTTGTAATTAATTCCTCGAGAGAGGCGTATCCGAGAGTCTCCAGCATCGCCCCGATCTCACGATGGTGGGAACCGAGATGTCTGCGGGAGAATCGCCCGCGGGAAAGAACGGCGTCTAGTTGCTCTGCCCCGATGGTACTCATTGGCCGATCTGAGCGGTGTAGGCTTCGGGGGCTAACAGAACGTCGATCTCGGCAGGATTTGAGGCCTTCATCTTGAAAATCCAGCCCTGACCGAAGGGATCGGTATTCAGGAGGGCAGGATTGGATGTGAGGGCATCGTTCACCTCAGTCACAGTTCCCGAGAGTGGTGAGTAGATGTCGCTGGCGGCCTTCACCGACTCGACGACGGCGGCGGTGGCTCCGGCCCTCACCTCGGCGCCGACTTTCGGTGGCTCGGCATAGACGATATCAGTAAGCTCCGCTTGGGCGTGGTCGGTTATTCCGACGATGATAATATCATTCTCCTGACGGATCCATTCGTGGGTCTTGGCGTAGCGGAGGTCTGCTGGGACATTCATGCGTTGTCGAGTGTGTTGGCGGTTTCGATATTACAGGGAGGATTCAAAGAGAGGGCTTTTTGTAGAAAGGGAGCGTTGCAATGCTAGCGGCGTAACGGCGACCTCGCACCTCAATTTCTAATTGAGTTCCGGGGATTCTACAGACCTCAGGAAGATAGGCCATGGCAATTCCTTCACCCAGACTCGGGGAGAGGGCGCCGCTGCAGGTTTCTCCAACAGCAACTCCATCGGCCAGAACAGGGTAATGGGAACGGAGCGGCGGGCCCTGCACGGAAAGCTTGAGGGGTGTCAAGCGAGAGGGCAGTCCCTCTGAACGCTGCTGCTCTAGAGCCTTACGCCCGTAAAAATCAACCTTCTCGGGATCATCAAGGCCAACAAAGCGATCCAGACCTGCCTCTAGCGGAGTGCGATCACGGGAGAGATCTGAGCCATTCAGCGGATAACCCATCTCAAGTCGGAGGGTGTCCCGAGATCCAAGGCCACAAGGCTTCACTCCGGCGGCAAGAAGGCTCTCCCAGAGCGCGATACCATGCGCTACAGGGACAAAGAGCTCGAACCCATCTTCGCCGGTATATCCGGTACGGGCGACAAGCGAGGGAACGATCCCATCGGAAGCAACAAGAGAGGGGATAAGCGGAGCGATGCCGTTTCGCTTTGGGATGTCGCAGGCGGGGTAGAGTGCTCTCAGAGCCTTTTCTGCGTCGGGGCCCTGCAGAGCGATGGCCGCATAGTCGTTCCCTTGATCCTGCAGCACAACGGAACCATCAGAAGGAAGGTGATCATGCATCCACTCGAGATCGAGATCGCGGCAGGCACCATTGATCACCAAAAAATAAGACAACTCTCCCGTCCTATAGATTATCAGGTCATCAATGACCCCCCCCCTCTCATCCAGCATGAGGGTGTATTGACCCCAGGTAACGGCAAGCTTTCCGACGCGGTTGGTTAGAAGACTCTCCAACCAAGCCAGGGCGCTGGGCCCTGAAACAATGACCTCCCCCATATGGGAGATATCGAACATACCGGAGGCAGACCTGACAGCTCGGTGCTCCTCCATGATGCCGGAGTACTGGACCGGCATGTACCAACCTCCAAACTCGACCATGCGGGCGCCGCAGGCCACGTGGGCAGATTCGAGAGGGGTATGCTTGAGAAGGGCAGGATCGCTCATCGTGATTAATTGGAGGTTTTTGTTACTGAGCTCATGGAGCCATTGGGACGACGGGCGTTAAAATCCAAGTAGGTATAGGACTGGAACATCTTCTCGTACTCGTCAGCGAGTCGCATCGCCTCGTTGGGCTTAAGACGATCGCCCTTGAGTGCGGCATCGGCCTGGGACTTGATCTTGCGGGCCAACTCTTTGGTGTCCCACTGCGTAAGGGTCAGTACCTGATCGATGGTATTGCCGGGAAGCACCTCCTCGATGTAGTAACCGGCCTCCTCATCCTCGTCGAGAAAGACGTGCATCTCGTTCACCCTACCGAAGAGGTTATGCAGATCCCCCATAATGTCTTGATAGGCTCCGGAAAGGAAAATCCCCAGGTAATAGGGTTCGCCGGGCCGGACGGCATGCACAGGCAGGGTCTCCTTCACATCCTGAAAATCGATAAACTTGGCCATCTTGCCGTCGGAATCACAAGTGATGTCGACGAGCGTACCACTACGCTCCGGAATCTCGTCGAGACGGTGGATCGGCATGACTGGGAAAAGCTGTCCCAAGGCCCAGTGGTCTAGAAGGGACTGAAAGACGGAGAAGTTGCAGAGAAGCTGGTCGGCCAGGGCCACTTCGAGCTCCCTCACTTCCTCGGGCACCTGCTTCATCCCGGCATGGAGTTTAACAATTGCGGCGGCAATATGCCAATACAGGGTGTCAATCTTTGCCTTGGAGCGAAGCTCGAGCAGGCCGAGATCGAACATCGACTGCGCCTGATCCCTTATTTGTTGGGCATCGTGGAGATTTTCCAAACGACGCTTTTCATTCAGACCGGTCAGGATCTCGAGCATGTCGGAAACCAACTTGGGATCCTCGGGTGAGGCCAAGACTTGGGCCCCATGAGTCTGCTTCTCGATGGAGCCGAACGCCTCGATAATCAGCACTGAGTGGGGCGCTACAATGAAGCGACCGCTTTCACTCACGATCACGGGATGCTCGACCTGCTCCGAGTCACAGACCTCCATGATATTGTAGACGATGTCGCGGGTGTACTCGTGGAGTGAATAGTTCCTGGAACTATCGAAGCTCGTACGGGATCCGTCGTAGTCGACTCCGAGTCCGCCACCCACGTCGAGATAGCCGAGAGCGTGGCCCATCTTCTTGAGCTTGGCATAGAAGCGGGCGGCCTCACGAGTGGCGCGGCTGATCGTCTGAATATCGGGAACCTGGGAGCCGACATGGTAATGAAGGAGCATCAGAGCGTTGGGAATGCCCTCGGCGTGAAGCGTGTCGCTCATTGATACAAGATCGGCTGTGGAGAGACCGAACTTAGCATTCTCTCCGCCGCTGGTGGCCCATTTGCCAGCTCCCTTGGAGAGAAGCCTGACTCGGGCGCCGATCATGGGAGTCACTCCGACCTGCTTGGCAACGGCCAGGATCTGGTGAAATTCCTCCAACTTCTCCACGACAAGTATGACTTTCTTCCCGAGTTTGATACCGATGAGCGCGGCTCGGATGAACTCGTCGTCCTTATAGCCGTTTCCGACCACAAGGCTCTCGGGATCAGAGTGGACGGCCAGAGCAGCAATCAACTCGGGCTTGCTTCCAGCCTCGATACCGAAATGGTAGGGCAGTCCAGCGTCGACGATCTCCTCGACGACCTCGCAGAGCTGATTGACCTTGATGGGGAAAACCCCACGGTACTGATTCTTGTATCCACACTCTGAAATGGCCCTAGCGAATGACTCGTTCAGCCTGCGAACGCGGTCGCGAAGCAGATCATGGAACCTGACCAAGAGAGGGAAGCGGAGTCCGCGGTCCCTCGCCTCACCGACCAACTCCATCAGGTCGATCTCCTCGCCCTCCTTTCTCTGAGGCCGCATGGTGACATGACCTGCATCGTTGATTCTCACGTATCCCTCGGACCATCCCTCCACGTTGTAGAGAGAGGAATTCTGTGCAGTGATGGATCCGTTGGAGTCTTGAGGTTGTGGCATTGACTGAGAAATTAAGGAATTAATTAAAACAAACATGTCCTGACTTGGCGACATGATGCTTCAGTTTTTTTGCATTGCCGGATCCGGGAACAGCAGATGTGAATAAATAGGATCAACTACCATTCCACCTGCCAGACTCCAACTATCATGAAACTCCTTCATATCGATGCCTTTGCTGGAATCAGCGGTGACATGTCCGTTGCCGCACTGAGAGATCTCGGGGTTCCCGAGGAAGTTTTTCAAGAGGCACTGAGGGCACTGGCCATCGAACTTCCCTCATGCCGCTTCGAACGTGGGGACAGGAATGGCATCTCTGGCTGGCGCTTTCTAGTTAGTGGCCATGAAGGTGTTGAGGGCGGTGAGGCGACCAAGACCACTCACCATCATCACGAGGATGATCACGAGCACGACCAACACGGTCATCATCATTCTCATACTCACGATGCCCAGCAACACCAGGAGAGCCATAACCATCACACCCATGGACGCAATCATGCCGAGATCGTCTCTCTTCTGGAAAAGAGTTCTCTCGATGCCAATGTGAAGACCCGTGCCCTTGCCATCTTCAGAAGGATAGCTATCGCCGAAGGCGGGGTGCATGGAGTCCCTCCCGAAAACGTAGGATTCCACGAGGTCGGAGCGGAGGATTCGATTGCGGACATCGTCTGTGCCTGCGCGGGATTCGCCCATCTGAAGATCGATGCGATCACCTGTGGACCGCTGATCGAGGGCACTGGACACATTCATTGCGCCCATGGGACATTTCCCCTGCCGGCTCCGGCCACACTAGCAATTCTCAAGGGTATTCCCTTCCGTCAGGTCGAGGAACCTTGGGAACACATCACTCCGACAGGGGCAGCAATCTTGGCCGAGTTTTCAGGAAAATTCGGCCCCATGCCCGAGATGATGGTAACCTCTATCGGATATGGACTTGGCTCTCGGAGCACACCAAATCGTCCCAATGCCCTCCGTCTGATCCTGGGAGAATCCATGCAGTCGGATCACTCCCATACCGATGAAGTGGTGGAACTCCGTTGCAACCTGGACGATCTGAGTCCGGAACATGCATCCAGCGCTCTTGATGCACTGCTTACCGCTGGTGCGCTAGACGCCACCCTCACACCTACTGTTATGAAAAAAGGACGTTCGGGATGGATCTTGGAAGTCCTTTGTCATGAAGAGAAGGTTGGTGAACTCTCAGAAAGAATGCTTAGGGAAACCACGGCATTCGGGATCAGGCGTCAACGCCTGGAGCGCCTCAAACTCGAGCGACACTTCGAGGATGTCGATACCCTTTACGGAAAAATCCAGGTCAAGATCGGCACCCTCCGAGGCGAGGTAATTCAGCGATCTCCGGAGTTCTCCTCCTGCGCAGAAGCGGCAGCCCTCCATGGCGTGGCCGTGAGGGATGTCCACACGGCCGCACTGAAGGCTCTAGCAGTTCTCTAGTTTTTACTCCTCCCTATCTGATGAGGAGGAACCGCCACGAACGGGTTTTACTGCGCAGACTCCACGTTTCTTTGCAGAAGCAATGAAATCGAGAAACTCTTGGGCCTCGGGTCCCCACGATGTCTTCTTCGATTCTTCAAGGGCTTGAGTGATATTCAGGCCGGAGTGGTAGATGAGACGGAAGGCCCTCTTGATCTCCAACCTGGTCTCAGAGCTGATTCCGGCCCTCTTCAGTCCGACGGCATTGATGCCCGCCACCATGCTGGTTCCATAGGCCGAAACAAAGGGAGGAATGTCCTTAGGAAAGCGTTCCCCTCCCCTCACCATGCAGAGCCTTCCCACACGCAGGAATTGGTGAAAGACCGAGCCCCCTCCGAGTACAGCTCCATCCTGAACCTCAACATAGCCGGCCAACAGGCAGTTATTAGCAATGATGACACGGTTGCCGATCGAGGCATTGTGACCGAGATGGACGCCTACCATGAGGAAATTATTGTCACCAACCTGTGTCACGCTCCCCTCCTTGGTACCGCGATGGATCGTCACGTATTCACGGATGATATTGTCATCACCGATGAGCACCTCACTCTTGGTGCCGGGCTTGAAATCATAATCCTGCGGGTCAGCACCCAGGATGGCTCCATACCCTACGGTATTCCGTGCACCCATCTTGACATGTCCCGTGATTACAGCATGAGCTTGGATCCGACACCCTTCACCGATCACTGCCCCCGACTCAATGATAACCCCTGGGCCAACCTGCACATCGGCGGCAAGACGGGATGCAGGATCGATAAAGGCAGATGGATGGATCAGCGGCATTATGCAAATTATGAATGATGAAGGATGATTTATGAAGGACGAAACGGCACTGGAGAAACCGACGCTGGGAAGTCGAGGATCGATGCCAATGATCAGCCTATACCCCTATCTACTTGCTCCCCCTTCAACCCTTGACGGCACTTGCCACCTGGCAAGCGATGCCGCCCTGACGGGATGCCTTCGGCATTCTACCGCGCCGGTTCCCACCTTCTTTCTATCTTCCATCTTCAATCGTCCATATCTCAGCTTCACCTGCCTCCACCTAACAGTCTTCAGCCTAACAGCCATCAGCCTTCATGATCCCCCCATCTCCCATCACCCATCTCCTAAATCAGTCCAGCCTCACGGAAGCTGAAATACGGTGATTGCTCACCCCTCATTGCCCCAATGATCACATGGTCAACCAGTGGAATCTGCAAGAGAGTGCCGGCTTCAGTGAGTCTGCGGGTCAGGCGACGGTCTGCCTCACTCGGCTGAGGATCCCCCGAGGGATGATTGTGGACAACTGCGATCGCGTAGGCACCCTTGGCAATTGCCGGACGGAAGATCTCCCGCGGATGGGCAATACTTTCGTTGAGGCTTCCACGGGAGACCTCCTTTTCCTCAAGCAGACCATGACGCGTATCAAGCAAAAGGATCCGTAGCGACTCGTAGGGAAGAGTCTGCAACTCCCCAGCCAGCAGTTCATAGATCACTCCGGCACGGTCAACTCGCTGTCTCTCCAACTCGGGACGGGCCATCCTCCTTCCCATCTCAAAGGCGGCCTTCAGTTCGGCAGCCTTGGCGGGTCCCATGCCGGGTAATGAAGAAAGCTCCTCGATCGAACATCCGGCCATTCGCCTCAGACTGCCCCATTCGGCCAACAATGATCTGGCTAGGGAAAGGACATCCAGGCCGACCTTCCCAGTCCTCAGGAACAGGGCGAGCAATTCGGCATCGGTAAGGACTGCGGCACCATGACTGAAAAGCCGTTCTCGCGGCCTCTCGGCACGGGGAATGTCCCCGAAGCATGAAGAAATCATGTAAGAAACTATGCCACTCCCTGCAATTCGCAAGGGAGACTCACGCTGCCGGCTTCAATTTCCTTAGCAAAGTGAATCGAGAACTCCTCGCAGATACTCAGTCATGGAATGGAGCGCGGCCGCATGGCGGTTTTTCTGCACCTTTTCCAGCTCGGCATCAGCCTCATCCACCAAACTACGCGCGGCCTGAACAGCGGCAGGCAAGGCGCCACGGGAGGTCACCAGTTCGACAAGCCGTGAAGGGGAAATCCCCTCTTCGGAAAGAAGCATGGACTGAAGCTCATCCCGATCCTTGGGAGAGGAGTTCTGAAGTAGCAGCAGGACGGGTAGAGTAAACTTGCCGCAGGCAATGTCTGTTCCAAGCGTCTTACCGATCATCTCCTCGTCTCCGACCAGGTCGATGCAGTCATCGAGTACCTGATAGGCGATCCCGATCTTGTTACCGTAATTCTTAAGGGCACTGATCACGGCAGGAGAAGCCCCGCTGAGAAAAGCTCCAAGCTCGCAGGAGACAGCAAACAGTGCACCAGTCTTCATCTGGACCATCCGGTAGTACTCGGAAAGCGGTATATTCAGGTCGAAGCGACGCTGAGTCTGGAGAATCTCTCCCGTGCAGACATCGGCGGCCGCATCGGCGATTCGTCGGGAAATATCGGAGTTTGAAAACTTGGTGGAAAGCCGGAGAGCATGGGCAAACAGTACATCACCGACCAAAACTGTCAGGGAGTTCCCCCACTTGGCATTGAGCGTCGGTCGGTCACGGCGACGATCGGCGCCATCCATGATATCGTCATGGACAAGGCTCGCTATGTGAATCAATTCCACGATCACAGCCAAATCGACATGATCAGAGACAATCCGTCCGGTGGCCCCTCCTGAGAGAAGTGCCAGCGCAGGTCTCAAACGTTTGCCACTACCACCGATGGCATACTCGAAATAATGCTCAATGCCCGCATCCACGGCCTTAGATTGCTCGTGGATCCTCTCCTCAACAGAGTAAAGATCGGGACCAATCAGCTCGATAGCCTCCGCAAAGGCGGCATTAGATCGCGGGTCAATTTCTTTGGAAGACCATCTTGTGAAATTTTTCACAAGGGAACTTTCGTCGATATACCCCGTATCGTCAACATCGAGCAAAGAAGGATGTTATTTAGGTCTCTGAGGGCCGGCACCCAAGCGGATGGATTCACGGATCAAGGGAAACGGCAGGAGACGGCTTCCACGAACCAGCAATGCCAGCAGTCGATTCGGAATGACTCCGGGTTTATTCCGCTCAATCCCCCGCAAAGCAGCTCGGACAACCAGTTCTGCAGGAGTCGCCAGTGCAGGATGGGTGCGATCCATCGCTCGAATGGTCTGACCGTCACGGGATGCGACCTCAAAGAATTCCGTGGGCACAGGCCCAGGACAGAGTGCCGTGACAGTTATCCCTTCAGGGGCAAGCTCCATACGGAGAGCCTCACTGAAGCTTGTCACATAGGCCTTGGTGGCTGCATAGACGGCCATCTCAGGTAGCGGATAGAATCCTGCCACGGAGCTGACATTAAGGATACCCGAGGGACTCTGCGATCGGAGCATCGGCAGAAGAAGGTGGGTCAGATGGGTCAGCGCGGTGACATTCACTTCCAACAGAGGGGCAAGACGCTCCCAGTCGGCGCTGTCAAAGGGGCCAAGTTCACCAAGGCCGGCATTATTGATCAGAAGATTAAGCGGAACTTCCTCACGGATGATCCATGCAGTCAGACGCTCGCGCTCCGTGGATTGGGAAAGATCCGCCTTGAAGCAATCGATTCTCAAATTGGGATGCAAAATCTTCAGTGCATCGGAAAGCGAGGAAAGGCGTTCTTCGCGGCGCCCCACGAGGATCAGGCGCGAGGCGACAGAGGCAAGCTGACGCGCAAACTCGGCTCCAAGTCCCGCCGTAGCTCCGGTAATAAGAGCCGTGCAGTCTTTGATCGTGAATCGTTGTTTTTTCATTTTGTAGGGTGATCTTTGCGGAAGATCTCACGAATCGGATGTTCATCTAAGACATTGGGTTCGATCCCCCCCAGTCGATTGCCATCGTATAGCTGTATCCCGACATAGAAGAAAAGGGGCGAGATCGGCACCTGATCCCTTACTAGCAATTCCTCCGCACGGCGCATGATGCCGAATCTCTTGCCAGGATCCATCTCGGCAGCAGCATCATGGATCATACGGTCATAGTCAGCATTCTTCCATCCCGTGCGGTTGTTACCGCTCTCGGAAAGGAAGAGATCAAGGAAGGTGTTTGGATCCGGGTAATCCCCCACCCAACTGGAGCGGGCAATCCCAAAATCCAGCGAACCAAGCGAGTTCAGATAGACCTTCCACTCCTGTCTGGCGAGCTGCACAGTGACTCCTAGGCGCTCTTTCCACATCGACTGAAGCTCGATCGCCACGCCCTCGTTCAACTCCCCCTCGCTGTAGAGATAGGTCGTTAGTGGGAACCCCTTGCCGTCGGGATACCCCGCCTCGGCGAGTAAACGACGGGCTTCTTCCTGATTTTCGGGAAGTCCCTCTGGAGCCGTGTATCCGTTAATACCTGGAGGCACAAAGCTCAGCGCATCAGTCTCCCCCGCCCTCGTGATCTTGGTAGTGATGCGTTTGCGATCGATGGCCATGTCGAAGGCCTTGCGCACGCGCACATCGGTGAAGGGTCCCTTGGCGCAATTGAACCTGAGGAAAAAGGTACCGAGGAAAGGGGCGGCATGGAAATCAGAACGAGTCTTGAGCGCATCCAGTAAGGAAGGTGGAGCCAGCCCCTTGTCCATGATAAGATCTGCCTGTCCTGCGGCATAGAAGTTGTAGGCAACATTCGCCTGACTGATCGGCAGCACCTCGACGGTCCGGAGTCTGACGTTTTTAGCATCCCAGTAGAGAGGATTCCTTGTTAAATGGATCACGTCGTTGATCCTCCAATACTCCAGAAGAAAGGACCCATTCCCAACAAGCTTTCCAGGCTTCACCCAATCATCCCCGTACTTTGCAATCAGATCTATACGTACAGGATAGAGCGTCGGAAAGGCGCAGAGATCTAGGAAATAGGGGACAGGTTGTTTTAGCTCCACACGAAGCGTTGCGTCATTCAGGGCCTTTACGCCTACCGACTTGAAGTCGGGGGTCTTGCCCGCTGGAATATTGGCATAATCCTCGGCTCCCTTAACCGAAAAGAGCTGGTAGCTGTAGGCGGATGCCGTCGTGGGATCGAGAGTCCTGCGCCATGAGTCGACAAAGTCGTGTGCCGTCACTGCCCTCCCGTCACTCCATCTGGCATCGGGGCGCAAGTGAAAGGTGTAGACACAATGATCGGGGGAAATCTCCCAAGAAGAGGCTACTCCGGGCCCGGCGACTCCCTTGCGGTCGAAGCGAAGCAATCCCTCGAAGAGCGTATTCACGATTCGCCCCTCGGGTTGTCCAGTGATCAAAGCCGGGTCGAGTGTCTCGGGTTCAGCCCCATTGATGAAAATGAGATCAGGACGCTCGCGATGTCCGGAGCAACCCGTCGTCACCAGAAAAAATGCTGAGGAAATCAGCGCGATCAGCCACCTGCTCATGGTGCCGGCACCGCGTGCGTGCAGGGGAACCCTTTGGCAAACTCATCCAGGCTTTGCATGGTTGTCTCCGCGATATTGCGTAGGGCATGCATGGTCAGAAAGGCCTGATGGCCGGTCACGATGACATTGGGGAAGGTCAGCAGCCGGGCAAAAGTGTCGTCCCTAATAATATCGGAGGAGTGGTCCTCAAAGAATAGGCAGGCCTCTTCCTCGTAGACATCGATAGCTAGGAAACCAACCTTACGGCTCTTGAGCCCCTCTACCACGGCGGGAGTATCGATAAGGGCGCCTCGGCTTGTATTGATCAAGAAAACGCCATCCTTCATCAGCTTCAGTGCCTCATTATCGATGAGGTGGTAGGTAGAGGGCATCAACGGCACATGCAGCGTCAGAATATCCGAGTAACGAAAGAGCTCCTCCCGGGTGTCGACATAGGAGGCTAGCAGCATGACCTGCTCATTCGGTTCTTCGTCATAGGCGAGGATCTTGCAGCCGAAGCCGCTCAGGAGTTTCACCACCTCGGTACCGATACGGCCGGTACCGCAAACTCCGACCGTCATATCGCGCAGTTCGAAACCGCAAAGTCCCTCCAGGTTGAAATCGGCACGCCTCACACGGTTATGCCCCTCATGAATGTGGCGACCCAGAGTCAGAATCAGTCCGATGGTGAATTCCGCAACGGCATTGGGTGAATAGGCAGGCACATAGGCGAGTGTGATCCCTAATTCGCAAGCCGCCTGACGGTCGATTTGGTTAAATCCCGCGCTGCGGGTTGCCAAGAAGCGCGTTCCTCCTGCCGCAAGTTGTTCAAGGATGCTCCTGTTCGCCACATCATTCACAAAAATCAGGACGGCCTCATGACCAGCGGCTAGTAGAGCGGTTTGGACGTCGAGTCGCGACTCAAGGAAAGTGAACTCAATGGGGAAACCATCGGCAGATTTCTCCAGGACCGGGCGCTCGTAGCGCTTGGTATTGAAGACAGCGACCTTCATAGAAAGAGAAGGGTGAAAGCGGAAACTTGAAAACTGAGTAAAAAGCTACTGACCCGTTTTTGCCCCAGTCGACCCAGTCCAGCACTTCGACCCATTAGGTTTTCCTACAGGCTCCGGAGTCACCTTCTGATCGCGATTGGATCTCCGGATCACATCCCTGTAATAGTAGGCCGAGGGCTTGAGAACCCTCTCTTTGGTCTTCGGATCCATGGTGGAGAGCCCGAATTTCGGAAGGTAGCCGTAGTGCCACTCATAGTTGTCGGCAAGCGACCAGACAAAGTACCCCTTCACGTCATATCCTTCATCCATGGTCTGTCTGATCTGGGCGATGTGATCGCGCAGGTAAGAAAGACGCTTCTCCTCGTTTTTTGTAGCGATGCCGTTCTCCGTGATCATCATCGGCTTGTCATAGCGTTTGCCAACATAACGGATCTGTTTTCCGAGGCTATTTGGATCAATGCGCCATCCCATCATCGTGAAGTTGGGGCCGTGCTTCATCCCCTCGGAAAGAAGACTCAGGGGACCAGCCATCTGACTGTAGTAATAGTTAAATCCGATGATATCACAGACATCGTAGATCCGGTCGAGGTGGTCAAAATTGGAGTGCATGACCGTATTGTAGAGCAGACCGCCAGGATCGAGTGGGGCGGGTGTCCACCAAGGGAGCGCCTCAACGCTCAGAACCTTGGCCGAGGGCTTCACTTTCTTGATCCGTGCCGCCGCATCGCGGAACATCTCCGCACTGGCGATCGTAGCGGCTTCGTAGCCCTTGAAATCGAAGATGTGGCAGGGAGGCCAGAGACCTATGATGTAGGCGGTAAGAACCTGCCCGTTCGGCTCGTTCTCCGGTGCATAGTAGGTGGCGTAAGGGGCCGTCGCCACGACCACCTTTTTCACGTAGAGGTTCCAGCGTTCCCGGGCCAACGGATGAAGCCAGTTGGTCTTCGAGCTATCCTTCGTGTCGGTCAGCCATGAGGGGAAGGTGAAATGCCAGAGGGTCACGACCGGCTCGATTCCAGCCTCCTTCAGCTTCCGGCACATGCGAACATACCCCTGCACAGCCTCCTCGTTGTAGTGGCCGGGCTGCGGTTCGACACGTGCCCACTCGATGCTGAAGCGGTAATGAGTGACGCCGATCTTCTTTAGGGCGGTGAGATCCTTGTCGAAGTCACTCCAAGTGTAGAGAGCATTCCCCACAACGGGGGCTTTCTTCTGCTGAACAAGTAGGTCCCAGTCGCGCACATAGTAGTTCTTCTCACCGGGCTTCTCCGCCTTGTTCTCGTACTGGAGACTGCTGGTGGAGATGCCCCAGGCGAAGGGGGCGTAACCCTTGAGCTTTTCCGCGCGGTTCTCCGGGGCCTTGTCGAGCGGGCCGAGCGGATGGAGGACGCAACCGGGAAGGATCGTCAGGATGGCCGCGACTGCCACGGGAAGGATGAACTTGGTCATAGTCATGGGCGTGGCGTGGTGGCGGAGGTGGACTGCTTGAGCTTGTCCGTCGCCTTCGCGGTGAGCAACTTCAGGTCACCCATCGAGTCGCGGTAAAATCCCCTCAGATCAGGAACCATTTCCGACCACGACTGCGTGGTGCCGGAGAGGAATTTTTCGAAATTCTTTTGGCGATCCTCCCTCAGCTCACCTCGGGAGTCATTGACCACATGGAAGGGGAGCGTGTTCCTGCGATACTCGTCATCGGAGACACGGGCAAGGTCGAGGCGTTTTGCATCATAGATCGAGATCCACCATCCCCCGTAGGAATCGGGTGCATCCTGAGGGGCCACCTCGAAGGTGAACTTTCCGACTTTCCTGACACCGCCGCGGTCACTGATCCCATACAGTGCGGAAATCTCCTCCCGGGAAGTCAGGATACCGGCCAGATAGTCCCTAGCGACATTCTTGAAGCGCTTCAGCGCAAGCCCCTTGCCGTAGACACCGAACTCCACGCACACCGGATCCTCGGGATTGCCGTACACATTCAGCTCGGTGCGCTTGTTCACCCTGAAGGAGAGGTAGGGAATGTTGCGCAGACGACCATTGTCGATCGTCGTGGCGGGCACCTGCCTAAAGGATCGGATATTGTCATCGGTGCGAAGGTCCTGAACGATCATCCGCCATGGGGGAAGCTTGCCCGGATCGGCGATGTCGGCGAAGTAGACCAAGGCATCCCCCTCGTCCATGATCCGGCGGATCCTTGACTTGGGGATCGTCACCTCGCCCATGCGCTGTTGGAGAATCACCCCCTTGGCGTCGTTCTTGAGGATCAGGCCGTGGAGCTCGCTGCCGTCGTTCAGCATGAGGGTGTCGGGTGCCAGACGGCCGTTGGACGGATCGATGGCCCTTAGCGGCTGCACCATCGTCAGCAGCAATGCCGCGGCAGAGAGGGAAAAAATGCGCTTCATCATTGATCGTTCGATCCCTTGCTACTAGGGCTTGTCCCATGCATCAAGCAACCTTACGGATAAAGATACCGTTTTTCCTGCTACTTCTGCTCACCCTTGCCTTTTGCGGATGCATCTCGCCCGTTTCTCACTACCGGCCTCCGGCCAAGGCGATCGTTCTGAAAAAACTGCCAAAAGAGCCATTCTGGTGGGGCACCTCCACCGCATCGTTTCAGAATGAGGACCGGGGATGCGCCCCCGGTTCCAAGTGGTATTACAGGACGGATTGGGACTGCTTTGCCGATGAGGGAGGGGCACCTCCCCGCGGTGACGAGGGAGTCTTTTCCTGGAGCGAATTCGACAAGGATCTGGCCGCCCTCCGAAAACTGGGAGTGAATCATTTCCGCTTCGGCGTCGAATGGGCACGGATCGAGCCGCGTAAGGGGGTCATCAACGAGGCGGCCCTCCGCCAGTATGCCGGGATGGCGCGCAAGTGCCGTGAGGCCGGGATCGAGCCGCTCATTACCCTCTGGCACTTCACTTTCCCAGACTGGCTCTGTCCCAAGGACAAGACCAAGGCCAACTTCCTCAACCCCGACGTCCGCACCGCCTGGCAGGCCCACGTCCGGCGCGTTGTGAAGGCCACCAAGGGGGATGTCCGGATCTATATCCCGCAGAACGAGCCCAATGGGGCCCTCCAACTCGGATGGCTGGCCGCTCACTGGCCCCCCGGACTCCTGATGCGTCCCGGCTCCTACAAAAAGGCGATGCGCGTCTCCGCCGACATGTTCCGCGACGCCGCAGGGATCGTCAGGGAAGAGCGACCCGACGCCCTGATCATGGGCATCTATTCCCTGCCCCACTGGAATAAGGCCCGCTTCCTCGACCCCACGCGCTCCGTCTACAACCTGATGCAGCACCAGAACTTCGACCAACTCGACATGGTGGCCGACACCTGCGACCTGATCGGGGTGAACTACTACTACTCCCAGCAGGCCAGCGCGATTCGCTTCATCTTCCGACCCAGCGGGGAGCATAACTCCGGATACACACAGCTCGGATGGGAGATCGTCCCCACGGGTCTCTATCACATCCTCAAGGATATCGACGGGCGCTACCACAAGCCGATCGTCATCTCCGAGAATGGCATCGGCACCCAGAGCGGCCAGAAATCGATCCGTTACTTCCGCGAACACATCGCGCAGATGCGCCGCGCGATCAACGAGGGAGTGGATGTCAGGGGTTATTTCCCATGGACCCTCGTCGACAACTACGAGTGGACCGAAGGTTGGAACCACGCGCAGTTCGGCCTCTTCTCCTACGACAAGAAGACCCACAACCGCATCCCCACCCCCTCCGCCTTGTGGTACGCCAAGTTCATCGAGGCATATCCGGAGCCGTGAGGAGGAGAGATAAAAGGATGAAGGCTAAAGGCTAAAACGGCAACGGCGTGGGTCAGGACATGAAGCAGGCGGAAATCACCAGAATCGTTGATGAGGTGATCCGCGGTAGGCGCTCGGCTCGGGGATTTCTGCCGACACCCGTGTCCAAAGAAACCATCCTGGAGATTCTGGATGTTGCTGCCCGCGCCCCCTCCGGGACGAATACACAGCCCTGGCAAGTGATCGTGGTGAGCGGGGAGAAGAAGGAATCCCTCAGCAAGGAACTCATCGAGACCGCACTAGATCCGATCAACGCGGGGAAGCATGCACAGGAATACTCCTACTATCCTGAGAAGTGGGTGCCACCCTATATCGATCGGAGGCGCAAGGTAGGCTACGATCTCTATGGACTACTGGGCATTGCGAAGGGAGAGCGTGAGCGCATGGATCAACAGTTTGCGCGCAATTACTCCTTCTTTGATGCACCGATCGGACTCTTCTTTACCATCGATCGGATCATGGGACAGGGCAGCTGGCTCGACTACGGCATGTTTCTACAGAACGTCATGCTGGCCGCGCACGCCCGAGGACTCGATACCTGCCCTCAGGCGGCCTTCTGCAAATACCACCGCATCATTGCGCGGCATCTAGAGATTCCCGAACAGCAGATGCTCGTCTGCGGCATGGCAATGGGTTACGAGGATTCTTCAAAAATCGAAAACAGACTCCGCACGGAACGCGAACCGAGCACGAGCTTCACCCGCTTTCTGGAGTAATCGACCCCAGTGCCTGCAACGTGGGAATATGGTACGGGATTCTTTTTCTGAGCCGGCGATGTGACGTGCTTTACTGTCCACCTCGGAATCATCATCAGACCTCATCACCGCCACATAAATTCCTTTTTAGGGATCAGTGGCAGACTAGTCGATCAACGAGGACTGATAGGAGGAAGAGACTCAAGCTCAACAAAATGATTGAGCCACAAGATACACAATAATGCCGTTCTTAAACCGTCTTCCCAATCGCAAAGACACGGAAGCCTATCTCCTTGAGCTTGGCGTGAGGTAGGATACTCCGTCCGTCAAAAACGAAGGCAGGCTTGAGCATGCCACTATAAATCTTCTGGAAGTCGAGATCCTTGAACTCGTCCCACTCGGTGAGAACAGCTACCGCATGCGCTCCCTCACAGGCCTCCAAGGCAGTCTTGACGACGATAAGGTTGGGATTAGTTCCCGTGCCGAGAACATCGGCTCGAATCTGCTCCTCGCTGACCTGGGGATCGTAAACATGGACCATTGCGCCTTCCGCAAGAAGGTCACGGCAGATGGCTATGGCAGCAGTTTCACGAGTGTCGTTGGTATCCTTCTTGAAGGCAAAGCCAAGGATGCCGATGTGCTTGCCGCTGACGGTATTGAAAAGGTCACTGACGATGCGCCCAGTGAAGCGGGACTTCTGCCAGTCGTTAATCTTCACGACACTCTCCCAATAGGCGGCTACCTCAGGGAGATCGTAGTGCTCGCAGAGGTAGGCAAGGTTGAGGATGTCCTTCTGAAAGCAGGAGCCGCCGTAGCCGACCGAAGCCTTGAGGAACTTAGGGCCGATACGGGAATCCTTGCCGATAGCGCGCGCAACCTCATCGACGTCTGCTCCTGTAGCCTCGCAGAGTGCAGAGATGGAATTAATAGAGGAGATGCGCTGGGCGAGGAAGGCATTGGCAACCAGTTTGGAAAGCTCGGAGGACCAGAGATTAGTAGCCAGGATCTTCTCTCGTGGGATCCAGCGGGCGTAGATGGCAGACACCTTCTCGATAGCGGCCAATCCCTCGGGGGTCTGCTCACCACCAATAAGCACTCGGTCGGGATTCTCTAGATCCTCAACAGCCGTTCCTTCCGCAAGAAACTCTGGATTGGAGAGGACTTGGAAGGTGCCGTTCTTGGAATTTGACCTGAGAATCGTGAGCATGGCTTCGGCTGTCTTCACCGGTATCGTACTCTTCTCGACGATGATCTTGGGCCCCACGGACTCCTCGGCGATCATGCGAGCAGCGGATTCGATGAATTTCAGATCAGCGGCACGGCCGGCACCGACTCCATAGGTCTTGGTCGGCGTACCAACACTGACGAAAATAATGTCGGCCTCACGGATCGCCTTGCGGACATCGGTGGTGAAGAAGAGATTTTTCCCACGGGCCGACTCTACCACCTGCTGAAGGCCTGGCTCGTAGACTGGGAGGGCATCGGAATTCCAGGCGGCAATGCGCTTTTCATTCGGATCAGTGACGGTAACTCGGATATCGGGGCACTTCGCTGCAATCATGGCCATGGTGGGACCACCAACATAACCGGCACCAAGACAGCAGATGGAAAGGGATGAGTTGGACATAAAGAGGAAAGAGGAAACGTGAGACCTGGGACTTGAAATTACTGAACCGGTTATAGAATCGAAATGCGACTCTTACTGGGCAAGGGCAGTCTTGAAATACGAAATCGTCTTTTCGATGCCCTGCTCGAGCGGGACTTTCGGCTCCCAGCCTAGGACATCCTTGGCGAGAGAGATGTCGGGCTTGCGCTGCTTCGGGTCATCTGATGGTAGAGGGAGATGAGTAATCTTGGACTTCCCACCCACCTTTTTGAGCACGAGTTCGGCCAGCTGGAGCATCGTAAATTCTCCGGGATTACCAAGGTTCATCGGGCCAACAATTTTATCCTGCTCCATAAATCGCATGAATCCGTCGACAAGGTCATCGACATAGCAGAAGGATCGAGTCTGGGAGCCCTCACCGTACACCGTGAGGTCTTTCCCCTGAAGGGCCTGAACGATAAAGTTGGAGACGACGCGACCGTCGTCGGGAAGCATTCGTGGGCCGTAAGTATTGAAGATGCGGATGACGCGAATATCGACGCCATTCTCGCGGTGATAGTCGAAGAAGAGAGTCTCGGCCGCGCGCTTCCCCTCATCATAGCAAGAGCGCAATCCGATCGGATTCACATGGCCCCAATAGGACTCGGGCTGGGGATGGACATTTGGATCTCCATAGACCTCCGAGGTAGAGGCCTGAAAGACACGCGCTTTCACCCGCTTGGCCAGTCCCAGACAGTTGATGGCCCCAACCACGGAGGTCTTCATCGTCTTGATGGGGTTGTACTGGTAATGCGGGGGGGATGCCGGGCAGGCGAGATTGTAAATCCTGTCGACCTCGAATTTGAAAGGGTCAATGACATCGTGGCGCACGAGCTCGAAGCTGGGATTGCCAATAAGATGCTGGATATTCGACTTACGACCAGTGAAGAAATTATCGAGGCAGATGACTTCGTGCCCCTGCTCGATAAGGCGGTCGCTGAGGTGAGATCCAAGGAATCCGGCTCCGCCGGTAATGAGAATACGCATTGGTAAATTTGAACTAGAAATATGGAAAAGAGAAAAGCCTCAAAAGCAATGCCTCATGGAAAAAAGAGGGAATCTACCGGCGGTCGGGTTCGAACCGACACTCTTTAAAGGAACCGGATTTTGAGTCCGGCGCGTCTGCCAATTCCGCCACGCCGGCGTGGGAAAGATGTAAAACTACCCGAGCATTGTAAGGAAGGCAAGGAAGCAACAAGGCTGCACTGAAAGCGCCGGAACTCACTCCTCACCTTTACTCAACTTCGTAAGGACGGACAGGTCTTCCAGAGTGGAGGTATCACCGGTCAGCGACTGACCACCGGCCACCTGCTTGAGCAGGCGGCGCATGATCTTGCCGGAGCGGGTCTTCGGCAGCATTTCGGCGAAGCGGACCTCGTCAGGCTTGGCGATCGGGCCGATGAGCTTGCCGACATGGTTGCGGAGTTCGTTCTTAAGTGCATCGCTGGGTTTGTGATCCTCACGCAGGGTCACGAAGGCAACGATCCCTTGGCCTTTGATCTCATCGGGACGACCGACCACGGCGGCCTCGGCAACGGCATGGTGGCTGACAAGGGCACTCTCGAGCTCGGCAGTGCCGAGGCGATGGCCGGCGACATTCAACACGTCGTCGATGCGGCCAACGATCCAGAAGTTACCCTGCTTGTCACGGCGGGCGCCGTCTCCCGTAAAGTAGGCTCCCTTCACCTCGCTCCAGTACTGCTGGCGATAGCGGGTCTTGTCACCCCAGATCCCTCGCAGCATGGAGGGCCATGGCTTGCGGATGACCAGCTTGCCTCCCTGACCGTGTGGAACTTCTTTGCCATCATCGTCGACGATGGCCGCATCGATCCCAAAGAAGGGAAGAGTGGCTGTGCCAGGCTTGCAATGCGTGGCACCAGGCAGCGGTGCGATCATGTGGGCTCCGGTCTCGGTCTGCCACCAGGTGTCGACGATCGGGCACTTCTCGTGGCCGATGTGCTTATTGAACCACATCCAGGCCTCGGGATTGATTGGCTCGCCGACGGTGCCGAGCAATCGCAGTGAGGAAAGATCGTGCTTGGCGGGATGCTCGTCACCCCACTTCATGAAGGCACGGATAGCAGTCGGGGCGGTGTAGAAGATAGTGACGCTGTAGTCGGCGATAAGCTTCCAGAAGCGATCGGACTCGGGCCAGTTCGGAGCACCCTCGTACATAAAGCAGGTAGCTCCGTTGGTCATAGGCCCATAGACAAGGTAGCTGTGACCAGTGATCCAGCCTATGTCGGCGGTGCACCAATAGACATCATCCTCACGAAGGTCGAAGACGTACTTGGTGGTGGTGTAGGTGCCGACAAGATAACCGCCGGTCGTGTGGAGGATACCCTTCGGCTTTCCCGTAGAGCCGCTGGTGTAGAGTATGAAGAGCGGGTGCTCGCTGTCGAGATGCTCAGCGGGGCAATGGGCGGTGACATACTCCATCTCGCGGTGCCACCAGACATCGCGTCCCTCCTCGATGTGGATGTCACTATTGGCGCGTCGGAAGACAATGACCTTCTTCACCGAGGCGTCCCCTTCCAGGGCATGGTCGACATTCTGCTTAAGGGTGACGAATTGGCCGCGGCGGTAGCCGCCGTCTGCGGTGACGATGAGCTTCGCGCCGGAGTCGGCCAAACGGTCCTTGATGCTCTCGGAGCTGAATCCGCCGAAGACGACACAATGAACAGCTCCGATTCTGGCACATGCCAGCATCGCGATGGAGGCCTCGGGGATCAGGGGCATGTAGATAAGGACGCGGTCCCCCTTCTTGACTCCGTTGCGCTTGAGCACATTGGCAAACTTGCAAACCTCGCGGTGAAGCTGGCGGTAGGTGATGACCTTTTTGTCACCGGGCTCCCCTTCCCAGATGATGGCCGCCTTGTTGGCGCGGGGGGTATCAAGGTGGCGGTCGAGACAGTTTACGGAAGCATTGAGTTTAGCTCCGACAAACCATTTGGCATAGGGAAGCTTCCAGTCGAGAACCTTGGTCCATTTCTTGAGCCAATGGAGTTCCTTGGCTTCGCGGGCCCAGAATTTGTCAGGGCTCTTCACCGACTCAGCATGAAGCTTCCTGTACTCGGCCATGCTCTTAATACGGGCTTTTTTAGAAAACTCGGCGGAAGGCTTGAAAACGCGGTTCTCAACAAGATGGGACTCGATGTTCTGGGACATTCTATGGAGGGGTTAAAACTTCTACTGGGGAGTGAATCTCCTTTTCATCAGAAAGCGGGAAAAAGAAAAAGGATAACCTATACCGACGCTTCCCTTCTTCACTCTCCGATTTCTCTCTCCAAGAGCTGAAAGCGGAATCGCTCGTCGTAGGAACCGTTATTGTGAGTACGGCAACAGGCAAGGCAGGCGATCCGCTTCCCTGGCCTGCGAACACGCGAGTGGCTAACTCCGCAACCCGGACAACTTAACAGGTAGCGCCGCCTCATTCGCCGACTCACAAAGGGAAGCTGATGGGTCCGCTTCTCATCGGGAATCCCAAGATCGCAGCAGGCCTCTCGCCACTCCAAGCCGTGAGGCGCAAGACGGCGGCGCCCATGGCGGTGTTGGGCCAGAAGGTGAGCTAGTTCATGGAGCAAGGTCTTCTCCACCTCGGCCTCGGAGATTTCCTTCAAGGCTGGGTTCAGCCAGACCTCCCAGCGTGAAACGATGGCGACACCGGCAGTGGTCCTCATCCGTGAATTCCAGCCGACGATGACCAAGGGCGAGAGCTTAGGCGCGATAGGATGAAGGAGTGCCCTAGCCTGCTCCTCAAGTAACGGATCGCGTTTCCGGGAATTCCCCGAAGAAGGAGGCTTTACTGCTGCGTAAACAGGCTGTCCGAAAAGAAGTTTTAGCTGACCCGTTAGCTGACCTTTCAACTGACCCACAAGTGAGCTCATATCTTCATTTCACTACACAATTAGGGATCGGGCCTGACGGTTCAGAACACGGCTCAGTGCGGCAAGAGTTCCATCGATCGCTTCCGTCGTCGTCTCCTGTCCCAGTGAGAAGCGCACGGTTGCGCGGGCTAGATCTTCAGGTGCCCCCATGGCGAGCAGTACATGCGAAGCCTGGATCGATCCCACCATGCAGGCGGACCCGCTGGAGGCGGCAACCCCTTCAAGGTCAAGACCCATCAGTAGGGTCTCTCCATCGCAACCTGGGAAGCTGACATTGAGCGTGTTGGCAAGTGAGGGAGCCGAGGCGGCATTCCGTACTGCCGAGGGGTCGATGGTTCGAATGCCTTGCCAAAGACGATCCCGAAGATCTGACTCACGGGCTTGTTTCTCCTTACCCGAAGCCTCTCTCACTGCGACTTCAGCCGCGGCGGCCATGCCGGCGATGGCCGGGACATTCTCGGTGCCAGGACGACGCTCATTCTCATGAAAGCCCCCGTGCTGGATCGCCTCAATGGAGACACCCGACCGGAGCCAGAGGAATCCAGCACCATGGGGACCATGGAACTTGTGTGCTGTAGCTGAGAGAGCGTCGACGCCAAGATCAACGGGCCTGCAGGTAATCTTGCCAAAAGCTTGGACGGCATCGCTATGGAAAAGGATACCCCTCTCCCGGCAAAGAGCTGAGAGTTCGGCAATCGGCTGGATGACACCCGTCTCGTTGTTGGCGATCATCACCGAAGCAAGCAAGGTCTCGCGCCGCAGGGCAGCAGCAAAAACCTCCAGATCGATCACTCCTTGAGCATCGACAGGAATCTCGGTCAGTTCGAATCCCTCCCTCTCAGCCAAGGAACGCATGGCATGGAGCACTGCATGATGCTCGGTAGAGACGGTAACAAGGTGATTTTTACTTGAGGAGCGGTGTTGCCGTGCCAGTCCCAGGATCGCCAGATTGCAGCTCTCCGTACCGCCGGAGGTGAAGATGATCTCATGGGATTTGGCCCCGAGTAGTGCGGCGATCCGGTCACGGGCCTCATCGATGGCAGCTCGGGCGACTCTAGCAGAGGCATGAATGCCGGAGGGATTACCCAGCAGATCCCCCAGAAGGGGCAGCATGGCGTTCCTGGCTTCGGAAGAGAGCGGTGTGGTTGCGTTGTGATCGAGATAGATCATGAAGAAAGGATTGTATGAATATTCTCTCAATCGGATGCGCTCGGCAATGCCTCAAAAGCTCGCCCGCTCGAATCCGAACAACCTCATCGTACGCTGATGCTCTCCTTGCCATCGTCCTCAGCCTGTAACAGCATGGCACGTCCTATGACCGCAGATTCGATTATTCCAGACCTTCAGGCCGCAATCCTCTGCGAGGATGTCCGTGCCGAAATTAGCGGCCAACAGACACTCATCGGCGTGATTGGGGCTATCCCGACGCCCACGCTACCGATCGCGTTCTTCAAGCTCTGCCTCTGGACCCGCTGGTGTGGCGGTAGTGGCGACTTCATCCAAAAGTGCCTCATCTATGATCCAGAGGAGGATCAAGCGATTGCGCAGGCGGAGGTTCCCTTCAGCCTTTCCGATCTGAACGCGCATGCCACGAATGTGCATTTCTTCGGCGGAGTCCAGTTCCAGAAATACGGGACCTACCATGTCGAGGTCCTGATCGACGATCAGATCCAGCTCAGGATTCCCGTACCCGTACTCCAAATGGAAGTTCCCCGACCACCGAGCAATTATTAAGGCCTAGGCATCCTAGGATGCTAAAAATCGAGTATCTCACCATCCTCGGGAGTAAAAATATCGGAGATGAGAGGCAAGAGTTCCTCCATCTTTCCATGAAGTTCCTCCCGATCATTTGCCACATCCTCCGAAAGATGAATCAGGCAGAGCGCATTCAGGTTGGCCTCGCGGAGAACCCCTACAAGTTCGTTCTTGCTGACATGGGAGAGTTCGCAGACGAGGACATTCGCAGGCGTTGACACCAACTCGACAAGGTCGTCAGCAGAGGAAAGATCACCACTGAAGATGGCCCGGAAATCACCAGCAATGATTTCCAATGAATAGGAATTGCACGGAAGCGCGGCAACCGCACCAGGAAGAGAACGGTAGCACCGCTCGAGATGACGATTGGAAAACGGCGTCACGGAGATACTCCCCTCGGCGAGCATCTGCGACTCCCGATTCTGCCAGGCAATCCAGACGACCGGGAATCCTAACCCCTCCTCCGTGAGGTAGAGTGCATTGATCCAGGCATGGATCGGGGCAATCATCTCCTCAGGGAGAGCGATCTCGAGAGGCTTCGTTCGTTCCAGGAGCATCGCCCCCTGAAGCAGGGCGGGCAGCCCTCCGATGTGATCGACATGGCCGTGAGTGATCAGGACGGCATCGAGGTCCCGAATCAAGGTTCCACGATCGCGCAGAGAATGGACGCACGGTTCACCAGCATCGATGAGCAGATGTTTTCCCTCCAGAAGTAGAAGAGAACTGGCAAAGAATCGGTCGGCCTGAGGAAAGCCGGAACCTGTACCGAGAAAGCTGATGGATGGCATGAGTGCAGAAGGTTGCCCGACAAAACTGAAAAGCGAGCGTAAAGGGCACTCTAGCAAAAAAACACTTTTCCTCTTTGACACCTACCTCGTCACTCCCTACTCTTTACCTCCTTTCCCGAAATCCGTATGAAGACTTTTTCCGCTAAAGCCCCCGAGGTTAAACGCCAGTGGTGGGTGATCGATGCCAAGAACCAATACCTCGGCCATGTTGCCGTGCAAGCCGCCAATCTCCTGCGGGGCAAGCATAAGGCTATCTGGACGCCCCATGTGGACACCGGCGATTTTGTCGTGGTGATCAATGCGGCTGAAATCCAGATCGGCGGCAAGAAAGAGACCCAGAAGAGCTACATGAGCTTCTCCGGATTCGTCGGAGGTCATAAGTCCGAGACCTTCCGCCAGCGTCGCGAGCGTCGCCCCGAACTCCTCATCGAGCGTGCGGTCAAGGGAATGATCCCCCACAACCGTCTCGGAAGCACGGTCTACCGCAAGCTCAAGGTTTACAAGGGATCCGAGCATCCTCATACGGCTCAGAATCCTCAGCCTGCCAAGTAACTCATTTCCCAAAAAAGATCTCCATACATCTCATGGCCACCGCTAAAACACCTACCACAGGTACCACAGGACGCCGCAAGACGGCTGTCGCTCGCATTAATATCGCTCCGGGTTCCGGAAAGATCAGCGTCAACGGCAAGAACTTCGAGGATTACTTCACCACCATCTCAATGCAGAACACTGTCCTCAAGCCTCTTGAGGTCGTGAATGCCATCAAATCCTATGATGTCGAAGCCAAGACCTCCGGTGGTGGTCTTCAGGGTCAGGCCGGTGCACTCAGTCTTGCCATTGCCCGCGCTCTCAACGAATTCAACGAAGCCAACCGTCCTCTACTCAAAACAGACGGCCTCCTGACCCGCGACTCCCGCAGACGCGAGCGTAAGAAGCCAGGTCGCCCGGGTGCCCGCAAGCGCTTCCAGTTCTCCAAGCGTTAATTCGCCCAGTACTTTCGGCACGATTTTTGTGCCACCTTTCAAGAAGAGCTTCCTGCAAAGGAAGCTCTTCTTCTTTATAGCCAAGGCCTAGGAGACAGTTCCCGAGAAATGAAGCATCATCAGAACAATGTGATCCGTGCCGCATGGAAAGAATCCCTGACTGCGCTCCGTGCGAATCTGATCCCCGGACTGTTCCTTCAACTCCTCATGGCCTTCATGGCCGCAACCTACTTTCTGAGTCCGGACGCCAGAGCCACATTCGAAAAACTGACGCTTCTGCGCTCCCACTGGGGACTACTTTTTTCCTTTATCGGCACCTCAGCGGCCTCGGCGGTTCTACCCGAATTTCTGCAACTCCTTCTTCGCAGAAAACTCGGAACAAACTCTAGCACTCTCGGACAACGTCTTCTCTTCGCAGTTCCTTTCTGGGGACTCATCGGCATGCAGGTCGATCTTTTTTATCGACTGCAATATGCCCTTTTCGGCCCCTCGGACACGGCCTTGGTGATCATAAAAAAAGTCCTCGTTGATGCCTTTCTCTATTGCCCTCTTCTGGCAATGCCGCAGGCTGTTTGTATCTTACTCTGGAGAGACCACGGCTTCACGCTTCGCGGATTCAGAGGCCATCACCCAGTGCCTTTCTATGCTTTGAGGATTTTCCCTGTCCTGATGGCGAACTGGATGGTCTGGATTCCGCTTGTCACCATTATTTACTCGCTGCCTGCGGCACTCGGGGTCCCGTTCTTTATCGTGGCCCAATCGTTCTGGGTCATGGTCTTCACAACCCTCTCCGAGAAGAATAAATAGCCTCTCGTACTGCTTCGCACGATTGCCAACGGCTTCCCTTATCTCTTAATTACCCACTACCGACACACGCACTATGGAACCCAACCTTCTTCAGATTCTCTTTCTCGGCCTCGTTCAGGGAGCAGCCGAACTCCTTCCTGTCTCGAGCTCAGCCCACGTGATTGTGGCTGAAAAGCTTATGGGCTTGGATCCTTCCAGCCCAGCGATGACCTTCCTTCTTGTGATGCTTCACACCGGAACTATGGTCGCGGTCATCGCTTATTTCTGGAATGCATGGAAGAGGACTTTCTTTGCGAGCGCCGCAAGTCTCCGGGAGACAGCAGTGAATGTTTTCGTGGCTACTGTCGCGACCCTGGTCGTCGGTTTGGCTCTGAAAGTCCTCATCGAGAAGGTCTTCATGCACGGCACTACCAAGGATGAGATGGAAGATCTCTTCGGGCACCTTCCCCTGGTCGGCGGAGCTATCTTTACTGCAGGAGTGCTGATCCTGGTAGCGGGACATCTGCGCGGAAGTCAGGGCACCCGCTCACTGGGGATTCTCTCCTCGGCCTGGATCGGCATCTCGCAGGGCTTCTGCCTGCCGTTCCGTGGACTCTCACGATCAGGCACCACGATCTCCGTGGGTATGCTTCAGGGCATCAACCGCCAACGTGTCGAGGAATTCAGCTTCGCCCTGGCGGTGATCATCACCCCACCCGCAGTGGCCAAGGAGCTCATGAGACTGCTCAAGTCCCATGCCGAGGCAGCCTCCCCACACCACCTTCTCCATCTGATCGGCCCAGGTCTCATCGGCATGATCGGTGCCTTTGTGGCGGGCCTGCTCGCTCTCCGGCTTCTCTCCTCCTGGTTAGAGAAAGGTCACTGGGCATGGTTCGGCTATTACTGTGTCGCCTTCTCGGGCTTTGTTTTCTTTCTCGCCTCCCGCGGATACTAACGATACATCACAACTCATGAAGTTCTTCACCCCTCCCCTCTTATCTCTCTTGTTCGCGGCTCTTTTCTTGTCTGGCTGCTCGTCAGGGCAGAACAAGGAGACACTGCTGACTGCTGCCGGATTCCGCACGGTCGTTCCGACCACTCCCAAACAGATCGCCCAACTCAAGACCCTCCCCCAGCTGAAGGTCATCCCTGTCACCAAGAACGGAAAGACGGCTTTCCTGTTTGCGGATGCCTCTCGCAACACCCTCTTGATCGGAAACCAAAAGCAGTACACCGCTTATCAGCAGTATGCTCTCCAGTATAAAATGCAGCAGGACAAGGAGGCGACCGCCGCTCTCAATGCCGATGCATCGCAGTGGGGTTGCTGGGGTGGGATGGATGGACCGTTCTGGGGACCAGGCTTCTATTAATCGTTACAAATTCCCATCTTAGACCCCACGTTTGTGAAGCACTCAGCAATTCTACTTCTCTGTATGGCCGGACTGGTGGCCTGCTCGAATCTCAGCGAAAAAAGAACCCTCTTGGCCGCTGCAGGATTCAAGACGATTCCAGCGACGACTCCAGCTCAGTTAGCAAAGCTCAATTCCCTGAAATCCGGAAAAGTGGTTCCCTTGGTTGGAAAGAATGGAACTGTTTATGTCTTCGCTGATACGGCTCGCAAAGCTCTTTTGGCGGGGAATGCATCCCAATATGAGGCCTATCGTAAACTTAAGGTAAGTCAGCAGAAAATCGATGAGAAGCTCTTGGATGCCCAAGTCAACATGGATGACAACGACTGGAACGCTTGGGGACCATTAAGTGGCTACGGCAACGGGTGGAGTGTGGCTTCCGATCCTCTCTAATTAGTCTCCAACTGACGCGCTCCAGATTCCAGCTCTCTCATGATCGCTCATGAGTAATGGCAGAAGAGAGGATCTATTAAGCCAAACTACTCGCTAGGGGTAAACTGGGTAATCTTAGTACCTTGAACTCCTAGACCTGCCATCAACCCCTTCTGGCCGAAGAAGAAGGCGAAAATTCCCTTCTGCATGGTGGTGGTGGACATAGAAGAAGTGAATCCCTCATCGGCAACGACAAGTGATGGAGCGCCACCGAGTTCGAATCCTCCACTCTTGTTAAGATAATGAAGGGAGCGTTCATCCATGAAGAAGAGGGCGTAAGAAAACTTCTGGATTCCCGCCTGCAGCCCATAGGAGACGGCCGATGTGTTGAAGTATCCGGCGACATGACCATCCTTGAAAAGAACTCCGTTGCCAGTCTGCGCCCCACCGATGAATCCTGCCTTGTAAACAGTGGGAAAAATTAAGACCGCAATAGATTTCTCGCTGATCGCCCGGGCACCGGGGTTATTCCTATAAAGTCTGTGGAGTGCTTTCTCCGACTGATACCTGAGTTCCGAAGCCGTCTCAGCCTTGGCTTGAGGAATCAGTAGCAGAGTGGCGACGAGGGCCAAGGCGGCAATGAAACTGAGATGAAGTGTCTTCATGGATGATATTGATTGTGGGGTTACAGAAAATTCAATCAGCGCCGAAGTTGCATCTGGACCTCGGCATTGTTTATTGAGAGATCAAGGATGCGCTGGCCCGGCAGCGTCTTGGTGCTGAGACAATCAAGGTTCCCGTCACGACCAATAACAATAACGGCAAATCCTTTGGTCACATCATAAACGGATGCCACCGCCGCGGGGTCATCCACAAGAATGAACGGGATATTGGAAGGGATGCGCCCTCCCTCCGAGGTAAAAGCGGCAAAGAAAAGCATCCCTTGGGAAGCAAGGCGCTCGTAGCAGCCCTTGAGTTCCTTCATCTGGGAACGGAAAGCTCGGTCCTTGGGCGAGGATGCGATGAGCAAGACGACAGGTTTACCCTTGAGCGAGGCAAGTGTGATCTTGCGGCCGGCCGAGGCACCTCCGGTAAAACCCGGTGCGGCGTTGACCACCAGAGAATCCTTCGCGAGCAGCTTCATCCCATTTGCTCCCAGGATCAGCGATGTGATCAGGAAGAGAACGATACTCCTGAAACGTGCGGCACTCTTCATGAAGGATCGGTAGCTGGTAACGTAAAAACCCGTGACGACTTAGACAGTCATGAGCTCGGCTTCCTTGTGGGAGACGTGCTTGTCAATCGACTCAACCTGCTTGTCGGTGAGCTTCTGGATCTCCTTCTCGGAGCGCTCAAGATCATCCTCGGTGATGTCTCCTTCCTTCTGAAGTTTTTTTGCACCCTCCATCGCCTCACGACGGCAAGCGCGCACACGGACACGCGTCTCTTCAGCGATCTTGTTAATGGTCTTCACAAGATCCTTCCGACGCTCCTCGGAAAGCTCGGGAATGCGCAGGCGGATGAGCTTGCCGTCGACTGCGGGATTAATGCCGATCTTGCTTTCCTGGAGGGCCCGCTCGATATCCTGGACGGTTCCGGCGTCGAAGGGCTGGATCACGAGTAACCTGGGCTCGGGAGAAGTAATGAGGGCAAGTTGCTTCAGCTTCATGCTGCTGCCGTAGGCTGTGACATCGATGTTCTCAACAAGGGCCGGTGAGGCCTTTCCGGTGCGGATCGCATTGAACTCATGCATCATGAATTCTCCGGCTTTCTCCATGCCGGCTTCGGCTTCAAAAAGGACTTCCTCTGCGCTCATAGTCTGTGGTGTGGTGAAGGGTGAATTAGGGAAATTTCCCTAGAGGGCTGGCGTGGTATCCGACACGAGGGTTCCGATAGCTTCGCCGCGTACAGCACGTAGGATATTCGCGGGATCGGACATGTCAAAAACGATGATCGGCATGGCATTGTCCATGCAGAGGGAAAAAGCCGTCGAGTCCATCACCTCCAGGCGGCGACTCAATGCTTCCGAGTAAGTCAGGGTATCGAAACGCTTCGCCTCAGAGTTCTTCACGGGATCAGAGTCGTAGATCCCGTCGACCTTGGTTGCCTTGAGGATGATATCGGCACCGATCTCATTGGCACGGAGCGCGGCGGTCGTATCGGTCGAGAAGAAAGGATTACCGGTACCCGCGACGAAAATAACGATGTGGCCGTTCTCCAGATGGCGGATAGCCCGGCGAACAATGAAGGGTTCAGCAACGTTGTTCATCTGGATGGCGGTCTGGACGCGCGTGGAATGGCCTAGATCCTCCAGGGCACTCATCAGCGCCATCCCGTTGATCACCGTGGCAAGCATCCCCATATAGTCCGCCGTGGCACGATTCATCCCCCGGTGGCTTGCGGCGAGACCGCGCCAGATGTTGCCTCCCCCAACCACAACTGCCACCTCCACTCCCATCTTGCGAACCTCTGCAATGGAGGCCGCCACTTTTTGCACGATTTGAGGCGAGACGCTATCAGAACTCCCCTTCTCCTTAAGTGCCTCACCACTTATCTTAAGGACGATGCGGCTGTATTTCGGTGAAGACGACAAGGTATCGGACATGAGGACAAATCAAACCGCAGGAGAGGCCCGAGGCAAAGTCAAATCGGCACCATCAAATCCTCACAACCATGCCCTTACGGGCCAGTTTTCAGCGCTCGACCGCGCGCAAAGGCAGCCGAATGCATCCGTGCCTTTCCCTCGGGCTGGATCATTCGAAGCAGAAGCCCTCCCTCACCGCAGGCGACCAGCACTCCTCGTTCATCGACCCGGAGAATGCTGCCCGGCTTTCCCGAGGCCTTCCGGGCAAGGATTGCCGAATGAATCTTGAGAGAAATCGCCTCTCCAGTCGACGCAGGAAGAGTCGCTACGGCAGCAGGCCTCGGTTGAAGGGAGCGGATTTTTTGTTCCAGCACGACTGCGGGTTGACTCCAGTCGAGCAATGACTCTTCCCTTCCGATTTTACCGGTGACGGTAGCCATCACATGATCCTGCTGGAAACGCGGAGCATTTCCACGGGAGAGCAGTTCCAGAGCCTCGGACAAGGCAAGCGGGGCCAAATTGGCAAGTTTTTCCGAAAGCGAACCGGCAGTCTCGCGTCGCGCGAGAGGAATGCTTTTTTCAAGAATGACATCGCCAGTGTCGAGTCCCTCGGCCATATGCATGATGGTGACGCCGCTTGTCCGGTCTCCCGAGGCAATGGCTGCCTGGATTGGGGAGGCTCCACGATGGCGCGGAAGCACCGAGGCATGGATATTCAGGCAGGCAAGGGAAGGCGCCTCGAGAAGCTCCTTGGGTAGGATCCGCCCGTAAGCCATCGTGACCATGACTTCCGGGACAAGTTGCCGAACCCAGGAAATGGCCTCGGGAAGTCGTGGGGATTCCGGTTGGAGCATCGGAATTTCGGGAGCCAGTTTGAGTATCTCCTCCTTGATCGCTGGAGCCTTGAGATCGCGGTGTCGTCCGGCCGGGCGGTCTGGCTGAGTCAGGACGCCTGCTAAGGTGTGGTGAGCCATCAGATAGTTCAGGGTCGGAATCCCGATATCCCCAGTGCCGGCGAAAATGACGCGCATTCGTATGGGGCCAATCAGACCTTTAGTAGCCGAAGGACGACGGGATCCCTGAATTGCGGCGGCCTGTCATCGCCGACTTGGAGACCTTAGACATTCTAAGATCTTCCGCACTCACCTCACGACTTCCAAGTGATGCCGAGCACCCGGTGCAGAGATAGTCGTAGATCTCCTTGTCAGGTAGAACCAGTAAGAGCATCTCCCTCACCGGCATCGCCTTGGCGCATTTATTGCAATAGAGCGAGGACGCCCGAAGATTCTCGAACTGGCTCATGAAGCTGTGATCTAACTCCCTATCGTGGAGTCAGAGTAGAACTCTCGGCAGATGTTTCCTCCAGAAGTCCTTCCAAAACCTTGTGGAGCACCTCCAGCGGCGTCATCGAGGCATCAATATCATGACGCTTCACCGACGAGTAGTGGCTCAGCATCGGCTTGGATTCGGAATCATAGGTGCCAAGACGGTTGCGAATGACCTCCTCGTTGGCGTCGTCAAGTCGGTTATCGCGCAGCGCACGCTTCTTGAGACGGGCAACCAGCTTATCCCGATCAGGACAGGAAAGATGAAAGACCCTGCGGACCTCGATATGAGTCTCCATGAGTACGGCTTGGGCGACATTACGCGGAATTCCGTCCAGGATGAGGTGATCGCGCTCGGGTTTGAACTTTCCGGATTCCACAGTCATGCGGATCGACTCATGCCAGAGCCTGACGGTCATCTCGTCGGGCACAAGCTCTCCCTTGCTGGAGTACTCAAGGAACTGGGCGCCTAGTTCACTAGTGGGATCGAGCGACCGGAAGACATCGCCGCAAGCGAAGTGGTAGAAGCCTGGAATCTTACCCAAGATCTTGCCTTGGGTTCCCTTGCCGCTTCCGGGAGCGCCAAAAATCAGAATGGTGCGGTAACGTGACATAAGACTTATCAGAACAAACTTAGGGCAGCATCCATGGAAAATCAACGGCCCAATGCGCGGAGAGCGCGTTGACAAAGAAAAAAAGGGAGAGATGATATGCCTCCTCACACAATCATCCCCCGACAATGCCCGCCAACGACGAATATGTAATCGAGATCCTGAAGGATGTGGGTCTCATGTCCCAGGAGCAGGCGGATGATCTCTCAGGTAGGACGGGAGGACTCCATATGGTGGAGACACTCATCAAGGAGGGCACGGTAAGTGCAGAGGATGTGGCTCGGACGCTTGCCTCCCAGAATGGCATGGATTTTGTCGACCTCTCCCTAGTGACCCCCAGCCCTGAATTGATCAATCTCCTGTCGCCGGAAACTGCACGGCGTTACAAGACGGTACCCGTTTCCGAACATGATGGGTCGCTCGTGCTCGCGATCGCCGATCCGATGGATTTCGAGGCATTCGACAGCATTGGATTCCTTCTCAAGAGACCCGTGGAATTCGTCTGCGCCGTCCCGACACAAATCCATGATAAGCTCGACCGCCTCTATCCCCAAGGTCTCGAGGAACTCGGCAAAGCGGTTGTCACCGAAGAGGAGGAAGACTACACAGGCGACGACGATGCCCCGATCATCCGCTTGGTCTCCAGTCTACTGATCGAAGCCCAGAACCATAGGGCAAGCGATATTCACATTGAGCCGATGGAGAAGCGACTAAGAATCCGCTATCGTATCGATGGGAATCTTCAGGAAATGCAGAGCCCTCCAAAAAAGCTTCAGGGAGCGATCATCAGCCGCTTGAAGATCATGACTGCATCCATGAACATCGCCGAAAAGCGTATTCCCCAAGATGGACGTATCCAGATAAAGATGGGTGAAAAGACGATCGATCTGCGTGTCAGCAGCGTTCCCACCGTCCATGGGGAAAGTATTGTCATGCGTATCCTCGACAAGTCCTCGCTGATGCTTGGGCTGCCCGAGCTGGGTTTCATGAGCGATGACCAGGCAACCTTTGAGCGGTTGGTACAGATGCCGGACGGCATTATCCTGGTTACGGGTCCGACGGGGTCGGGAAAAACAACTACCCTCTACGGTTGCCTCAACTATATGAACCGACCTGACCGCAAGATCATCACGGTCGAGGAACCGGTCGAGTACCAGATGACCGGCATTAACCAAGTACAGGTTAACGCAGAGGTTGGGATGACCTTTGCGGCGGCGCTACGATCCATGCTGCGCCAAGCACCTAATATTGTGATGCTAGGTGAGATTCGAGACAAGGAGACCGCCGAGATAGCAATCAACGCCTCACTGACTGGACACCTTGTGCTCTCCACCCTTCACACCAACGACGCCCCGGCAGCGGTTGCCCGTCTCGTGGACATCGGCGTGCAGCCTTTCCTCGTTTCGAGCGCTGTGCGCGGTATCATAGCCCAGCGCCTTGTCAGAAAGCTCTGTGCGAATTGCAAGGTGCCCGGGGAAATGAGCGAGTACGAGGCAAGGGTATTGAACCTCGATGCCTCACAGCTCTCCAAGGCAACGCTCATGCGTGCAGTGGGATGCGAAAAATGCCGCGGCAAGGGCTTCCGCGGACGCATGGGAATCTTTGAGATCTTCGTGGCCGACGACGAAATTCGCCAGATGATCAACCGTAACGCTACCACCCTTCAACTCCGACACAGAACTAGGGAAATGGGGATGAGAACCCTGCGAGAGGATGGTATCCGCAAGGTTCTTGCCGGTCTCACCACTCCAGAAGAGGTCATTTCCAGCACCATGGGTGAAAGCCATTAGTCTCCCCATGAATCCGCATCAGGTTATCGACATTTTTAAGCGTGCCGGAGTCCTCAACGAGATCACCGGAGAGGAACTCTTGGTGGAGACGACGAATTCGGGTCGTCCCATCGAAGAGATCCTGGTCGAACAGAACTTCGTCACCGAGGAGTCCTTTGCCCAGACCATCGCTGCGGAGTTGGGGGTAGATGCCGTTGACCTCACCGGTTTCGAACCCCTCCCCGCTCTGCTTCATCTCCTGCCATCCGGCATGGCCCGACTTCACGAGGTGATGCCGGTGACAGCCTCTGGCAATGTGTTGACCGTCGCACTGGGCAATCCCTTAGACTCCCAGGCCCTTGAGGATCTCCGCTTCACACTGAACCGGGATATAGCCCAAGTCGTCGCCCCCTGCAATCAGGTCAGGAACCTCATTGCGACGCATTACGGTTCGGAGGAGACCTCCATGGAGGATGTCCTCCAACAACTCACTGCCACGGACGTTACGGAGATTGAAACCGGAGAGGATGAATTCAATGCAGCTACAGCGGCGGCCGAGGCTAACGCCACTCCGATCATCCGCTATGTCGACCTGATCCTTGATCGTGCCGTTCAGGCGCAAGCCAGTGACATACATTTCGAGCCCTTCGAGAAAGAGTTCAAAATCCGCTACCGTGTTGACGGAGCCCTCTACGAGATGGAGCCACCACCACGCCATCTGGCGATCCCCGTCACTTCGCGTCTCAAGGTGATGGCCAACCTCAACATCGCTGAACGGCGCGTTCCCCAGGATGGTCGTATCCAGCGTCAGATCGGCGACAAGACGGTTGACCTCCGTGTTTCCTGCCTCCCGACGCAGTTCGGCGAAAGCGTTGTGCTCCGTGTACTCGATAGGAGCGCAGTGAAACTCGATCTGGAGACCCTCCAGATGCCGCAAGATATCTACGAGTACATCATCGAGGTCATTGAGAAGCCCAACGGCATCTTCATCGTCTGCGGGCCCACAGGATCAGGAAAGACCACAACTCTTTACGCCTGCTTGAACAAGATCAACACTATCGACTCGAAGCTCCTCACCGCGGAGGATCCTGTGGAGTACGAGATCGACGGAATTCTTCAGGTGCCGATCAACGAGGCAGCGGGACTCTCCTTCGCCAGGGTACTCAGAGCCTTCCTCCGTCAAGATCCCGACCGCATCATGATCGGGGAAACCCGTGATCTGGAAACAGCCCAGATCGCCATCCAGGCATCGCTTACCGGACACTTGGTATTCACCACCCTGCATGCCAATGATTCGACCGGCGTTGTCTCCCGTCTCATCGACATGGGAGTCGAACCATTCATGCTTTCCGCATCACTTGAGGGTGTACTGGCCCAGCGTCTCGTACGCCGCATCTGTAACCGCTGCAAAACGGCCTATGAACCCGACGAGGCGCTTCTCTCACAACTCGGCCTCTCTCCCTATGACATCGGCGATAAGACCTTCTACTTCGGCAAAGGATGTTCCGAATGCAACCAGACAGGGTATAAGGGCAGGAAAGGTCTCTATGAACTACTCAAGGTCACCGATCCTATCCGTGCGATGATCAACGAAAAGGCTCCGGGCGTCGTCATCAGGCAGAAGGCCATGGAACTCGGCATGTCGACACTTCGAGCGGACGGTCTCCGGTGCATCTTTGATGGCATCACGACGATCGAAGAAGTCCTGAAGTACACCTGATTCTTGAGAAACCCCGCGACCCCACGAAGGGGTAACCGGGTTGACTTAGAGCGTTTTTGATTCAGATGTAGACAAAGGATTTGCGGATGCCATGGGGTAGTGGGCAAGGAGCAACCGAAGCGGCTGTAGTCTCTGCGCTACAGCCCAAGAGATGCGACACAGCACAATGCCTCATGCCACCGCAAAGAATGTCTAGAGATGAAGCAAAACAGCTCTAACACCTTGGACCAAACCGAGGACTATCGAGGGATGCCGGCGGGAGCCGAAGGAGTCCCGACAGAATCAGCCTTAGCACCAGGAATGTTTTGGGCCGGGGCACCCAGCACCGGCAGGGAAACCGTTGGTAGAGGAGTTGGTGTCGGCCGAGAGCCAGAAACCGGCGGAATCCAAAGGCTCTGGGCAATCAGATCCTTCTTGATCGGAGCAATGATGCTATAACTTCCCTTGCCATCAGGGAGCATCGGCGTTCCCCAGCGATCACGGCAGACTACCTCGCGAGCAGGGATCTTCTCACCCGCCAGGGTATGGTTTATCATATCGATAGATGGAGGAAGTTCCAGAGTTCCGAGAAAGGAAGATCCTCCAGCGATGAGGAGTTTTGGGAGAAGAAGCAGGAAGATCATGGAAGTTAAACCTTTCATCAGAACGCTAACCAACCTGTGTACGGAAGACAAGCCCGGCTCGAAAGCACTGCACGCAGCACTCCTCTCTAGAATTGCTCTAGTTTCCGCCGGGATAGTTCCACAAGTCTTGGAGTTCCTTCCAGCATGTCGAAATAATCCGTGTGGGCAATGGCCGCAAATCAGTAGCTTGAGGAGCTGGGTCGGGCTTCGGTACTTTCTGTGGAGCATTCTTCATTACCTCATCGCTCAGAGAGGAGGTAAGATTGACTGCACGGGCAAGCTCACCAGAGGTCAGCACGGGGGGTTCGCCCTTGAGCGAAACACGGAGTATCAGCGGAGCCGTCCTAGTGTAAGCCGATGCATCAGTCACGGTGATCGGAGGAATCTCGAAGTCCCCGGTTTCGGTGGGAATGATCAGGTAACGAAAAAGCCAGACATCCCCATCCTCGGTCTTGAGTAGGCTTGGCTTGCGGAGCGTCCGCATGCGAAAAGAGGAGGGCCTCTCGACTGAGGCGATCACCGGATGAAGAGCATTCCGAACAGTCACGACCAACTCCACACGGGCACTCGGTTTGACTCCTCGGCAGGAAAGCGTGGCTACCGCCGAGAGACCAGTCGTCAACGGATGGCTCGAGGCTTTGAGATACCGTGGAACAGACAGCAAAACAGCTACCAGAAGAAGAGCGCTGAGACAGGATGTCGGGATTTTTTTCATCAGCCAATGAGGGTGTCGCTCTTACTAAAAAAATCCAAGCCCAGCAGCGTTACAAATTCGGAAAAAACGTGCCTTCCTGATCACTACCACTCTGCGAAAAGATCAACCTGAACAGCCTGTCCCGGAATTGGGGGAGTGGGCGGCTTTGGTGCCCTGACTTTCGGTGTTTTCTTCTTGGGCGGCTCAAAGGTCTGCTTCCATTGTTTCTGGACATCCTTGATCACGACATTGGCGCGCTTAAAGTGATTCTTACGACGATTCGTGGCGATGGAGGGAGTCAAGCGGAGTACCTTTCTGGCGCGCTGTACACGAGCCTCAGTTATCTTTCCACGCAGACGCCAATGACCCCCTTTGGTTGTGTAAACTCCGACGATTTTCCCCTCTTCGGCATAACGTCTAAGCTGCCGATCAGAGATCCCTAAAAGGGAAGCCATTTGCTTGAAAGTGGACATAAAAGACTTTTAAGTTTTTAGCTTATAGCACCGGAAAGCGCAAGCCTAAGTAATAGCTTAAACCGGACATCATCTGTCCAGTTTCAGTGAGTTCTTTTATTTGATCCTTGTTTGACTATTGCAAGCAGATCGGGATGACAAGTGAGTTGCTGACAAAGACGTTCGATAGCTTCCAGCGAGTCGAGACTCAAGTGATGCTCCATCCCCTCCACATCGCGCTCCACTTCCTCACTAGAAACACCCAACTGGCTCAAAAAATCCGTCAGGATACGATGCCGACGTGCGATCTCCTTGGCGATACGCTCCCCTTCAGGTGTGAGAACCAATCCCCGGTATTTCTCATAGAGGACGAACCCTTCGGTATCGAGGCGCTTGACCATGTTGGTGACGCTGGCTTGGGAGATTCCCAGACTGGCCGCTATATCCACCATCCTGGCGTATCCCTTGGCCTCAATCAGCTCCTGGATACGCTCGAGATAGTCCTCAGCTGCCGATGATGACTTGTTTCCTGATTTGATCATCGGAATGCCGGGTTATGATGTTTCTCGGGGAGAATTCGATTGCAGGCAATCTATAGTCTCATATAAATAAATTAGCCAAGGCTAATTTATGAATCAACCGCATCACCCAAGCCTTCCGGAAGTCCATCGTTCCCTGGATATTCCGCAGCAACGCGGCTTTTGGAGGAAACTGCTCGCCTTTGCAGGGCCGGGATATCTGGTTGCGGTGGGCTACATGGATCCCGGCAACTGGGCCACAGATCTGGCTGGGGGCTCCAAGTATAACTATGCGCTCCTCTCGGTCATCCTGCTTTCCAGCATCATGGCAATGTTCCTACAGCGACTCTCGCTGAAACTCGGAATCGTGACCGGTCACGATCTGGCGCAGAGTTGCAGGCTCCACTATGGAAAGAAAGCCGCTATCCCTCTCTGGATCGCGGCCGAAGTTGGTATCGCCGCCTGTGATCTTGCAGAGGTGATAGGCTCGGCCATCGCGCTCAATCTCCTCTTTCATATTCCGCTACTCTGGGGCGTCCTCATCACCACGCTCGACGTCCTTCTGCTTCTGCTGCTTCAGCAGAAGGGATTCCGCTACATTGAGGCGCTCGTCATTGTCCTCATCGGCACGATCGCCGCCTGCTTCGGTCTGGAACTCTTCTTTTCAAGACCAGACTTACCGGCTGTTCTCAGAGGATTCATCCCCTCCCCTTCCGTGGTTACCGACCCGGGAAAACTCTTCATTGCAGTAGGAATCCTCGGAGCCACGGTGATGCCTCATAATCTCTACCTTCACTCCTCGATCGTTCAGACACGTCGATACCCGCTTGATCAAGTGGGAAAAAAGGAGGCCCTCCGGTTCGCCACCATCGACTCCAATATCGCGCTCACGATCGCCCTGGCCATCAATGCCGCAATCCTGATCCTCTCTGCAGCCACCTTTCACCGCGCGGGACGAACCGATATTGCCGAGATTCAAGAGGCATACCACCTTCTCACACCAATGTTGGGGGTGACTGGGGCCAGCACACTCTTCGCAATCGCCCTGCTGGCGGCCGGACAGAACAGTACCCTCACCGGAACGCTGGCCGGACAGATTGTCATGGAGGGATTCGTACATATCCGCATTCCCGCCTGGATGCGTCGCCTCGCAACCCGACTGCTTGCCATCATTCCCGCCGTGATCGTCATTGCGATCGCCGGTGAGAATGCTACCACTCACCTCCTTCTTCTCAGCCAGGTCATCCTGAGTATGCAACTCAGCTTTGCCGTCATCCCCCTTGTCCAGTTCACGGGAAGCCGCCGGATCATGGGGGAATTCATTGACCCAATCTGGGTCAGGGTTGTCGGCTGGGTCATGGCCGGTGTCATTGCCGGACTGAATCTCTGGTTCCTGTTGCTGCAATTCCGCAACGGGTTTTAGGAAGTAAGATTGGATTTCTACTTCAAACCGATGGCCGACATATCCGCGAGTACTGGGATAGAGGGGTACGAACTCCTCGCGACTGGCGACGGTCAACGACTAGAGCGCTGTTGCGGACGGGTGATCCTCCGCCCCGAAACTGCAGCCCAATGGCCGTGGCATCATCCAGAATCCTTGCCCGAATGGGAGGGGCGATACACCGGCAACCGCACCACGGGAGGGGCTTGGGAATGGCGCAACACCCTCCCCGATCCCTGCATCGTGCGATATCAATCGCTCTCCCTTCTAGTCAAGCCGACCAACTCAAAACACCTCGGGCTTTTTCCTGAACAGTCCGTGAATTGGGATTGGATCCGGGAGCTCATCAGCGCCCGCAAGAAAAGAAACAAGAGCCCGGATATCCGTATCCTCAATCTCTTCGCTTATACCGGTGGTGCAAGCATTGCCGCCGCCGCGGCTGGGGCCCTAGTCACTCATGTCGATGCCGCCAAGGCCATGGTTGGCTGGTGTTCCGAAAATGCTCGCCTTTCCGGTATTGCTGAGGCCCCCATCCGCTACATAGCTGATGATGCTCTGACCTTCCTTCAACGGGAGATCCGCAGGGGCAACCGCTATGATGGTATTATCATGGACCCTCCGACCTTTGGACGAAGCAAGAAAGGGGAACTCTGGAAACTCTCCGAGCATCTTCCCTTCCTCATCGATACAGCTCAAGAGGCGCTCTCCGAGCAACCCCTTTTTCTTCTGCTAAATACCTACAGCGAAACACTAGACGACATTGCCCAATCCATGATCGCCAAACGCCTTTCCCGCCTCGCTGGATCATTGGAGACAATACAACTCTCATTGATCGGAACGATGGATCACCAAAAACTCCCTTGCGGTCTCTCCCACCGATGGAGGGGAATGCATTGATGACGCCTTGCCAACAAGCTCACTTCTGCGATTCTTAATTCAAGATCTCCCTACTTCAACTCCTATCCAACCCCATCAAACCATGACTGACTCCACGAATCACTCCAGCGCCTCCGAAAAGCTCGAAAGCAGCCAGGCCCATGCCAAAAAAGCCCTTGAGACCACCGCGGCAGCCGCCCGCGAAGTGGCTGAAGTCGCCAAGTCCACCGCCCGCTCGGCCTACGCAACCGGACGCGTGGAGCTCGAAGCTGCCGCTAAAGATCTTAAGGAAGCCGCACGCTCCACCTACGCTGATCTTTCCCAGACAGCCAAAGCCAAGTACGGAGATCTCTCCCAAGAAGCAATCGACCGTTATGGCAATGTTGCCCATCGTGCCGAAGAGGCAGCATTAGAATACCGCGACCAGTTCGAGGAACTCGCCAACCAAGCCGAGGATTATGTCCGGGACAATCCTTTCCGTGCCGTCGGCATCACCTTTGCCACAGGGCTCGTGTTAGGACTGCTCCTGCGTCGACGCTAAACTGGAGCTTTTCTTTTATTTTTCTTTTCTCAGTACAATCAGGTTAACCCGTTATGAGGAATTCCCAGGATCTGCCGGGCGGCATTCCCTCCAGAGTCACGGGACTGACCGCTGGGTTATTGCGCCATCTCTTCTCGCTTGGCTCTTTGGCCGCGCTGGAAGGACGTCTCTTTATTCGTCAGAGCATCGCGGGACTTATTCTCCTGATGGCTATCGTCCTGGTGGCCATGATCGCCTATGTCGCTCTGATCGGAGCCTTGATTGCACTGCTGGCCACCTACCTCAAGTGGGGATGGCCGGTCTCGCTCGCCGCTGCCGGACTGCTCCATCTGGGAATCTTGGGTATACTCTATCAAATCCTACGTGCTCGAGTGATCAATCCGCGCCCCTTTGAGGCCACCACTACGGAACTGCGTCGCGATATCGAGGCCTTGGGAAGTACCACTGGTAACGACCCATTCTCAACTTCTGCTACGCCCCACACCTCCAGCTTTCCCATCTCTCCCAACTCTCCCAACTCTTCCACGACACGATGAATATTACGGAGGCTGAACTTTCCAAACTCCAGCAGAACGTCCGGGAAAGCCGGATTGTTATCTCCCGCCAGTACGCCGGACTCCTCTCGGATCTGGACATCCAGAAGCGCTTTACCGAATCCGTCCGCCATCATCCCTTGCGTTGGGTCGGCGGGGCCGCAGCCGCTGGACTAATAGCTACGCTCTTTGGGGGCCGTGGTGGAAATCGAAGCCGAGGAGGACATCAAGAAACATCCCCTAAACAGGCAACAAAAACCTCGGAGACAGTCGCCTCTGCTTCCGTGCAAGCCGTCGGGGCACTTGCCACACTTACCAAGGTCGGCTGGATCTCCGGAGCGCTGGAAGTAGGGAAGATTTTATATCCTATCCTCAAGCCTCTTGTTGTGGAATTTGCCACGAACGCGGCTAAGGCGGGACTTGCTAAACGGGGACGACCCTAGTTAGAAATTCTCGCGTTTAATTGGTTCTTCCGCCCCTATGAGTTCGTTCTCCGACCCCACCTTACTGGGTCACGTCGATGACTATCTGAATCTTGGCAAAGAGGCTGATGCCTCCGACATCCATCTCAGCGTTTCCAGTCCTCCGACCTGCCGCCGCTACGGGGCACTTCTTCCGATGTGGGAAAACGCCCCCAAACTCACCGCCGAGGACACCGAGGCATTGGTGAAGGGGTTCCTAGACGAACAGCAGTGGCAGCGGCTTATCGATCAGGGTGACGTCGACTTCGCCTATAACAACGCCAGAGGCCGCTTCCGCACCAGCGTGGTACGCCAGCGACTTGGTTACGACCTGGCCTTCCGCATCATTACGAGTAATCTCAGAACGCTGGATGAGCTGGGAATGCCTCATCAGCTGAAGCTACTCACCCAGTATCACAATGGACTCGTTCTAGTCACAGGACCCATGGGTAGCGGTAAGACCACGACGCTTGCCGCACTCGTCCAAGAGATCAACCTCCACCGAGGCGATCATATCATCACCCTGGAGGAGCCGATCGAATATATCATTCCATCTGCCCGCTGCCAGGTAACCCAGCGCGAAGTCCATACGCACACCAAATCCTTTGCAGCCGCACTCCGGGGCGCTCTCCGTGAGGATCCGGATGTCATCATGGTAGGCGAGATGCGCGACCTCGAGACTATCCAGTTGGCCATCTCGGCCTCGGAGACAGGTCACTTGGTTCTCGGCACCCTTCACACGAGCAATGCCCCCCGTACCCTGGACCGACTGCTCGACGTTTTCCCTGCCGACCAGCGGGACCAGATCCGCATGATGGTGAGTGAGTCGCTCCGCGGCATTGTCAGCCAGCAGCTCATTCCCAGGGCCGACGGCATGGGACGTGCCGTCGCTATGGAGATCATGCTCAACTCTCCGGCCATCGGAAACGTCATCCGCGAGGCAAAGACATTCATGCTTCCCGGCATTATTCAGACCGGAAAGAAAGCCGGCATGATCCTGATGGACGAGTCCGTGGCCGAGCTCTACCGCAAAGGAATCATCACCGCCGAGGAGGCCCTCTACCGAGCCGAGAACAAGACCGAGATGCGTATCGTCATCGGGGCCTAAACCTAACCTATTTAGCAGCCATGGCATACATCGACGAACTCTTCCAGGCACTCATTGAAAACGGCGCCTCCGATCTGCATCTCTCCGAGGGACAACCCCCGAAAATCCGCAAACATGGAGAAATCGTGCCGATCTGGGCAGAGTCAGCTCCCCTCACCCGCGAGCAGATGGCCTACATGCTCAGCGAGATCTGTACGCCCGAGAAATGGCAGAAGTACGAAGAATCTGGTGATCTTGATTTCGCCTACCAGATGGATGAGAACAGCCGCTTTCGCTGTAACTACCTCAAGCAGGCGCACGGCTACGGCGCGGTCTTCCGTATCATTCCCACCAAGATACTCACACTTGAGAAGCTCAACGTCCCGGAAGTAATCAAGGAATTCGGCGATATGCGCGGCGGCATTGTCTTGGTGACAGGCCCCACCGGATCCGGCAAGAGCACCACACTCGCAGCCCTGATCGACTACATCAACACCAACTACGGGCGCCATATCGTTACCATTGAGGAGCCGATCGAGTTCGTCCACCGCAACAAGCGGAGCATCATCACCCAGCGCGAGGTTCCGGAGCATGCACCCTCCTTCGCCGCTGGTCTGAAGGCAGCCCTCCGCGAGGATGCAGACATCGTCCTTGTCGGTGAGATGCGCGATCTGGAGACCATCTCCCTAGCCCTGACCGCAGCTGAAACCGGACTCCTGGTCTTCGGCACCCTGCACACAAACAACGCTCGCAAGACAGTCGACCGTATGATCGATGCCTTCCCCGCCGATCAGCAGGCGCAAGTCCGCACCATGCTGGCTTCCTCACTACGAGGGGTTGTGGCCCAGTTGCTTTTCAAGAAGGCCGATGGCAAAGGACGAGTGGCCATCAATGAAATTCTGAAGGTGAATCCGGCTGTCTCCGCCATCATCCGCGAGGGAGCTACCCAGAAACTTCAGGATGTCATCGTAGCTGGCAAATCCGAGGGGATGCAGTTCATGGATGACGCCATCTGGGAGAAGATGCTGGATGGCACAATCAGTCCGCATGAGGCCTACATGAAGGCGATCGATAAAAAGCGCTTCCAAGGCGCCCTACCTCCTGAGGAAGCGGATCTGGCAAATGCCTCTGGCGTGTAGGCGGATAGCCCAACCGTCATGAAAAGGAAAATCCTGCTGATCGATGTCAGCAACTCGTTTACCAAGATCGCCGTGGCGAGTGATGGAAAGATCGGACGCGTCACCAAGATCGCGACTTCCGAACTCACAGCGGATCTTTTCCGGGGAACCAGGGCCAAACTGGATCTCGCCGTCATCTCCTCCGTTGTGCCAGAGGCAAGTCGAATCCTTGCTTCATCGCTCTCCTGCCGGCCTCTCTGGGTCGATCACCGGTTGCCGGGGGGCGTCACGGTCTCCTATCCGAATCCGCGCACGATCGGGGCGGACCGTCTGGCCAATGCCGCGGCCGCCGCACAATGCGGGAAGCTTCCTGCAATCGTCGTCGATTTTGGAACGGCCGTGACCTTCGATGTCATCGATGTCAAGGGAAGCTATCTCGGAGGGATCATCGCCCCCGGACTCCCCATCGCCGCCAAAGCCCTCCATGAAGGGACGGCCCTCCTGCCACTAACCCGGATCCGAAAAATCACTTCGAGCGTTGGCAAAAGCACGGATGAGGCCATCCGGATCGGCCTCCTATTGGGGGCGGTCGGACTCGTTCGAGAAGCAGTGGCTCGGATTACGCGAGAGACCTTCAAAGGGAAGAAGCCTTTTATCATCGCCACGGGAGGAGATGCAGAACTTGTAGCCCGACTCTCTGGACAGAATGGAGGGAGCAAGGTGATTGATCTGGTTGACCCCCTCTTAACACTTCGTGGACTGCTCGTGATTGGGAAAAAAAATATCTGATTGGCGCTTTTTTTAGGTGGGCACTTGCCCGCCTTGACTGGCACCCTTAACCTTTGGGGATGGCCCAGACCCCGTTCGTCCACCTCCACGTACACAGCGAGTACTCGCTGCTGGACGGAGCGATCCGGATGGAGGAACTCGTCAAGAAGGCTGCCGAGCTGGAGATGCCGGCTATCGCGCTGACGGACCATGGGAATCTCTTCGGGACGGTCGAGTTCTATCAGGCGGCCGAGAAGGCCAAGGTAAAGCCCATCATCGGCTGCGAGATCTATGTCGCTCCCGGGTCGATGCACGAAAAGAAGACGAGCAATGGGGGCAAGGATGCGGCCTTCCACATGACGCTCCTCGCTTCCGACGATGCCGGTTATCGGAACCTTGTGAAGCTCAGCACAGCGGCCCACCTCGAAGGCTTCTACTACAAGCCCCGCGTCGATCGCGAACTCCTGGCCAAGCACAGTCAGGGACTCATTGCCTTGAGCGGCTGCCTGAAGGGGGAGGTCAACATGGCCCTGAGCGAGGGACAGACCGCCAAGGCCCTCGAGACGGCGGCCACCTACCGAGACCTCTTCGGAAAGGAGAATTTCTTTATCGAGCTGGCCGATCATGGCATCGAGCAACAGCGGCGCAACCGCAGCGGTCTGATCGACATCTCACGCGACCTCGGCCTCGGCTTAGTCGCCACCAACGACGTCCATTTCCTGGAGCGCTCCCATCACGAGGCCCACGACGTCATGATCTGTATTGGTACCGGGGCGATGATCCATGACGAGAAGCGGATGCGCTATGTCCCTGAGCTCTACTTCAAGAGCGGCGAGGAAATGGCCGCCCTCTTCGCCGATCAGCCCTCATCCATCACCAATACCTTAGCCATCGCGGAACGTTGTAGCGCCAAGCTAGAGTTCGGGAAGTCCAAGTACCCTGACTACCTACCTCCGGAGGGAAAAACGCGTGAGGGCTATCTGCGCGAACTCTGTGAAGAGGGACTCCGCAAACGCTACGGCGAGCGGGCCATGGAGGATCCGGTTATCAGCGAGCGCTTCGAGTTCGAGCTCTCGGTCCTCTATAAGACAGGCTTCACCAGCTACTTCCTCATCGTCTGGGATTTCATTAACTACGCGAAGAGCCAAGGGATACCCGTCGGTCCCGGTCGCGGCTCTGCGGCCGGATCACTGATCGCCTATGTGCTCGGAATCACCGATCTCGATCCGCTCCGTTACGGACTCCTTTTCGAACGATTCCTGAACCCGGACCGTATCAGCCCTCCCGATATCGACGTCGACTTCTGTCAGAATCGACGGGGCGAGGTGATCGAGTATGTTCGCCAGAAGTACGGCACGATGGCCGTTTCGCAGATCATCACCTTCGGCACCTTGGGGGCAAAAAGCGTCATCCGCGATGTCGGCCGTGTCCTCGGTTGGAGCTACGGCGATGCTGACCGCATCTCGCGGATGATTCCGAACGAGCTCGATATCACCCTTAATAGCACCGAGAAGAAAGGAGAGAAAAAGCCCGGCGCGATCGATAAGAACCCCGAGCTGAAGAAAGCCGTCGAGGAGGAATCCTCCACAGCCCAGCTCTGGGGCTATGCCAGCATCCTCGAGGGACTCTCGCGTAACAGCGGCGTTCATGCCGCAGGCATTGTCATTGCTGACCGCGATCTCTCCGAGTACATCCCCCTCACCCGGGCCAATGACGGCAACATCGTCAGCCAGTACTCCATGGCCCCCCTCACTGACTTGGGCCTTCTCAAGATGGATTTCCTGGGACTGAAGACACTCACCGTCATCGACGATGCCGTGAAGCTGATCCATCGCCACACGCCCGACTTCGACATCTCGAAGCTACCGATGGATAATCAGGTGACCTTTGATTTGCTCAACCGCGGCGAATCGATCGGCGTCTTCCAGTTGGAGTCCGGCGGCATGGTTGCAACGGCCAAACGCTTCCAGATCGAGCACTTCACCGACATCATCGCCCTGATCGCCCTCTACAGACCCGGACCGATGCAGTTCATCGACGACTACATCGACCGTAAGAAAGGGAGGAAGAAGATCGAGTACGCCCATCCCCTGCTCGAGAGGATCTGCTCGGAAACCTACGGCATCATCGTCTACCAAGAGCAGGTGCAGCAGGCGGCGAGCGCTCTGGCCGGCTACTCGCTCGGTCAGGCCGATCTCTTGCGCCGTGCCATGGGCAAGAAGGACACCGAGAAGATGGCCAAGGAGCGCGAGGTCTTTGTCGAGGGCTGCGCACGGGTCAACCAGATCCCCGGCAAGCAGGCCAACGCCATCTTCGACTTCTTGGAGAAGTTCGCGCAGTACGGATTCAACAAGAGCCACAGCGCCGCCTACGGGCTCCTCTCCTACCAGACTGCCTACCTGAAGGCCAATCACCCGGTCGAGTTCATGGCCGGCCTGCTTGGTAACGAAATCAACAACACCGACAAGATCGCTACCTTCGTCGGCGAGTGCGCCCGCATGGGGATCGCAATACTCCCGCCGGATGTCAACCGGAGCGCCCTCACCTTCCTGCCTGAGGAGATCCCGGGAGCCAAGGCCATCCGCTTCGGACTGGCCGCGATCAAGAATGTTGGCGAAGCAGCGATGGAAACCGCAATCGCTGACAGGGAGACGAATGGTCCCTTCAAGTCGATGGAGGACTTCTGTTCACGCCTCGACTCCCGGACAGTAAACAAGAAGATCCTCGAGAGCCTTGTGAAGTGTGGTGCTTTTGATTGGGATGGCCGCCATCGCGCCGCACTCGATGCCGCTATCGAGGGGGCCATGGGTGCCGCCGCTTCGGTTCAGAAGGATCGTGCCAGCGGTCAAGTCTCCCTCTTCGACTCCTTTGCCGACCTTGCCCCGGCACCCTCCAAAACCGCCATGGGGACTGAAACGAGCATCGAGCGCTGGACCCGTTCTGAGATGCTGGGCCACGAGAAGGAACTGCTCGGCTTCTATGTCACCGGCCACCCACTCGACGACTACCGGGGTAATCTTGAGTCGGGATCGTACGGATCGGTGTCCGAGGCGCTCGCCATGACCGAACCGGGCAGCATCAAGTTGGCGGGACTCCTTTCCACCGTGGAAAAGCGTTTCTCCAAGAAGGATGGACGCCCCTTCGGTATCCTGACCCTCGAGGATGACTCAGGCACGCTGGAACTCATGGCTTGGGACGAATCCTTCAGCAAAAACGAGGAACTCCTCAAGCCCGGTACCGTCCTCTCCTGCAATGCCCGCGTCACCCCTCGAGATGGAAGCGTCAGGGCCATGGGTAGCGACTTCAAGGCCCTCACCCCGAAGGCCTCCAAGCGCCCCCTCCACCTCCGCATGGATCGCAGTCGTCTGATTGTAGACGACCTTCACGCCATCCACGCAGCCATCAGAAAACATCCCGGGAAACGCATTCTGATTCTGGAGATCGGAACCCTTTCCGGATCCGTTGTTCCTCTTCAACTCGGAGAAGAGTTCACAGTGGGTGATGAGATGGCGTTGAGGGCTGAACTCGCCCCCTGGCTGGCCAAAGCCTAGGTCCTTTGAGACAGAGTGGCGTTGGCCTGCGCTTGCAGTAGCTCCACTACAGCTTCGCTTGGCCGCCTGACTTTGTCCTCAAATCACCTTCACCTTAGATTCCCTTTAATACCGAAGGGGATCAGGGAGAGTGAATGCCGATTCTATGACCCGGATTTCGATGGGATTGGTCGCCAGGATTTCGATTACGTCAAACCGGAAAGTGAGGTCGGGCATATCAAGCAGGCGGAGCCAGTGCATGGCCCCATTGCGAATGAGTTGCTGCTTCTTACGGTCGACTGCATCGAGGGGACGTCCCATCTCTTCAGAACGGCGGGTCTTCACCTCAGCAAAGACCAAAGTATCGCGATCCCTGCAGACAAGATCGACCTCCCCTCCCCTGGGAGCGCGGAAGTTCCGGCGCAGGATTTTCCAACCCAGTCGCTTTAGATGTCGTGCTGCCTGCTCCTCGCCCCATCGTCCGAGCACAATGTGTCCTTCAGAATCCGAAGGTGGGCTGGTCGACCGGCGCAAAACCACGTCGATGATGCGGGCAAGGTCCATGCTCTCGTAATGTAGCCAGATGGTCGGCGGTCGCATAGCCCCGATGCCTTGCAAAGCCGTATTGGGGATACTCTTTGTCCATCGTATCCATGATCCGATCACGCGTGACCTTGGCTAGGATGCTGGCGGCAGCAATACTGAGGCTGATGCCGTCACCTCCAACGATGGCGGTATGGTCGACAGGAAGTCCCTTGACCGGCAAGCCATCCACTAGTGCATGAAGGCACTGGTGTCCTATTTCATGAAGACCGGTCAAAGAACGTGCCATAGCAAGATGGGTCGCCCTCAGGATATTGAGTTGTCCGATTTCCTCTGAGCTTGCCTCTGCCACGAAGAATCGCACTGAGGCGTCTTCAGTCAATCGGACATAAAGCACCTCCCTCTGCTGGTGGTTCAGCTTCTTGGAGTCGTCCAGCCCATCCAGAGAGAATCCCTCAGGCAGAATGACTGCGGCAGCCACCACCGGTCCCGCCAACGGGCCACGTCCCGCTTCATCGACTCCGGCCACCGGACTAATGCCCCGGGCATAGAGCTCGTTCTCATGAAAGAGCGTAGGGCAAAGAGAAGGGCCCCGAGTCTTTGCAGACTTGGGGCCCGAAATCTGTGATCCGCGACGCTTGGTCGTCATCGGATCGAAAAGGAATCAGTGATTAGGCAACTTCTTGCGCCTTCTCCTTCACGGTGACGGCGGCCTTGCCCTTACGATCACGGAGGTAGTTCAGCTTGGAACGGCGGACCGATCCGCGTTTCTCGATTTCGAGTTTCGCGATACGTGGGGAATGAAGAGGAAACACGCGCTCGACACCCTCGCCGAAGCTGACGCGACGGACCGTGAAGTTGGCGTTGATGCCCGCACCCTTGCGGCCGATCACGATGCCGGAGTACTTCTGGATACGCTCCTTGTCGCCTTCGATGACGCGCGTATGAACGCAAACGGAATCACCCACCTCGAACGGGACGAGGTCGGTCTTGAACTGCTCTTTTTCGATAGTGGCGATGATGCTCATAACAGGAAGTGTGGCCGGAAATTAGTCTGAAATTGCTCTAAAGTGGTCGGATAGAATGCCCTGACGGGTACTCCTTAGCAAGAAGTAAACACCACTTCAACAACTCCTGTTACCTATGTCCTGACCCACGCCCCGTTCCCACCAATGTTTTAGCCTTCAGTCTTCGGTCATCAGTCTTTAGCCTTTTGATCCCATGATCACCTTAGGCATCGATAGCGGAACCCAGAGTACGAAGACCATCGCTCTCGACCTTGCAACTGGAGAAATCATAGCCAGCGCCCAACAGAGCTACGGCTTTGTAGAAACCCCGGAGTCCAGTGGTGAAGGCGCCATGGAGCAGGATCCGGCCGTCTGGATCGCCGCGGTGGAGGCAACCATCTCCGAGGTTCTCTCCAAAATTCCCGATCGGCGTTCCGAGGTTGCTGGGATCGGTGTCAGCGGCCAGCAGCACGGACTTGTGCTTCTCAATGCCGCCAATAGCGTCGTCCGTCCTGCCAAGCTCTGGTGCGATACCTCAACGATCGCTCAGTGCGCCGAACTCACCAAAGCTCTCGGCGGCGAAGCCAAGGTGCTAGAGCTCACCGGCAACGCGATGCTACCCGGATACACGGCCCCGAAGATTCTCTGGGTCCGCCAGAACGAACCGCAGAACTGGCACGAGACCGCCACCGTGATGCTTCCCCATGACTACATTAACTGGTGGCTTAGCGGAGAGAAAAGCATGGAATACGGCGACGCCTCCGGAACCGCTCTCCTTGATGTGAAAACCCGGACATGGTCACAGCCCGTTCTCGATGCCGTCGCGCCGGGACTCGCTGAGAAACTCCCGCCGCTCCGCCATTCCTCCGAGCCTGCCGGATCACTCAGGGAAGAGCTCTGCGCCAAGTGGCATCTTTCCTCATCGGTGACGATCAGTTCCGGCGGAGGGGACAACATGATGGGAGCCATCGGCACAGGCAACGTGAGCCCCGGCATCATGACGGCAAGCCTCGGCACCTCAGGCACTCTCTATGCCTTCAGCGAGAATCCGGTGGTCGATCCGAAGGGAGAGATCGCGGCCTTCTGCGACAGCACCGGCTCCTGGATGCCCCTCGCCTGCACGATGAATGTCACCCTCATCACCGAGCTCACGCGCGCTCTCTTCGCCGGCTGGAGCCATGACAACTATGATGCCGAGGCCGCGACGATTCCTGCTGGAAGCGATGGACTCTTACTTCTCCCCTATCTGGCCGGCGAACGCACCCCGAACTTACCCCGTGGCAGCGGCGTCCTCCACGGAATCACCACGAAGAATCTCACCGCCCCTCACCTGGCACGCGCCGCCATGGAGGGAGTCACGCTCGGTCTCGCCTACGGACTGGAACGCTTCCGCTCCCTGGGCGTTCCCCTAACAGAGATCCGCATTACCGGAGGAGGAAGTCAGAGTCCCTTCTGGCGTCAGCTCTGCGCCGACATCTTCGGCGTGCCAACGGTCTGCCTCAATTCCAGCGAGGGAGGCGCACTCGGCGGGGCCATTCAAGCTGCTTGGGCTGCTGGGGAGGATCACTCCACCGCGGCCCTCCACGCCCTTTGCAACCGCCTCGTCACCCTCGACGAGTCAACCCGCTGCACGCCTAATGCCAAGAACACCGCCGTGTACAAAGAATTGCTCGATCGTGCCAACAAGCTCCGAACGGCACTATCGGAAGCCTCTCTCCTTTAATTCTTTCTGGTTTATGTGACGGTTCTGACTGACTCCGTTTCAGCCTTCATAATTCATAACTCATCCTTCATCCTTTCCTCATGCGTCTCGTCCTAGCAGCCACCGGAGCCAGCGGATCGATCTATCTGCAGCGACTGCTCCATCATCTGGAGCCCGGCAATCACGAGATCCATCTCGTCCTCTCTCCCTACGCAAAGCAGGTGATCCATGAGGAGATCGGGACTCTCAACCTGCCGGCAGGAGTGATCGAGCACAACGAGAAGTCGATGAATGCTCCCTTCGCCAGCGGCAGCGCCCTATTCGACGGGATGGTCGTGATGCCCTGCTCCATGGGGACCGTCGGCCGCATTGCCGCCGGCACAAGCGAAAACCTGATCCTCCGAGCCGCCGATGTCTTCCTGAAGGAACGCCGCAAGCTGATCCTCGTGCCTCGGGAAACCCCTTGGAACCTTATTCATGCTCGGAACATCGTCACCGTGACAGAGGCAGGCGGCATCATTCTCCCAGCATCACCTTCCTTCTACAGTCATCCGAAGAACTTTGATGAACTCGCCGACACCGTCGTCTGGCGCGTCCTCGACATGCTTGGGATCCATGCTCCCAATGCCTGCCGCTGGCGCGAGGAATCATCGGCAAGCGAGTAGATGGCGCCACGCAAAGGTCAGTTCAACAAGCAGGATTTCCTAGCGGCCGTCGCGGCTAATCTCGCCAGATTGATTTTCTCTACCATCCGGCTCCGGATGAACGATCGCTCCGGATTCCTGACAAATCCTCCTGAGGCCCCTCGGATTCTGGTTTTCTGGCACAACCGAATCCCTGCGATCTCGATCGGATTCCTGCGCCACTACCCACGGAAGCATCCCTCTAGGAAAGGGGTATCTGTTCTCACAAGCCCCAGTAAGGATGGCGACATCCTTGCCGGGGTCATGGCCAATCTCGGAATGGGCTCGGTGCGGGGATCCAGCTCCCGCCGCGGATCGACCGCGATTAGAGAGCTAACTGCGCTATTAGAATCGGGTGTCGATCTGGCGATAACTCCAGATGGCCCCCGTGGGCCGAAGTACTCTCTGGGTCCCGGTGCGGTCTTTTTATCCCAGAAGACCGGCATCCCGATCATGCTGCTACATGCCCGCTATCACAGCGCCATCCGCCTCAAGACCTGGGATAATTTCGCGATCCCGCTTCCCTTCTCACGCGTCGACATAACCATCGATCCTTACATGACCATCGACCCGGAGTTCACAGATCTGGAGTCCGAGCGTCTCAGGATCGAAACCCTTCTGCGTGAGGAAGCAGAGAAAGCCGATCAGTCCTCATAACAACGCAAAAAAAGGAGCCGTTCCTTTAGGAAACGGCTCCCTCCTATTCGGCAATCAGTGGGACTGATCAAATAAACTCATTAACCAAGTTCTCGAGATATTCCTGACCTCCCGAAGCTGGGATCCCTGCAGGATGAGCGAGGGCATGGGCTTCGAGTTCGGCCAGCGTGGCCTTACCAGACTCAATCTTCTGACCGAGGGGGGAATTCCAGCTGGAGTAGCGATTCTTAACGAACTCCTCGATGCGGCCATCGGCACGGATCGCCGCGGCGATCTTGAGGCCCCGAGCAAAGGTGTCCATGCCGCCGATGTGGGCGTGGAAGAGGTCGTCTGGGGTGTGGGACTCACGACGGCGCTTGGCGTCGAAGTTGAGTCCTCCCTCACGGAAGCCACCCATCTTGAGGACGACAAGCATGACCTCAAGGGCGAGGTAAATATTGGTTGGGAACTGATCAGTGTCCCATCCGATAAGCTCATCACCGCGGTTGGCATCGATGCTGCCGAGTTTGCCAGCATCGGCGGCCACGGTCAGTTCGTGACGCATGGTGTGCCCAGCGAGTGTGGCGTGATTGGTTTCAATATTGAGTTCGAATTCATTGATGAGACCATAGGCCTGGAGGAAATTCAGGCAGGCCGCGGCATCCGAGTCGTACTGGTGGGTGGAGGGCTCGCGGGGCTTCGGCTCGATCCAGAACTTGCCCTGAAAGCCGATGGACTTCTTCCACTCGACGGCCATGTGGAGGAATGCTGCCAGATGATCCATCTCACGCTTCATGTCGGTGTTCCAGAGCGTGGAGTATCCCTCGCGGCCACCCCAGAAGACATATCCGCCTCCACCCAGCTCCTGGGTGATGCTGATGGCTTTCTTCACTTGGGCTCCCCCGTGGGCAAAGACATCAAGGCTCGGCGAAGTGGCCGCACCCTGGTTGAAGCGAGGATGGGCGAAGAGACAGGCAGTACCCCAGAGGAGCTTCTTACCAGTGCGTTGCTGCTCCTCCTTCAGGGTTCCTGCGACGGCGTCGAGGGCCTTGTGGGATTCTGCAAGGGTTGACAACTCGGGGGCCACATCCCGGTCATGGAAGCAGTAGAAATCGATTCCCGTCTTTTCCAGGAACTCGAAGAAGACACGGACGCGCTTCTGGGCGTTCTCGACAGAGTCGGTGCCATCATCCCAAGGCATCTGAGCGGTTCCCCCGCCGAATGGATCGGCCAGAGGATTGCGCATGACATGCCAGTAGGCGGCCGCAAACCGGAGGTGATCGCGCATTGGGCGCCCCTCGATCAATTCCTCGGGGTTGTAGTGTTTGAAAGCCAGGGGATTCCTGGACTTAGCACCTTCGTATTGGATGACCGGAATATCGGGGAAGTAGCTCATGGTTTTTGAAAGAAAATTTACTCTTCGTAATCTCGGACCTCTTGTAAAGTCGTGATTGACCTATATGGCAGTTGCCAAGGCGGGTGAACTTCTCCAATAACAACATCAAACACCCTCTCATTCCACAGCCTCTACGCATTCTTTGCCGTCGTCTCCATTCTCTTCGTGATGAAGTCGGTCCATGAGACCAAAGGTATGGAACTAGAGCAAATGCAGGGATGATTAATAAAAATAAAGCGAGATCCTATGAAACTCATTGATGGCAAGGCGGTCGCCGCCGAAGTCGAACTCGAAACCAAGGCCCGCATCGATGCCCTGCAATCACGCGGCATCACTCCCGGCCTTGCCGTGTTACTGATCGGTGAGGATCCCGCCTCCCAAGCCTATGTCCGTAACAAGGACCGCACCTGTGCTGCGCTCGGAATGTACTCACGCAAGATCGAGCTTCCAGCCTCCACCACCCAGGAAGAAGTCATGAAGCTCGTTGCCGAACTTAATGCCGATTCCGCCATTCACGGGATCCTCGTCCAATCCCCTCCCCCTAAACATATTGATGAGCATGCAGTGACTCTCGCAATCGATCCCCGTAAGGATGTGGACGGATTCCATCCCGTCAACGTTGCGAAGCTCGCCATGGAAGACCCGACTGCTTTCGTCCCTTGCACCCCACTCGGTTGCCAGCGCCTGTTGATTGCCGCCGGGATTGAAACTTCCGGGGCAGAGGTCGTCGTGGTCGGCCGCAGCCTGATCGTCGGGAAGCCGATGGCCCTCCTCCTGATGGCCAAAGGGCCTGGAGGTGACGCTACTGTCACAATCGCCCACTCCCGCACGAAGGATCTGGCGGCTGTCACCCGACGCGCCGATATCGTCATCGCGGCGATTGGGCGTCCAAAAGCTCTCGGAGCAGAGCATATCAAGGAAGGTGCTGTCGTGATCGACGTCGGCATCAACCGCGTCGCAGATCCTTCGACGAAGACCGGCTACCGACTTGTCGGGGATGTCGACTTCGAGGCCGTTGCCCCGAAGTGCTCGGCCATCACCCCGGTCCCCGGAGGCGTTGGCCCGATGACCATCGCCATGTTGATGAGCAATACAGTGACCGCCTGCGAGCGCCTGACGGCTTAAAGACTCGCGATATCAACGGATAGCCGCGTTGTTTTGCTCGCTTGCAGTAGTTCACTACAGCGGCGCTCGCACGCCTTGCTCTCCATCTAATCTTGCGAGTCTCGAGAATGTACTCGTGAGACCGCATCTCGACATACTAAGTCTCGGTTTTTTCAGAAGCCCCCTTCGCTCTGAAGAGATTCCAGAGGGATGATGCGATAGCTGGGTTGAGCAGGTCGCTATGAAGCCGCCACAGGAGTGTCTAAGGGGGGTTGCCGTCTCTTTCTCTTACCCCCTGAGTTGCATTGTTCTTTAGGCAAGGTGTATAAATCGTCAATTAACTCATAAACCCCGCAAAAAACTATGTTCATCAAACTCTTCGAATTCAGCTTTACTCGAAATACAAAACAGGCAATAGGATTTTATATTGCATGGTTTGTAATCCTAGCTGTTGCAAGCGGTCTGTTCAGCGCTGCTGTTATACCCTTCCTAGGGGGAACAACCTTTAGGGAAGGTTTCTCTGAGGGAGTTAAAATTGGGTCATCATTCGTAATCATAGCAGATACATTCTTCGCATTTTGGATTGTTAAATCGAAGAGATCATTCTCGGTTACTAATGTTGCCTTAGCATTTCTTGCTGGAGCACTCTCCATATTTGGAGGGGCTGTCTTAGGATTGATTCCGATTGCATATCTGACAACTCGCCCAGACAATACAGAACTCTCTGCCTAAAAGAAGCCCTCATAGCTCTTCAAAGAAGACCCATCACATTGATCGGGTATTGGTCTTTCTTTTTGGTCTGCATCCGCAATCAGCTTCCCGAGAGAAGCTTTAAAATTTCCTCCCATGAAGGCCCTGGGCCAACCATAGCAAGGCAGAGCGTCCGACTCTGAAGAATCTTCTGAGCCACAGCCTGAATCTCTGCCGGGGTGACCTTCGCAAGCCGGTCATAGACCGACTCCGGAGAAACCACCTTGCCGTAGGTCAGGAGGGAAGAGCCGAGGCGGTAGTTCTGTGTGGCGGCGCGCTCGAGGGCCATCCTGCTCGTTCCGATCGTGTAGTCGCGTGCACGCCTGAGTTCTGCCACGGAGGGTCCCTTCTCGGCGATCCGGCAGCACTCTCGAAAAATGAGCTTTAAGGCCTTAGCGACATTCGACCCATCCAGCCCGATCGTGATCTCGAAGGCACCGCAATCCGAGTGGGTCGAGAGGGAGGTGCTCACCGAGTAGCAGAGACCGCGATGCTCGCGCAACTCTTGGAAAAGACGGGAACTCATATTCCCGCCAAGGATCACATGGAGGAGATTGACCGCATAGCGCCGTGGATCAGAGGCTCCCGTACCTCGGAAAGACATGGCAATCTGCGTTTGTTGAGTCTCTCGATTCTCGATCAGAATGCGTGGTGAGGTCTGGCGCTTCGGAGGAGATAAGGGGCGGGCAGAGGATTTCTTGGGATCTCCGGGAAGCTTCCCAAGGAATCTACTGGCAAGAGCCACGAGTTCATCATGATCTACCGCGCCAGCAGCAGTCAGGATGGTACGTCCGGCGTGATAGTGGCTTTTGAGATGGGCAAGGAGGTCGGCACGGGTAATTGCAGCGAGGCTCTTCTTGGTGCCGGTGATCGGTCGGCCAAGGGAATCCCCCCGCCACGTTTCTCCAGTCAGAAGTTCGTGCACATGCTGTGCAGGCTCGTCGCGAATCATCTCAATCTCCTCAACGATGACCCCACGCTCTCTCTCCACCTCAGCTGGAGCAATTCGGGAGTGGGAATACATGTCAGCCAGGACTTCGGTGATGCGTGGAAAATGATCGGCAGAGGCAGCAGCGTAGTAACAGGTACGCTCCTCGGCGGTGTAGGCATTGAGATCGCCCCCCACTCCCTCGACCTCCTCACTGATCTGACGGGCAGAACGTTTTTTTGTCCCCTTGAAGAGAAGATGCTCCAGAAAGTGAGAGACACCGCCAACGCGGGTGGCCTCGTGACGAGCCCCCACCGCACACCAGATGCCAACGGCGGCGGTTTGAGACGAAGGCATGGCACAACTGGCCACACGGAGTCCATTGGTAAGGGTGGTGATCTTTGTCTTCATGGAATGACTGATTATGATTCGGCTCTCCGGTATCGAAGGACAGCCTCGGCCAAGGCGAGATCGGCAGGCCATGTGACCTTGATGTTTGGTTCGAGATTCTCCACAAAGGGAATCCTCCAACCGGCAGCCAAGGCCATGGAAACTTCATCGGTCGGCTTGCCTATGCCGGGTGTCTTGAGGAGCTCAATAAGTGGCGCCATGCGGAAGACTTGGGGCGTCTGCATTCCCCAGAGTCCGGTACGGTCGACCGTACGGACTGCACATCCCTCCTGATCAGCTTGATGCAGTGTGTCGGAAACGGGCGCGGCGGCAGAAGAGGCGCCCATCTCTGCAGCTACCTCAAGACAGCGAGTAATCAGGTCGGCGGTGACCAAGGGGCGCGCTGCGTCATGGATAGCGACCAGATCCGTAGAATTGGGCAGAGCATGGAGGGCATGGAGCCCCTTGATAACCGACTCGTTCCTGTGGGAACCTCCGGTCACAACTGCCACCAGTTTTGAGATCCCCTCAGCTTGGGCAATGGCACGGAACTCCTCCTTCCGTGCTTCAGAAGTGACCAGCACGATGGAAGAGATAAAGGGGTTTTGCTCAAAGGCGATCAGCGACCAAACAAACAGGGGCTTTCCCTCAAGTAACACGGAGAGTTTGTCACCACCAAAGCGACTCCCGGATCCACCCGCAACAAGGATGGCAGCAGATACTGGAAGCGACTTCTCGGCCATGTGGTAAGCAACAGGGGCCCTCCCTAGGGACTGCTAGGAAAGGAGCTTCTGAATCTCTGCACTAAGGCTCTTCCCATCGGCACGCCCGCTGGCCTTGGCTTGCGCGGCCTTCATGACGGCGCCCATCTGGGCTTTGCCAACAACTGCTAAATCACCCAAAGAAGCCCCAACCTCGGCGATCGCCTCCTTGATCAGCACGGAAAGCTCCTCTGCAGAGAGTGCGGCAGGCAGGTAAGCGGAAAGAACAGTGATCTCAGCACGCTCCTTCTCTGCCGATTCGGGACGTCCTCCCTTGTCAAATCCCTCGGCGGCATCCTCGCGCTGCTTGATCTGCTTACGAAGGACAACCATAGCTGTCTCGTCATCGATCACGGCATCGGCCCCACTCTTCTCGATGGCGGCGTATTTGAGGGCGCTTTTGACCATGCGAAGGGTTCCGAGACGGGCTGCATCGCGGGCTTTCATGGCTTCCTTAAGGTCGTGATCGATCTGTTCTGAGAGTGTCATGGGATAAAAAATGGCTGATTTTCTGAAGGCTCGACCCTACGCGCTTGAGTTGGCTCCGTAAATGAATTCTGATGGGTAGATGTCCGAACGCCCCGTCCGCACCCGCTTTGCCCCTTCACCCACCGGCCTCCTTCATGTTGGAGGCGCACGCACTGCACTCTTCAACTGGATCTATGCCCGCAAGAAGGCGGGCACCTTTGTCCTTCGCATCGAGGACACCGATCACACGCGCAATACCGAGGAAGCCAAGCAGGTGATCCTCGATGGGCTTCACTGGCTCGGGCTCGATTGGGACGAAGGTCCGCAGAAGGGGGGGAATTACGGTCCCTACTACCAGAGCGAGCGTGGAGCGATCTATGAGGAGTATCTGGCACGCCTCGAAAAAGCCGGTCATCTCTATGAGGACAACGGCGCCATCCGCTTCCGTTCCCCTCGGGAGAAGGTAATTGTTGACGATGAGATCTGCGGAAAGATCGAGTTCGACCTGACCAATCCCGGCACCCATCCCGATCTGACTCTTCGCCGTCCGGATGGCTCCTGGATCTTCCACTTCGTCAGCGTCGTCGATGACATCGAGATGAAGATCTCCCACGTAATCCGTGGCGAGGATCACCTCTCCAACACCCCCAAGCATGTCGAACTCTACAAGGCCCTCGGTGCGGAGCCCCCCCGGTTCGCCCATATGCCTCTCATCCTAAACCGGGACGGTAGCAAGATGAGCAAGCGAGACGAGGGCGCGGCTCTCGGCACCTACCCAGAGGCAGGGTATGCGCCGGAGGCTGTCCGCAACTACCTCAGCCTGCTCGGTTGGTCCCCTAAGGAGAACCGCGAGATCATCAGTACGGAAGAGGTTGTCGCTCTCTTCGAGCTCGATCAGGTGAACCGCCGTAACGCCGCCTTCGACCTCGATAAATGTTTCTGGATCAATGGCCAGTATCTTCTTTCGATGGATCTAGCCCGTTACGCGGAACTGGCGATCCCCTTCCTCCAGAAGGCGGGCATTACCTGGCCCACCTGGGAGGCCTTGGAAAAAGTCCTGACGATTGTAAAACCCAAGGTGAAGCTCCTGAAGGATCTCCCCGAGTGGGTTGCTTGCTTCTTCACGGAGGAGTTTCCGTATGACGAGGCAGCGGTCGCGAAGTCGTTGGTAGGAACTCATGCCGCCGAACGCCTCCAGGCGCTCTCAGAAGCCTATGCAACACTTCCAACCTGGGATGCCGTCTCACTGGAAGCCTCCCTCAAGGAGACCACATCAAAACTCGGCATCAAGACCGGTGAAATGGTTCATCCCGCACGTGTTGCTGTCAGCGGTCGCGGCATAGGCCCTGGTCTCTACGAGATGATCGAGATCCTCGGCAAGGAGCGCACACTTGCTCGCTTCGCCAAAGGTATCGAAAAAGCATAGGCCGCATGAGTAATGCTCCGGAGGTCTTCACTTCTCAGGATCTCACCGGAGTTGGTGAGATCTTCCGTAAGCTCAATCCTCCGGCACGTCTTGCGGTCTTTGGGGATCCCATAGCCCACTCGGCCTCCCCCCCCATGCACAATGCTGCACTCAGGGAGCGAAACCACCAACTTCAGTACGTTCGCATCCGTGTCACTCAGGACGAACTGCCACAGGCGCTGCGGAATCTCACCTCAGCGGGATTCCTCGGAGCCAGCCTCACGATTCCCCATAAGCAGGCAGCTCTTTCATTCATGGATCAGTTGAGCCGTGAAGCTCAACTCATGGGAGCCATCAATACAGTGGCCGTTCGTGATGGAAAGCTCTTCGGCTTCAACACCGACGGCCCCGGTCTCTCCGCAGCAATCCACGAATCCTTCGGCATCCCGCTGAAGAAACACCGCGTGCTGATCCTCGGCGGTGCGGGTGGCGCAGGAAGAGCGATCACCGTCCAATGCGCACTGGAAGGATCTCCCTCTGTCATCATTACTAATCGAAACAAGGAAAAGGGAGATCTTCTGTCACAAGAGATTCAGGAGTATTTGGATTTTCCAATCTCCTCGATTCCAATGACTACCGAATCGCTGGGTCTTGCTATGAAATCCGTCGATCTCATCATCAATGCTACACCGCTGGGCATGAAGGCCGGCGATCCCTCCCCTCTCCCTGAAGGCCTCTTGACCAAGGATCACCTCGTCTACGACACGGTCTACAGCGGCGGCGAGACAGCCCTGCTGAAACAGGCGCGGTCAGCAGGCGCCCGTTGCGCCGGCGGCTTCTCCATGCTCCTGCATCAGGGAGCCCTGCAGAACGCTCTTTGGTTCGGAGAAACGGCGCCGCTAGAGACCATGCGAAAGGTGCTAAACGATCTTAGGCGCTGAAAATCTTTCGCGCCTCGAAGCAGTCCCTTGAGATCTGCTCCTTCAGCTCCTCCAGTCCATTGAATTTCCTTTCCGGCCTCAAAAACTTAACGAATTGCAAGGAGAGCTCCTTCCCTACGAGGTCTTCTGAAACATCAAAGAGATGAACCTCCACGATGGGTGCCGTGGCCGAGGGATCGACGGTGGGACGAATACCGATATTGCAGACTCCGGAAAGAACGTCGTCTTCGTACAAAACCTTGACTGCATAAACCCCGTTGGGAGGTAATTGCATCCCCTCAACATCAAGATTAGCGGTTGGGAAGCCGATTGTGGCTCCCAGACCTGCACCCTTTACGACTCTCCCCTCGAGGAGAAAGGAACGTCCTAGGCAGGCTTTGGCCTCAGCAAAATCACCCGAGGTAATGGCGTTACGGATCCTTGTGCTACTGATCGCAGTCCCTTGGACTTCAACAGGAGCAATTTGGATAACGGAGAATCCCTTATTTCCTTTCTCACAGCCCATCTGCTCCAGCAGGGCAATCGTTCCCTGGCCTCCCTTGCCGAAGGACCACTGCGATCCTACGCAGATCATCCTGAGGGGATGGGATTGGGCAACAAGGGAGGTAATAAACTCCTCTGCGGACACAGAAGCCAGTTCGGGAGTGAACTCCAAGAGCAGGAGGGCAGGAACTTCCATCCCATCAAGTAATGCAATCTTGCTTTCATTGAGAGTAAGAAGCTTGGGAGCGCGATCAGGACGCACCACGGAAGCTGGATGCCGGTCAAAAGTCATCACCACGGCAGTTCCCCCACAGGCAGCGGCTTCATCCATCGCACGACGAATCAACGCTTGATGACCGAGATGCAATCCATCGAATGTCCCCGCCGCGAGGACAATCGGACCTTTCAGCGAGGCAAGTTCCTCAATGGTTTTGAGAATAATCATCTATTGAGTTTTATCGCGCAGAGGCGCAGAGGCGCAGAGAATATTTAAGAATTTTAGATGATTAGGAACATGAGGCTAATCCAGCTGCATCCCTGAATCATTCCATCTTTTGTTTCTCCCACCTCTGCGCCTCTGCGCGAGCTTTCCCTGCTAAGCACCCCTGAGTCGCGAGACCTGCGGGAGGGTCAGGAGTTTTTCCAGAATCGCTTCTCGGGAGGCCGTCTTAAGATCAGCGGCAGGGAAGGCCATGCTCACGTCGAAGCGTCCCGACTTAGTGCGGCGCAGGGCATTCAGATGGGCCCCGCATCCGAGATCGTTTCCGATATCGAAGGCATAGGTCCTGACATAGAACCCCTTGCTACAAACCACCCGGAAATCAACCTCAGGCAGCTTCATCCCGAGGATGTGATGTGCGTAGATGTGAACAAATCGTGGGTCGCGCTCCACGGTCTTTCCCTGACGTGCCAGCTTGTAGAGGGCGACTCCGTCTTTCTTGATGGCCGAAACCATGGGGGGAGTCTGGTAGAAATCACCGTCATATTTGGCAAAGGCGGCTTCCAACTGTTCACTCGTAAGCTCGGGAACAGGTCGAGTCTCGGTAACCTCACCATCTGCATCCTGCGAATCCGTCATCACTCCGAACTTCATCGTCCCCTCATACTCCTTGTCCTCGCTCATGATCAGGTCCTGGATCTTGGTGCCCTTGCCGAGGGTCAGGAGCAGGAGACCGGTAGCCATCGGATCCAGGGTGCCGCAATGGCCGATCTTTTTCGTTCCGAGTACCTTGCGAGCGATCGCCACGACATCGTGAGAGGTCATTCCCGGGGCTTTGTCAATCGGAAGAACACCATCAATCATGAAATCAGCACACATAGAAAAATAGTTACGTGAGGGGAATCAGACCGTAGTTTCAGAGGAACCAAGGGCAGAATCAATGGCCTTCAGAACCATCTCCTGCACTTCGACGAACGATCCCTTGATACGCGCACCCGAGGCCATAGGATGACCACCACCACCAAACTCTCGGCAGAGATTGCAGGCGTCAAAGCTCGGATCCTTTGAGCGCAGGCTAAGCCTGACCATGCTATCTGGCATCTCCTCAAAGAAGGCGGCGGCCTTGACTCCCTCGACAGAACGAAGGTTGTCGATAATCCCCTCGTTATCCTCGGGAATAACCCCCAACTTCTCCACATCCGCGAGAGAAAGAGCGAAGCTGGCCACCCGGTCATGACTGGTGAAACGCGCGTTCACCAAGGCATGTTTGAGGAGTTCCAGTCGGCGGCGAGGCTGGTTCTCGTAAAGCAAGCGCGATAGTTCCGACACATTCACTCCGAGCCTGATCAACTCGGCACCGACTTCGTAGGTCCGATCACTTGTTCCTTCGTACTGAAAAGAACCCGTATCCGTGGAAATGGCCGCAAAGAGATTGGTCGCCATCTCAGGTGTGATGGTGATTCCCTCATTCAGGAAAGCCTCCGCAAGGATCTGCGCGGTCGCAGGTCGTGAGGGATCGATAAGATTCAGATCGGCATAGCCCTCATTGCTCTTGTGATGGTCGATGCAGATCCAGAGAGGAGAGCCGGCGATAGCGTCAAGCACGGTGCCGAGACGGTTTTTAACCGAGGTGTCGAGAGCCAGTACAGCGTCGAAAGAGACAGGTTCCGCAGGAGGTGCTGTCACGAGTTCCGAGGAGGGCAAGAACGCATACTTATCCAACATGCCATCCTCGTTCCAGAGGGTGACTTCGTGTCCCTCGGAGCGAAGCCAGAGTGTTGCCGCAATCGCCGACCCATAGGCATCCGGATCAGGACGGAGATGACTGGCTACCAGAATGCGTTTCCGGCTCCGGAGAGCCTCCCTGATTTCCGGGAAAGCGACGTTTTTCATCCTTTTGAATTATCAGAACCCCCAGAATCAATCTCTTCGGTTGGCTCATCAGGCGGGAGTGTCGCCTCGATCTCTTCCAGCAAGCTCAGAACGCGGGTCCCTCGCTCAATCGACTCGTCCAGGTCAAAGTGTAGATGCGGCGTGTACTTCAGGATCACCCGGCGTGAAAGCTCATGCTGAAGGTGCTGGCGTTTTTCTGTAAGCTTCAGAATAGCCTGTTCTTTCTGCCACTTCGTCCCGATGGCGCTGATGGCGACATGGGCCTGCTTGAGATCAGGCGTGACGTCCACAGCGCGGACGGAAACCAGAGGAGCCTCGAACTTCATCTCACGGCCAATAATCGTCCCAAGCTCGCGCTTGAGCAACTCGCAGACCCGTAGCATTCGTAGGCTCATGATGTGATGGGATATTCTGGTGACCGGGCTTCTGAGCTATACAAGCCCTCTGTTCTTAAGAATCAGAGCGCCTGGGCCACCTTCTCAAGCGTATAGCACTCGATAATGTCTCCGACTTCGTATTCCGAGAAATCCCCAAGACGGATACCGCACTCGACACCCGCCCGGACTTCCTTGACGTCCTCGGTGAAACGACGAAGCGTGGAGAGACCGCCGTCGTAGACCGCCTGACGGCGACGCAGAACTCGAGCACGGGCTGTACGCGAGATCCGGCCATCGGTGACAATACTTCCAGCGACCATGCCTCGGGAAAGGTCGAAGATCTGCTTCACCTCAGCGTGACCGATGATGGCTTCGCGAACTTCCGGATCAAGGAGTCCCGTCATCGCCTCGCGCATCTGGTCAGCAAGCTCGTAGATGATGCTGAAGAGTTTGATCTGCACGCCCTCCTTGCGAGCCGCGTTGTTGGAGCTATTCTCCACCTTAACCCCGAAGCCGATGATGATTGCGTCTGAGGCACCGGCCAAAAGGACGTCGCTCTCAGTAATCGGCCCGACGGCAGAGTGGATGATCTTGAGGTCGATCTTCTCCTGGGGAATGTCAGCAAGCATGCCGATGATAGCCTCGAGTGATCCCTGCATGTCGGCCTTGAGAACGATCTGAAGAACCTTCTTTTGTTCCGCCTCCAGATTCGCGAAGAGATTCTCAAGAGTGGCACGCCTAGGAGCGGCAAGCTTCTCCTGGCGATGAGCGCCAAGACGCTCCTCGCTGAGTTGGCGGGCAGAGCGCTCGTTCTCCATGACGACAAGCTCGTCACCGGCACTGGGGAGTCCGCTCAGTCCAAGAACCTTGGCCGGAATGGCTGGTCCCGCGCTCTTGAAGGCTTCTCCATCCTCATTGATCAACTGCTTCACCTTGCCCCAGTAGTTTCCGCAGATGAAAGCGTCACCGACGCGAAGTGTACCATTATTGACAATAACGACCGCCGTGGGTCCTCGTCCTGCCTCGACCTGAGCCTCGATCACACTGGCGCGGGCCGGCTGATCGGGGTTGGCCTTGAGTTCCAGAACCTCGGCCTGAAGGGACATCATTTCAAGCAGGTTATCGATACCGTTGCCCGTTGCGGCTGAAACCTCGCAGACTACTGTGTCGCCGCCCCAATCCTCGGGCACGAGCCCCTTGTCTTGGAGTTGCTGCTTCACACGGTCGATATTGGCGGTCTTGAGATCACACTTGTTGATCGCCACCATGATGGTGACCTTTGCTGCCTGCGCATGACTGAGCGCCTCGAGAGTCTGGGGCATGAGCCCGTCATCGGCGGCCACCACGAGGACAACGACATCCGTGACATTCGCACCGCGTGCGCGCATGGCCGAGAAGGCTGCGTGACCCGGAGTATCGATGAAGGTGATGGGATGGCCCTTCCATTCGATGGAATAGGCACCGATGCGCTGGGTGATACCACCCGCCTCGCCGGAAGCCACCTTGGCACGACGGATAGCGTCGAGTAGGGAGGTCTTGCCGTGATCGACATGTCCCATGAAGGTGATGATGGGTCCGCGTGGCTTATTAGCCTCAGACTTCTCCTCAACCGGCTTGGGTGGTTCGACAACGATCTTCTCCTCTTTGTGGACGCCACCGCCAGAAACTCGCTTTTCACGCTCGAAAAGCAGTCCGTACATATCGCAGAGCTTCGAGGCGATCTCCGGTTCGACAGACTGATTGATATTCGCAAAGATCTGCATCCCCATCAGATCCTTAATAATCTTGAAGGCGGGCACCTCCATCTGGGTCGCCAGCTCCTTGATCAGGATGGGCGGCTTGATGTGGATCACACGGCGATCGTCATCTGCGATAACAACGGCTTGCTCTTCAACCTCCCCCTCGGCGGGAATTTCGGTGGCGGGGACCGGTAATGGCGTCGAGGCGGCATGCTCCTCCTCGCCGATGCGGGGGAGAGCTTTCCCTTTGGAAACCACTCTTTTCTTGGGAGCCGGCTCATCGATCAGGGAAAGGGTCGGGAGATCCGCAGTCTTGATGACAACCTTGGCCGGCTCGGCCTTCTCGGCGACAGGCGCTGCAGGAGCAGTCTTCCCTCTGAAAGACGCTCCGCGTGCTCCTGAGACTGTACCTGCTCGTGATGCGCGAGAGGGTGCCTTCGAGCCTGCCGATTTGGAGGGTTTAGCTGGAGCTCCCTTAGAAGCGGTGGATTTGGAAGTGTTGACTTTGGAGACCATTATAAAATTTCTGACACCGGTTCCCTCGAGAAAATCGAGGGGAAGAGCGATGTTTGCAGCACTTAAGCCGCTGCCTGCTCTTTGGCGGAGACTTGGTTCTTAGCGGCAGCAAGGATGGCTTCCGCCTTCTCTGCACCGCATTCGAGAATCCCATCGATATCGGAGGCCTCTGCTGTGACAACCACCTCGACAGAGTTCATACCACCAGCGGCCAGAGACTTTGCCTCATCCTCGGTGATACCGAGCATCGTGGCTAGCTGCTGCGCGGCCCCACCCATCTGTTGTTCAAAAGCCTGGGCAGCTGAACGATCCTCCTGGATATCAATTTCCCAGCCGGTCAGCCGGGAAGTGAGTCGGGCATTCTGGCCGCGCTTGCCGATGGCCAAGGCAAGATCCTCTTTCTCGATTGAGATACGGAGTGCGTGGGCGGCCTCGTCGACTTCTATGCTACGGATACGGGCCGGCTTGAGAGCCTCACGGGCGAACTCCTTCGGATCCTCATACCAGCGAATGATGTCCACCTTCTCGTTATTGAGTTCACGGACAATGTTCTTAACCCGGGCACCACGCATGCCGACACAGGCACCGACTGGGTCTACCTTGTCATTGGAGCTGTGGACCGCAATCTTAGTGCGGAAACCAGCTTCACGGGCAATAGCACGGAGTTCGACCGTATGATCAGCAATCTCGCTGACCTCGATCTCGAAGAGACGACGGATGAAATTGGGATGGCTGCGGGAGAGAATGATCTCGGGGCCGCGAGGGCCATTCTCAACTGCCACGACATAGGCACGGATCCGGTCTCCGATATTGTATTCCTCAGTGGTCACACGCTCACGCGAGGGCATGATCCCCTCGAACTTCCCGAGATCCAGAACGACATCACTGCGGTCAAATCGACGCACAGTGCCGCTGACAATCTCGCCGGCCCTGTCCTTGAACTCCTCGTAGATCATCTCCTTCTCAATCTGGCGGATACGCTGGGCAATCGCCTGGCGAGCTGTTTGAGCGGCAATACGACCGAAATCACGAGGAGTCACCTCAATCTCTACCGAACCGCCGATCTGAGCTTCCTTGTCGACCACCTGCGCCTTGGCCAGGGTGATCTCTTCCTGAGGGTTTGTAATGGTCTCGACAATAAGCGGCTTTGCAAAGGCCCGGATCGCACCACTCTTGGGGTTAATATCGACGCGCACGTCGCGCGAACAGGAGAAACTCTTCTTCGAAGCGGCCACGAGAGCCGAAGAGATCGCCTCGATGAGGACCTCGCGTTTGATACCTTTTTCACGCTCGAGGTAATCGAGCATGGCGATAAATTCAGAGTTCATGGCAATAGAAATTCCCAACATACTGATCAGGAAGTATTCCAAGACAGTAAGTCGGGGGTTTGTGACTATGCAGGATCTCCTCCTTAGGGTCAACTGAAAGAACAGGGAAAAGGTTTTTAGGCTCAAGACTGTTAGACTGTCAGCCAGAACCGAACAAAGTCAGAGAAGGGAGGGGAGAAATCAATAATGCGAAGCAGAAACCTTCCCCCCCTAGATCCAGACCTCCGATTTTCGATCATTTTTCGCATTCCCTGTAGCCCTACTCCTCGCCATCTGAGCTAAAAGCCTAAATGCCAATGAGTCTTCAGTCTCACAGACTTTCTCAACATTCTCTTTGACCTAACAGATCGCCGACTCCATCCTCCGCCACAAATTTAAGAGGTTTTTATGTCCGAATCCTCCCTCCAGCATACCTCCGCCTCTGCCTCCGACTCTTCGACCCTGATCACCCAGCCTATGGCTTGGCTTAACTCCACCCGATGGTTCTGGGGAATCCTCGCTCTGGTTACTTTCTGGAAGGTCATTGCCGCCTGGAAATTGGGCCTGATTTTTGATGAGTGCTACTACTGGGAATGGTCGTGCCATCCCCAAGCCTGCTACTTCGACCATCCCCCCCTCACCGCATGGCTGATCGACTCGGCCCGAATGTTTCTAGGCCACACAACGCTGGCTGTCCGTTTCTGGGCTATCCTTTCCGGCATTATCCTTTCCCTTGCCGGACGGGAGCTGGGTAAGGATCTCTTCGGCCAGGCGGCGGGCAACAGGGCGGGCATCCTTCTCCTTCTGGCTCCGATCTTCGCGGGGAATGCCCTGCTGATGACACCCGATACATTCCTTGTTCCAGCCTGGGCCTTCGCGGTTCTCTTTGCCTGGCGGGGATTTCGGGAGGGTGGCAGCATGGGATGGTGGGCTGCCGCCGGCACAGCGGCAGGCATCGGAATGCTCTCCAAGTACACCATGGTTTTGTATTATGGTGCCCTCCTGATGCTCTGGGTGCTCAGTCCCGGCAGGAGGCGTCAACTCCTCTCCGGCATCATGATCGCAGGACCTCTCTCGCTCCTGATCTTTTTGCCCGTGCTCTGGTGGAACAGCCACCACGACTGGGTCTCATTCACCCATCAGATTCATCATGGATTCAGAAACGAGCATCACTCGTTAATCAATTTCCAGAACCTCGGCGACTACAGCGCTTTCCTTATTGTCTTGGTCTCACCGATTCTTGGGCTTCTCTGTTTCCGGACAGCCGCGACGCGCATGCGGGATCCGCGATTCCGCTTCCTAGGGGTCTTTTTCTGGACAGTGGTACTCTTCTTTGGATACTCCGCGGCCAAGGCCCACATTGAGGCAAACTGGCCCATGACCGCTTTCATCACAGCTCTGGTGATGGTTGCCGGGGATTGGGAGAACTATGGAGCAGGATGGAGGAAGGCGGCCATCATCATCCTGCTCATCGCCGACATCTGTGCCGTGATTGCTGTCTCCAACCTACTTCTTCCCAAGGATTCACCTTTCTCCGTCAGGAATTTTGCTCCCGATCTTTCCTTCATGGAGAAGGTCCCTAGCCTGTCTAAGCTAGCGGCTCCGGCAAAGCAGGGACTGTCCGATTTCCAGACACGGATCGAGGAGTTCCTAGGGCCAGAGGCCGTCGCCCGGACGATCGAAGAAAACTTCCGCTCCTCGGGGGCTGATTTCATCTGTCTCTCCACCTACCAGTTGACCGGCGTGATGTCCTTCTATGCCCCTACCCTGGAGCCGAAACTCTGGCTCCCGGATCACGGCCGCAGCCGCTTCCCATGGATCAATGACACGGCTTGGGCTGGAAAGACAGCTCTCCTGGCAGCATGGCCGCGTCTTTATAACTGCTCTCAGGATCTCTTCTCTGAGTTTTCTACACAACATCCCGTGCTGGTACCCGGCATCAGAAGCCCACTCTTTCTCTCGACAGGAAAGTCCTACAAACCGGAAAACGCGCGTCCCTAGAGCATTTTTGATTTATTCTAACGCAAAGAAAATTGAGATGATTCTCCCGCAGAGGGGCTGAGGCGCAGAGTTTTTATGACTCATGGCAACGTATCTTTGGAGACATCGGTGACAATATTCTCCGGGCCCAATCATCTGTCTTTTCTAAGATTTCTCTGCGCCTCTACGATTGCTTGCCCGGCCGTTGCTTCGCATCCGTTACGGCTGCGCGATATATTTCCTCCGGCTAGTGCTGCATCAACTCACGGAGCGATCGTCTCGACATAGGCGAACTTCCCGTTCTTCACCTGCAGGATCACCGCCGGCTTGGTCGGATTGCGGTGCTCGTCGAGGGTGATCTTGCCCGTCACCCCAGGGAATTCCTTGGTCGCAGTGATGGCGGCATTCACTTTGGCGGGATCGGTCGTGCCGGCACGCTTCATCGCATCGGCCAAAAGTCGCAGAGCATCGTAACCGAGAGCTACCATGGCATCGGGATCCGCGTTGTATTTCTTGCGGTAAGCTTCCACGAAAGCCACCACCTGAGGATCAGTACTCTGGTTGGAGAAGTGATTTGAGAAATAGCATCCCTCCACGGCAGCTCCTCCCACCCCAACAAGCTCCGAGGAATCCCAACCATCACCTCCAATAAACGGAACAGTAATGCCAAGTTGACGAGCCTGACGGATGATCAAGGGAGCCTCGGTGTAATAGGCAGGCAGGAAGACCACCTCGGGATTCGCCGACTTGATGGCGGTCAACTGGGCACTGAAATCCTTGTCACCGCCACTGTAACTCTGCTCTCCGGTAATGATGCCACCCACCTTCGTGAACTCCTGCTTGAAACTCTTGGCCAAGCCCAGGCTGTAATCCTTGGAGACATCGGTGATGATTGCCGCCTTCTTAGCTCCGAGCTTGCTGGCAAATTTCGCGCAGACCGTTCCCTGGAAAGGGTCGATGAAGCATACCCGAAAGATATGGTCGCCGGTCTCGGTCACCTTTTCATTGGTGGAGGCGGGCGAGATCATCGGGATGCCGCTACGCTGGGCGATCGGAGCAGCCTCCAGAGAACGTCCCGAGGCGACCTCACCGATCAGGGCTACCACCTTGTCTCGTGTGATCAGTTCACGCACAAGCGTGGAGGTCTCACCGGGCTTCGACTGGTTGTCCTTGGTGATCATCCGGAGAGGCTGGCCTAGCACACCGCCAGAAGCGTTGATTTCCTCCAGAGCAAGCTGGACCCCCTTGTCGGTGCTCTGCCCGAACGTAGCCTGCCCACCTGTCAGCGAGGCAAACTGTCCAACAGGGATGCCTGCCTCCTGCTTTTTATTACAGGAAGAAGCGGTGAAGCAGAGAAATGCAATGGCAAGGAGATGGGGGCGTTTTAAAAACTTCATGAGAGGAGAGTAAAAAGGGTTCTGCTCTGTGCCAAGCGCCGATCGGATCAAAAAACTGTTTCCTCTTCTTGAGCTCCCGAGTTCCATAGTAATTTCTCGGCATGAGCAATCCCTTGGTCAGAACTGTCATCCGAACCAAATTCCTCCTGACCGCGCGCAATTCAGCAACCAACTCCATTATACGAGTTAAGAACCTGTATCTAGAATTGGCAGCAAGGCTCTCTCCTCAAGAGGGTTCGAGAGCTGTCACAGTCCCTCCCATGATCGGAGTCGATCCGGAGATGCAGGGATGGTCTTTTTTCCAAATCCTCGAGCACAACGCGATCGTCAATAGGATGATCTCATACACGGTTGAAAAGCTAGCCCGTGGGGAGGATCCCAAGCAGGAACGCCCGATCAACCACAAGACCGACGTCCTCCCCAAGGGACTATCGGGCCCCGAGCAGGTCGAGGCCTTCCGCGAGTCGCTCGATACCTACCTCTCCATGGTTGCGGCGTTTCCGACTCTGCGCGGAACGGCCGAAACACCCCATCCTATCTTTGGTCCTTTGAATGCCCACAAATGGCACTGCATGTTCGATTTCCACCTCAGGCTTCATCTCAAGCAGGCCGAGACGGTGATCTCCTTCTTGGAACGATAAAAGACGCTGAATCATGGAACTTTTTTTTACCCAATCGTGGTTGCCGGACTCGGAGCCAGGTTTTCAACCCGGAACAGCCAGCTTCACCTGGAAAGAAGGAACTCTGGATCTCACGGTCGATCTTGAGGACAAGAATATCCTGACGAAGGCCACTGCCCACGGGGAACGACTCTGGGAACATGGGGATGTGGCGGAGCTCTTCATCCAGAAAATCGGAGAGGAATCGTACCGGGAGTATCAGCTCTCACCCAACGGATTCACACTAGCCCTTTCGTATCCCGATCTTTCAGGCGTGGTCGCGGTACGCTCTGGGGAACAAAAGATCGAAGACTTCTTCTCGCAGACAAACTTCGAGGCGCGGACAGAGTTAACCGCGACAGGATGGAGAGCTCATTTTTTGATTCCCCTCAGCGGCTCTCCCGGCGACCGGATCCGCATCAGTTGCTGCCGTTATGATGCGGCAGAAGATCGGGCCCCCATGATTTCCAGCACGTCACACCACACCATCCGAGACTTCCATCGTCCGCAGGAGTGGCGGGAGTTTGTTCTTTAGGGAAAGCGCCGACTAATCCTTGGGAGTCCCTTCCTGAAAGAATCCCAGATCTTTGGAATCCACGGGGATCTTCTCCTTCTGGAAGTCGTAGGAGGCTACAAGTTGCTCGAAGGCGGGAATCCCCTGCTCTACACCGCTTGCGGCATCGATCACCCATCAGGAAGGGGCCTTGAGCGTAAAGGCATAGCTCGAACCTCGGACGATACCGTATCCGTTTTCGACAACCTGGCCATCGACTGCTTGAATGCAACACAAGGCTGAAAGAAAAATAAAGCAGATAAGGAGCATTGGTTTCATATTTATCATCAGCGTTGCCAAAATCCCCCAAATCATCAGCCCTTTAAGAAGATTCGATGAACCGCCGCCCTCCCTTCCGCAAGAAACCGGACAATGAACCGATGCCCGGCGGTCCCGACGACGCCCTGAGCGGTCAGGTGGAGCGCGTTACCTTCCATAACGAGGAGACCGGTTTCTGCATCCTCAAGGTGAAGGTGCAGGGCCGCAAGGAACCGGTTGCTGTTCTCGGTTCCCTACCCTCCGTGGCACCCGGTGAATGGATCACAGCCCAGGGTACCTGGGAAAAGGACCGAGACCACGGTATCCAGCTCAAGGCTCACACCTTGAAGACCCAGCCTCCAACATCGCTCGAGGGTATTGAGAAATACCTCGGCAGCGGGATGATCAAGGGAATCGGTCCTGTCTATGCCACCAAACTCGTAAAGAAATTCGGGGACAAAGTCTTCGACATCATCGAGAACCAGTCAAAGCGTCTTCAAGAAGTCGATGGAATCGGACGGGAGCGACGCCAGAGGATCAAAGATGCCTGGGCGGAGCAGAAGGTCGTGCGGGACATCATGCTCTTTCTCCATGCCCACGGACTCGGGACGAATCGCGCCGTCCGAATCTACAAATCCTACGGTGTGGAGGCGATCGAACTGATCAGGGCTGACCCCTACCGACTAGCGCGTGACATTCACGGGATCGGTTTTCACTCCGCGGACGGAGTCGCCGAGAAGCTTGGCCTGCAGGCGGATTCCCTCCTTCGCGCACGCGCTGCTCTGGAGCATCTGCTCGATCAGGCTACGACCGAGGGGCACTGTGCCTTACCCCGCCGTGAACTGCTGGAGGTAGCCACCCGACTACTGGAAGTAGACGAAGAGATTGTCGCGCAGGCCTTCGAACGACATCTCAAGGACGAACGGATCATCTCGGAAAAGATCGAAGGGGAAGAGATGATCTTCATGCCCCTGCTGCGTGATGCCGAGGAACGGATTGCCAGACAGCTGAGACGCCTTTCGGAGGCCAAGGAACCCGAACCGCCGATCGATGTGGAGAAAGCGATCCCCTGGGTCGAGGAAAAAACGGGACGTAAACTCTCCCCTAGCCAGCACGAGGCGCTCAAGATCGCACTGCGCAGCCGTGCCGTGGTGATTACCGGGGGACCGGGCGTCGGCAAGACAACTCTGGTGCAGTCACTCCTGAAGATCCTAACTGCCAAGAAACTCAAGTGCATCCTGGCAGCCCCCACAGGTCGCGCCTCACAGCGGATGGCAGAAGCCACGGGACTGGAGGCTTCGACGCTCCACCGACTCCTAGAGTTTCAGCCGGCACGAGGTGGTTTCCAGAGGAACGCATCCAACCCCCTGGAAGGCGATGTTGTCGTCATTGACGAGGTCTCCATGGTGGATGTCCCTCTCATGAGCCGACTCCTAGACGCTCTGCCGCGAAAAGCCAGACTGATTCTTGTCGGCGATGCCGACCAGCTACCTAGCGTTGGTCCGGGGCTCGTCTTGGGAGACATCATCCGCAGCGGAATGATCCCGGTAGTTCACCTGAAGGAGATCTTCCGGCAGGCTGGGGACAGTCGCATCATCAGCGGGGCCCATTCCATCAACCGCGGTGAGATTCCTGATATCATCGAGGCACCAAAGGATTCTGACTTTATCTTCATCGACCGCGAGGATCCCGAGGAATGCGCCGCGACCTTGGTCTCCATGGTGCGTGACCGCCTGCCCAAGCATCTCGGTGTCGATCCGATCGAGGGGATCCAGATCCTGAGCCCAATGCACCGGGGAAGCCTCGGCATCAAGGAACTCAATCTCCGCCTCCAGGCCGCGCTGAATGCTAAAAGCGAGTATCGCGATGAATACCAAGCCTACGGTAATCTCTTCCGGGTAGGTGATAAGGTCATCCAGACCTCCAACAACTATGACAAGGAGGTCTTCAACGGCGACATCGGCCGGATCCGATCCATGGATCGGGAAGAGAAGCAGGTGCTGGTCCGTTTCGGAACGCGCGAGGTGATCTACGAGTTCAATGAACTCGACGAGCTGGAGCTGGCCTATGCCATCACCATCCACAAGAGCCAGGGTTCGGAATTCCCGGTGGTCGTGATCCCTCTTGCCATGCAGCAATACCTCCTACTCCAGAGAAACCTGCTCTACACCGGGGTGACCCGCGGAAAAAGGATGGTCGTGCTGGTGGGCCAGAAAAAAGCGCTCGGCATGGCTGTCCGAAACGAGTCAACCCGCCATCGTCATGGCGGGTTGCTTTATCGTTTGGCGAGAAACTGATTAGGTTCCCGAGAGCGCGATCGATTAGGCGGCGTGAGCCAGGTAGTTCTCCGGAGTTGCCCGTTCGCGCTTTGCCAAGGCTTTGCGCATTTTGCTTAGGGCGATGTTCTGCACTTGGCGGATCCGTTCGCGGGTGACACCGAACTTCACACCCACTTCCTCAAGTGTAATCGGATCGTTTCCATCGAGACCGAAGCGGGCGTTGATGATCTTGCGCTCGCGTTCATCTAACTGGGTGATCAGATCCCCTACCTCCATCTGCATGTTTTTGTCGCTCAGGTTCTCGAAGGGATCGACTGCAGCCATATCTCCAACCATCTCGCCGAACTCTGTGGAGTCTTCATCACCGAGTGGAGCATCTAGTGACGCGGGTCGGATAGCGGCCTGCTTGAGCAAGGTTACCTTGCCGGCATCCATGCCTACCTCCTCGGCGATTTCCTCGTCCGTGGCTTCGCGGCCGAGTTCATCACTGAGTCCTGCGCCGACACGGCGGATCTTGGCGATCTTGTCTACCAGATGAACTGGAAGGCGGATAGTCTTGCCCTGATTCGCAAGGGCCCGCTTGATTGACTGCTTGATCCACCAGGATCCGTAGGTGGAGAGCTTGCCCCCCTTGGCCGGATCGAAGCGTTCGACGGCTTTCATGAGGCCGATATTTCCCTCGGAGATAAGGTCGAGGAGGGGAAGTCCCAGATTGGCGTAGTCACGGGCGATCTTCACCACGAGGCGGAGGTTGCCTCGGATCATTTCATCCGTAGCAGCCTTGTCCCCTTTCTTGATCTTTGCGGCAAGGGTGATTTCCTGCGCAGGCGTCAGCAGCGGGTACTGGGCAATTTGGCGCAAATAGAGCTGGAATCCGGAATCTGAGTCTTCGTAGTTCATGATGTGTTTTATTTGGGTGTTTCCTTTTGCTTATTTGACAAACCCTTCGTCACGTGCGTTCGAAATCTTTTCATAAATCGCATCACCTTGTTTACAAAGTCTCGGCTATGTGTGATGGGTTCCTCTTAAGTCCATCATGATCACCCGTGTATTTTCCGCAGCCGTGGTCGGCATCGACGCAACTGAAATCGAAATCGAAGTCAACACGGGTCCAGGCGAGCCCTCGATCATTGTGGTGGGACTTCCCGACGCCGCTGTTAAGGAAAGTAAAGACCGGGTAATCGCGGCGCTTTCTAACAGCGGTTATCGATGGCCACGGAAACGCACGACGGTGAATCTCGCACCGGCAGACATCAGGAAGCAGGGCCCGAGCTTCGACCTACCTATCGCTATCGGCATGATAGCCACGGACCGTGAGGAGGATCTACCCAGACTCTCCCGCTGTTCTGTCGCCGGAGAACTGGCTCTGACCGGTGAAGTCCGCCCCATCAAAGGAGCCCTGCCACTCACGCTGGAGGCTCGTGCCCGGGGTCGTAAAGCGGTTATCCTTCCCCTTGCCAACGTGAGGGAGGCTTCCGTTGTTCAGGGGATCGAAGTCTATGGAGTCAAAAACCTGCGCGAGGCTTACGAGTTTCTCAGCAAAGCTTCGGAACTTACACCGGTCATCAGCGACGTCCTGGAGCAGAGGCCACAGGAGCATTCCTTCGAGGTCGATTTCTCCGAAGTTAAGGGACAGCACCAGGTGAAGCGTGCGATCGAGGTGGCCGTGGCTGGAGGGCACAACCTCCTGCTTCTCGGTCCACCTGGATCGGGCAAGTCGATGCTTGCAAAGCGCATTCCCACGATCATGCCGCCGATGTCGCTCGAGGAGTCCATCGACACAACCAAGATTCACTCCGTCTGCGGGCTTCTCACTCCCGGGGAGGCCATTGTTCGTCAGCGGCCTTTCCGTGACCCCCATCACACGATCTCGGATATCGGCTTGCTCGGGGGTACAAGCAACATCACTCCGGGCGAAGTCAGCCTGGCCCATCACGGGGTGCTTTTCCTGGATGAGCTTCCGGAATTCCATCGCTCGACCCTGGAGGTGCTCAGACAACCCCTTGAGGAAGGCAAAGTGACAATTTCTCGCGCCTCGGGAACCATGACCTTCCCTTGCTCCTTCATGCTAGTCGCGGCAATGAACCCCTGCCCCTGTGGGTATTATGGCGATCCCAAGCGGGAATGCCGTTGCTCTCCCGGACAGGTGGAGCGCTATCGCCAGAAGATCTCGGGTCCACTTCTCGACCGTATTGATCTCCATGTGGAGGCCCCGTCCGTGGAGTATAAGGAACTTTCCGACAACGTGCCGGCAGAGTCCTCCGCAATCATCCGGGAGAGAATCGTCAACGCCCGGGAGATTCAGACCCGCCGGTTTGCAAAGTCCAGGAAAGTTACCTGCAACGCCCGAATGAGCCATGCCCAGCTCAAGGAACACTGCAGACTGGATGACCGTGGCAACGAGCTACTCAAGAATGCCATGACTGATCTGAATTTCAGCGCCCGCGCCTACGATCGCATCCTAAAGGTTGCACGTACTATCGCCGATCTAGCTTCACATCCCGTTATCTCGCCAGATCACCTGCTTGAAGCGCTCAGCTACCGGAATCTGGACCGGAATGTCTGGCAGTGATTCTTAGCCGAGAAACTGCGGATGGGTGATGAGACGGGCGTAGTCCTGGGGCGAGATGGGTCCCCTCTCATTGTTGCGTCCACGCATCGGCTCAGCATTCGTAGAAGAACGGACACGGGCTAGCCAGGTGGCATCGAGCGGTTCCTTGAGAAGATCCAGTCGGTTTGCCGCGATCGTCGTCACTTCCTTCTCACCAGTAGGCACTCCTGTGCCGACAAACCATCCCGCTAGCAGCATTGTCACGCGAACGGAGGTTGAGCGTGTGTAGTTCGTCATCGTGCAGGGAGGAGAATCCGGAGCACTCACGGCCACCCACATCGATTGGAATGTCTCCAGATTCCACATCTCGGAGTTCTGGGCTGGCGAGTAGGGATCGAAGAAGATGACAGAGGGGGCCGGCGCATCATGGGGCTGCCTGGAGAAATCCCCCCGATGTAGTCGCCAGTCAATCGAGGGTGCGGGTGATGTTTTCCCGGTCTCCAGTAGTTCGCGGAGGATAGTCTCCCAACCGGCTAGGTATTCCAGCTCTCCGGCATGACCGAGGGCAAACTCGAGGACCTCCGTCGAGATCTCATAACTATGGACCTCAACAGGCGTAGCGCTCTCACGAGTTTCAGAATTGATCACCTCTCGGATGACCTCGATTGCCGTGATGGCATTACCTGCGGGGCCTAGACCGATGTCCCAAATAACGAAAGGATCAGGCTGGTTCCAATCCCTTAATCTCTCAGCCAGAAGCTGCTGGCCCACATGGAGCTCGAGAGCTTCGGTACGAGGGTCCGTTCCGATATGCATCGTCTCTCCGTGAGCCTTGGAGCGGATGCTACGCCCACCCCCTTTCAGGGTAACAAGTTCGAAGGCCGCATCGCTGCTCTGAAGGATCATGGTCATAGCCTAGCAGTGACGGAAAGTATTACCCATGGAATTTGAGTTTGAAATTGGCATCCGCTTGCTTGTGTTTCCGGAATTTGACGAATTAGTCGAATTTGTCACAAAGAATGCTTTGCATGACGAGATGAGTGCTTTAGATTGGGTCAATCTCCTCGGAGACATAACGCAGCCGCGAGGTATCGGGGGGTATTCTCGAGGCTGCGTTATCCCAAGGGGGATGACAGGATGATTTTTAAAGGTTTAAGGTTTAAAGCTGCTGCTACTCTGTACTTCGCAGCCTTTTTTTGGCACTGATTCCCCAATAGGCCTTGGCTTTAGCCGTAAGATAAGCACTTTTGCTTGTCGGTTGCGTTTCCTCCGGGTCGCTCCCTTACCTTATGCTGATCCTAGGTAGTGCTGTCACATTGGCATCTGTGTCTACTGATTCATGAGTAAATGCACGCACAGGAGGGCTGGAAGACGGCGGGGGCAATGGGAATTAATGCCGGAGTCGGGCGGCCAAGCGCCGCTGTAGTGAATTACTGCAATCGCAGGCCAACGCCACATTGGCTCAAGGGACCTAGCCCTAAAACCTCTGAGAGCCTCTTAGATCCTCTTAGAGCTTCTTAGGCTTTAGCGGAACCACGAAATGCTACGCATTCGTGGAGAACTCTTTCTCCTGCAAAATGCTCGCTCGACCTCAACACCACATTGATGTCGCCGACGACGGCATGAGCCCCCTTGGCGAGTTCCTCAGCAAGGGTTGCTGAATTTTCCAATCCTTCAACCAGTGACTTATCCTGGGAGAGCACAACCGGCTTGGAGCCAGGCACGATAAGAATGGCCAGCGGACGGATGGAACGGGCGATCGGGTCGAGCGTCAGAATATCAGCGGTCTCTTCGGCCACGGCCGCGGCCTCTGCATGGCGCACCTCGAGCTGGATCATCCTGGCGCGGGCCTCCGGAGTCACTGACTCAATGGCATGCGTGATGGCGTCGAGGAGTGCGTGGCGAACCTCGGAAAGCTCCTCAAGCTCCTGAAGCTTCTGCAAGTCCTCGTTCTGATGGATCGCCTTGGCTAGCTGGGAGATCTCCTTGAGATAAGAATTCCTCTGGGCATCGGGCACATAATACATGACCACGAGATGCACACGGACTCCGTCAGGCGATCCGTAATCGATGCCTTGTGGACTCCAGCCCACGGCACAGAGCAACTCTCCATCGTGGTCGGAAGTGGCGTGGGGACAGGCCCATCCCCTGCCGATGCCGGTGTTATGTTGCTTCTCACGGGCAAAGGCCTTCTCGGTGATACCCCCCTCATCGGCGATCTCAGGAATGGCCTCAAGCAGGGTACCGAGAAACTCCAGGGCGTCGTTCTTGATATTGTCGGGAAGTTCGACAAGACGGCCTTCCTGGAGTGCATTGAGTAAAGCTTTCATGGGAATGAAGAGGAGTAGTCTTAATCAATACCGTACTTTCTGGCAAACCATGCGTTCACCGTGTGGGTAAGCGTCACATAACAGACGATCGTGGCGGCAATGAAGGCCCAGTAGATCGGCGGAAGCGGCACCATGTGTAGGTAGGTCGCCACGAACGGAATGTACGGGATAGCCGAACCAATCAGCATGATGAGCACTGTGGTAAGGATGAGGGCCGGACTGGCAATACTCTGGATGAAGGGGATCTTTCGCGTACGGATAACATGGACGATCAGGGTCTGGGTGATGATCGACTCCACGAACCATCCGGAATGGAAGAGAGCGGCGGCATAGGTGTCGTCATTTGCCACTCCCGGGCCACCGGCAAAGCGGTGAAGAAGCTCGGCGGGTGCGGCAAGATTGAGATTGCTGCACTTGAAGAACCAAAGCATCACGGCAAACGTCGTGTAGTCGAAGAGCGAACTGGTCGGCCCGACACACATCATAAACTTCTGGATGTTGCCGATGTTCCATTTCCTGGGCTTTTGAAGGAACTCGGGATCCACGTTGTCGTAGGGAATGCCAATCTGGGAGAAGTCATAGAGTAGGTTGTTCACCAGCACCTGGACGGGAAGCATCGGCAGGAAACTGAGGAAGTAGCTGCTGCCGACCATGCTGAACATGTTGCCGAAGTTGGAACTAGCCCCCATACGAATGTATTTGATGATGTTCGCGAAGACCTTGCGTCCTTCCAGGATACCGTCCTCGAGGACCATGAGGCTACGCTCTAGCAGGATGATATCGGCCGATTCCTTGGCGACATCGACGGCCGTATCGACCGAGATACCGACATCAGCGACGCGCATAGAGAGGGCATCATTGATGCCGTCCCCCATGTATCCGACGACATGTCCCTTCTTCTGAAGGGCGACGATGATGCTCTCCTTCTGGGCCGGCGAGAGGCGGGCGAAGACGCTAGTCTTCTCGGCGAGATCCCCTAGCTGGTCCTCGTCCATACCAACGATCATGTCGCCGGTGATGATCTCCCCAGCGTCAAGATGGACGTCCTTGCATATCTTGCGAGTGACCAGCGCATTGTCCCCGGTGAGGATCTTGGTGACTACTCCGTGGCTGGCTAGAGAAGCGATGGCCTTTGAAGCGGACTCCTTCGGTGGATCCAGGAAGGCAATATAACCGAGCAGAACCAAGTCGCTCTCGTCGGCGATGGAGAAGGTCCCCTTGTCCCGGGGGAACTCTCGGTAGGCGATGCCAAGCACGCGGTAGCCGTCGCGGCTGAGTGACTCGAATTCCTCCAGTAGGTCGTTCTTGATCAGGTCGATCATCATGTAGACCTCCTCGTCAACCTGATAGTGGGTGCAGGATTTGAAGATGTCTTCCACGGCCCCCTTGCAGATAAGGACGTGGTCTCCCTCGTAATCAACCACCACGGACATCCGCTTACGCTGGAAGTCGAAGGGGATCTCGTCGACTTTTTTGCAGCCGCGATCCACATCCAGGTCGGTGTGGGAAAGAACGGAGTTATCCAGCAGGTTACGAAGCCCTGTCTGATAGTAGCTGTTCATGTAGGCGTAGCGGAGGACATCCTCGCTCTGGCGCCCAGTAACATCCACGTACTTCTCCAAGATGACACGGTCTTGGGTGAGCGTTCCGGTCTTGTCCGTGCAGAGGATGTCGATCGCCCCGAAGTTCTGGATCGCGTGGAGCTTCTTCACGATCACCTTCTTCTTGGACATGGCGAGAGCACCCTTGGCAAGGTTCACCGCCACCATCATGGGCAGCATCTCAGGGGTCATGCCGAGCGACACAGCCAAGCCGAACATCAGGGCTCCGGACCAATCATGCTTGGTGATTCCAATGATCAGGAAAACCACGCTGACCATCACCAGCATAAAGCGAATCATGAGCCAGGTGAACCCGGCGATGCCTCGATCGAAGCTCGTCAGTACGGGAGCGCTGCCCAGCTTCTCGGAGATGGAACCGAAGTGGGTGCGGATGCCGGTATTCACCACCACGGCCTTGGCCGTGCCGCTGACCACGTTACTGCCTTGGAAGACGGCGTTCGTCATCTCGATGACTGCCTTGGACGGTTCGGACGGGGTCTCGGAATGCTTCTCGATCGGCATGGATTCACCGGTCAGCGAGGATTGACTGACAAAGAAGTCCTTGGCCGTGATCAACCGGAGATCCGATGGGATGATGGATCCGGCCTGCAGGACCACAATGTCCCCCGGGACGATCTCCGACATGGAAATCTCCACTTCACGGCCGCCACGGATGACATGGCAGTTGGTCTGGACCATTGCGTTAAGGGCCTCTACGGCCTTGCCAGATTTATGTTCCTGATAATAGGAGAGCCCGACCGAAATCACGACCATCAGACCCACGATCGTGGAGGAGGCCAGATCACCGGTGGCTAGGGAAATGGCAGCGATCACAAGTAATTGGATCACCAGCGGATTTTTGCACCGGGTCAGTATCTCCGCGATGAAGCCCATTTTCTTCTTATGACCCAAGTCGTTCGCCCCCCATTCGTGACGGAGAGTCTCGACCTCCGTCTCTGAAAGACCTTCCTCGCGGCTCTTCATGGCGAGGAGGGCGGCGTCATGTTGCAAACAGCAGACATCCAGAAGACGCTTCTCGTGATCTGTCACCGACTCGGAAGCTTCCTTCTTGGCCTTGGAGAGGCTAGCAGGAGTGATTTTTCCAAAGAGATTCTTAGTCATGGCAGCCAGCATCTTTGGCACCCCTAACTAGGAACCTGCAAGCCCCATCTCCTCAGATCGAGAAATCGTCAAACGGGAATTATTGGTAATAGGGAATGGGTGCTGGAGAATTGAGAGGAGGGCCTCCTGGATCCAAAACCCGATGTCCTATTACCGATTTCCCATTTCCCAACTACGACCCGATCCGAACGGCGTTCCGTCGGTCAAGCTTTAGGACGCCCGGGCCATCCAAGGGGAGAACGGCCTTGGGATCGATGACCTTCTCACCTTTCCAGGAGACACTCCCACCCTCGACGAGACGGCGGACATCGCCACGTGATTTCTGGATGGCAAAGACCCGGTCAAAGGCATCCACCCCTAGCGAAATGATGTCACGGGACAGGTCGGCCGGCGGTTCATAAGAAGGCAGGTCGGCGGATTCCAGATCCTTCTTCGAGAAACGGAGTTCGAACTCTTCCCGTGCACGGAGTGCCTCGTCAGCAGAATGGAAGCGGGCTGTGAGCTGCTCGGCCAGGGACTTCTTGGCCTCCATCGGATGGATTTCCTGAGAAAGCTCCTCATGAAGCAACAGCCTGTAATATTCCCCCATCTGTTCGTCGGAGATACTCATCAGTTTCCCGAACATTTCCCCCGGCGCCTCGGTGACGCCGACAGCGTTGCCTAGGCTCTTGCTCATCTTCTGGATGCCGTCGAGGCCTGTCAGGATCGGTAGCATCATGGCCACCTGCTGGTGCTGGCCCTCCTCGTGCTGGAGATCGCGACCGACGAGGATATTGAAGAGTTGGTCGGTGCCTCCGAGCTCCATATCCGCCTGGATCACCACCGAATCCCATCCCTGCATGATCGGGTACTGGATCTCATGAGCGCGCACGGGAAGTCCCTTGTCGATCCGCTCTCGAAAATCCTCGCGCTGTAGCATCTGCTGAAGAGTGACGCGGCTGTTGAGCCTCATCACGTCCTGGAAGTTCATCTTGCCGAACCACTCGCCGTTGAAGCGGACAGTGGTTTTCTCCGGATCCAGAATCTTGAAAGCCTGATCCTGATAGGTCTTGGCATGCTCCATAACCTGCTCGTGGGAAAGATGGGGACGCGTCGCCGAGCGACCGCTCGGATCCCCGATCATCGCGGTGAAATCGCCGATGATCAGGATGGCCTCATGGCCGAGCTCCTGGAACTGGCGCAGCTTGGAGAGTCCCACCGTATGCCCCAGATGAATGTCGGGAGAGGTAGGATCGACCCCAAGCTTGACCTTAAGGGGACGACCAAGGGCCAGCTTGGCCTGCAACTCCTTCTCACTGAGTACCTGGGCACAGCCAGCAACGAGAGAGGTGAATTGATCGGAAAAGGAGCTCATGGAACGGAGAGCAAAACAGAATCACGGCCCCTTGTTGAGAAGTTTCCTGATGTCGTCGATGGAGAGGCCCTTGCGGATGGCTTCTTCAAGATGGGGATTGTTGTCGAGCGCTCCCTGCGTCTTTCCCTTGAGTGAGATGTTTTGTGTCGGGAAGTCCCCCTTGGAGGAGTATGGGCTTTTTTTATCAAGTTCCTTAAAGTTTTTTGTTTTGAAATCCTTGGAGTCGAACTTCTTTGCGGTATTAGGATTCGCCTTCTCGAGATTTCCTGAGAGCTTCTTTTCGGGAAAAAGATGATCGCCGAGCCAGCTCTTCATTCCGGAGACAAATCCCTTAGTTTCGTAGGAGCGCGAGCCATATTCGCGTGAACCGGAATAATCCTTAATCGCGAAGGCCTTGTCATAGGGGCTACCCTTCGCGTTGAACACCTTCCCCTGAAAGGTGCTTTGCCTGCTACGGTCAGGATGCATCATGCGGTCAAGCATCCCCTGCTCCTTGGGTACTTCATCTGGGACGGCGCTTACGGTTGCGGAAGAAAAAACTATCAAAACGCTCCCGGCGATCAGAAGTGTGACCAGACGAGATAGGGAAAACATCGTGTAATCGTAGGAGCGGAGCACAAAGCTTGCAAGATGGCTTGAAGAATCGCTGATAAGCACCGCGCAGAGAGCAACCGAAAGAACGCCCACAATAAAAAAGCCGCCACGGATTGCTCCGGGCGGCTTTTTTATAAGGACTAATGAATGATTAGCGGGACTACAACACCTCGCGTTTAGCGAGAGTACAACTCAACGACGAGCTGCTCGTTCACAACAGGATTGATCTCCTCGCGGGTCGGGATACGGACCATCTTGCCGCTCAGGGCTTCCTTGTCGACAAGCAGCCAATCCGGCGGCTCGACGATCTGGGTCTGCTCTAGGCCGCGCAGGGCGAGGCGCTTAGAACCATCCTTGGGACGTACGGAAATAGCATCACCGATCTTGATAGTGGCGGATGAAATGTCGCACTTACGGCCATTCACGGCAACGTGGCCGTGGGAAACCATCTGGCGCGCTGCAGAACGGGTCTTAGCGAAGCCCATGCGGTAGACGATATTGTCGAGGCGCCTCTCGAGGAGCTGGAGCAGGATAAGGCCGGTGATGCCACGGGTCTTCAGAGCGGTCTCAAAGTAGCGGCGAAACTGGCGCTCAAGCACACCATACTGGAAGCGGAGTTTCTGCTTCTCGGCGAGTGCGGTGCCGTACTCGGAAATCTTGCGGCGTGAGCCCTTCGGGCCGTGCATGCCGGGAGGATAGGGCTTGTGCTCGAAAGCACGAGCGGATCCGGCTAGAAGAACGCCGTAACGGCGACTGACTTTGGTTTTGGGTCCAGTGTAACGGGCCATGGTATTTTAAAAAGCTGAAGGCTAAGGGCTAAATGCTAAAGGCTAAATGCTGAGGGCTGAAGGAATATTAAACGCGGCGCTGTTTCGGAGGACGGCATCCGTTATGAGGAACAGGTGTCACGTCTTGGATGATGGAGATCTCAAGTCCGATAGCCTGCATGGCGCGGACTGCCGATTCACGACCGGAGCCAGGCCCCTTGACGCGAACCTCGACCTCCTTGAGGCCATGGCCCATAGCCTGACGACAGGCGTCCTGAGCGACCATCTGGGCAGCATAGGCTGTGCTCTTACGGGATCCCTTAAAGCCCATCTTGCCGGCGCTGGACCATCCGAGAACGGCACCACGCATGTCGGTAACGCTGACGATGGTATTGTTGAAAGTAGCCTGAACGTGGGCGATCCCATGGGTGATGTTCTTGCTACCCTTGGCCTTGACGATCTTAGGCGGCTCGATCGGGTCATCGAGATTGAAACTGATGGCTGCGGCCGGAGCGGCTTCCTCAACTTTCTTCTCCTTGCTCTTTTTTACCTTAGGCTTCTCGGCCTTGGCGGGAGCAGCAGTCTCGGCGGCAGCTACTGGAGTTGAAGCCACAACGGCAATCTCAACGGCAGTCTCTGGAGCGGACTCGGAAGGATGATGGGCTTTGGTCTCTTCGCTACGTGCAGCGTCTTGGGAGAGGCCTTCGGATTCTTTGTTTTCTTCGGACATGAAATTGTTGACGTACTAGTAAGTGCTATGGGTGTGACGGATTATTCCTTAGCCCGGGAGACGCCGACGGTCTTGCGGGGCCCCTTGCGTGTGCGGGCATTGGTCTGGGTGCGCTGGCCGCGCACAGGGAGTCCGCGACGATGGCGGACGCCACGGTAGCAGTTGATCGCTTGTAGGCGCTTGAGGTTACCCTGAATCTCTCGGCGAAGATCGCCCTCGATAACAACCCCTTGGCCAGAAATTGCGGAAATGATACCTCCAATCTGCTCGGGAGAAAGCTCCTTGGCGCGGATGTCAGGATTGATGTTGGCCTGTTCGAGGATGCGCTTGGCAGTCTTAGGCCCGATGCCGTAAATGTAAACGAGCGAGGCTTCGACGCGCTTGTCGCCGGGGATTTCTACGCCGAGGAGTCTTGGCATGGTATTGGTCTATTGAGTTGGGTGCAGGGAATGAGTTATGTCTGAACGTCTCGCGTCAGCCCTGGCGCTGCTTGTGACGGGGATTCTTGCAAACCACGCGCACCACGTTGTTGCGGCGGACGATCTTGCAGGTTTCGCAAAGGCGTTTGATGGAAGCTCGGACTTTCATGCTTGAAAACAGCGACGCGGTTGGCGTCGGTTGTGTCGGTTTATTGGCTTAGGCTGGGTGATGACTGCGGGAGTCGCTGGATGATTGTTCCCTGATTCAGATCGTAGGGGGAAACGCTGATCACTACATGGTGCCCGAGAGCGATGCGCGTGAACTTCAAACGCAACCGACCGGATACCGTAGCTACCATTCTCCTGCCCCCGGCTAACTCCACTCGGAAGCGTGCCATGGACAGTCTCTCTACGACTAGGGCCTGGTGTTTTAAGCTATCAGGGGTAGGCATGTCAACACTTCAGGTTCATTTTCTGTCACTAATACCGTATGCTCGAAATGGGAGGAGGGCTTGCCATCGGAGGTCACCACAGTCCATCCGTCATCCAGAATACGCACGCCCTCGGCCCCGAGATTGATCATGGGCTCTATGGCAAGGGTCATGCCGGGTTTGAGTTTCGGACCAGAGCCTTTTTTGCCGTAGTTCGGGATCTGCGGTTCCTCGTGCAGCTTGCGGCCGACGCCATGTCCCACAAATTCCCTGACAACGCCGAACCCTTGCCTGAGAGCCTCTGTCTCGATGTAGTTCGAGAGATCGCCCAACCTGCGACCAGCCACAGCGAAGGGAATCGCACCCTCAAGAATGCGCTTGGTAGCGGTGATGAGTCGCTCGGTTTCCGGATCGATAGCGCCGCACGCAACAGTCGTTGCGGTGTCACCGATCCAGCCATCAAGGACGACTCCGGTATCGATTTTTACAATATCACCGTAGGCAAGGCGTCGTTCACCTCCAATACCGTGCACTACTTCCTCGTTGATCGAGATGCAGGTCTGGCCGGGAAATTTGCGGTAGCCGAGGAAAGCGCTGCGACCTCCGAGTTCCGCCATGTATTCCCCCGCCTTCCTGTCGATCTCGCCGGTAGTCATACCGGGCGCGACAAGTTTCGCCAGGCGGTCCAGCACGATCGCAGCCACACGGCCTGCAGCGCGCATCTTGTCAATCTCGACCGGTGTCTTGATGGGAATGGGCATGGGAGAGAAGGGATGAATTAGGAATGATAACTTATGAAAGTGGAGAGAAGGGAGAGCACCGCATCGCGGATCAACGCCCCGTCAGCTGGAATTCTTTTTTGATACCTCATACTTCAATCCTCATCCTTTTGATCGGCTACCAGCGCCGATAGTCTTGCGAAGATCTCATCACTCCCCTCCCCTGCATCAATGCGGTGCAGGAGATTGGGTGATGTCTTTTCGTAATATCCGACAACGGGCAGCGTGAGATCACGATAGACTTCCAGGCGCTGATCGAGGGCTGCCTCCGTATCGTCATTGCGGCGAACCAGCAAAGCGCCGCAACGAGGACATGGCGAGCCCTCTTGGTTGCCGTGCAGCGACATGCTGAATGTGGCGCCGCATTTCAGACAGGAAATCCGCTCCAGAATACGACGCCGGATCAACTCGTCCGGCAATTCCAGCAACACGATGAGATCTAGTCCGGCTCTAAGTTCGGCAAGTGAGGAGTCGAGATATTCCGCCTGTCCCACGGTACGAGGAAAACCATCGAAGATAAACCTAGGGCCATTCTCCTTCATCCATGCTGTCACGATCCGGACCGCAAGCTCATCCGGAACAAGCAGTCCCTTGCTAGTCCATCCGTCGGCTTCCTGCCCGAGAGGAGTGCCTCGTGAGCACTCTGACCGGAGTAGCGCTCCCGTAGAAACATGGGGAATGAGAAAACAATCGGCAAGCCGGTCTGCCTGGGTCCCCTTCCCCGATGCTGGCGGACCGAGCAGCACGATCCGATGGTTCACCGGATTCACCGAAACAGGGTTAACGGTAGGTGGTGAGATAGGCGGCTAGTCCGGCAATCACGAACAAACCGATGGCAGCGATGATCTTGACCACGGTAGAGTCGCTAATGGCAGATCCGCTCACCGAAGGACGCGGAGCGCTTCGACCACGGATCTTTCCCTTGCGGAGAAACCCGTCGTAATGACGCTGCAGCAGGAATGTCTCGACCTGCCTCATGGTATCCAGTGTGACACCGACAATAATGAGCAGTCCTGTGCCTCCGAAGAACTGAGCTGCCATGTAGGGGACATTGAGGGCACGACTGAGGAGTTGTGGAAGGATGGCAACTACCACTAGGAAGAGAGCTCCGGCAAAGGTCAGGCGACTCATCGTGTAGTCCAGGAAGTCGGCTGTCGGCTTGCCGGGACGGACTCCCGGAATGAATCCACCATATTTCTTCAGGTCATCCGCGATCTGGGCTGGCTGGAACTGAGTAGCAACCCAGAAATAGCTGAAGCTGAAAATCAGGACGGCGTAGAGGAGGTAGTGAAGCCACCCGTTGGTCAGAAGATTCGCTATCTCAACGGCCCAAGGCCGGTTGCCAAAGGCCATGGTCATGATGGTCGAGGGAAACATCAGGATCGCCTGGGCAAAGATGATGGGCATCACGCCGGCATAGTTAACCTTGAGAGGCATGTACTGGGTCTGGCCGCCATAGACTTTCCTTCCTACAACGCGCTTGGCGTACTGAACACTAATACGCCTTGTCGCTTGAGTGATCGCAATGACAGAGGCGATCACGAGGAAAAGGAATGCGCAGAGGATCACAAGCACGACGGGACTCACTTGACTTGCCTCACCACCACTCGGCACAAAGGTTCTCCAAGCCTGCACCAGACCGGCTGGCAATTGGGCTAGGATACCGATTGTGATGATCACAGAGATGCCGTTGCCGATACCACGTTCGGTAATCTGGTCACCAATCCACATCAGGAAAAGAGTTCCAGCGGTCATGATCAGCACCGTCAGCAGACGGAACAAAATGCCGGGATCCGATACAAGGGGGACGCCCAGGCGTGCAATTGTCTCCGAGATACCGGGCAAGAAGGGATTCGACTGGGGGCTCTCAAAGGAAAGGGCGAGGAGATAACCTTGGAAAATACAAAGAGCGATGGTCGCATACCGAGTGTACTGGGCAATCTTCTGACGCCCCCCATCCTCACGGGCCAGACGGCCGAGCTTAGGAATCACTGCCCCAAGCAGCTGGAGCATGATCGAGGCGCTGATGTAGGGCATGATCCCGAGTGAGAAAATCGCGCAATTCCCGAGAGCGCCGCCGGAGAAAAGATTAAAGAGTGCTGCTGCACCGCCTCCGGCACTGTGATCGGCTACGTTCTGAAACCACTCACGCAGGACCTGGGCATTGACGCCTGGGGTCGTGATCGCGGCACCGACACGCATGATGACGATCATCCCAAGCGTGAAGAGGACACGCTGTCTCAGCTCGGGAATCTTGAAGATATTAGCGAACGCGGAGATCATACTTGCACTCGGTGGTTAACGGCCTTTGTTACTTCACTGTAACGTTAGCGCGCCCTATAGATTATTAATCAGGAAGCCTTGACTGCTTTTCTCGGAGCCGCCTTCAGGATAGCCCTGCTGGCGATCTTGGTCTGACGCTCACGGATAACAAGCGAACCTCCGGCAGCCTCAAGCTTCTCTTTGGCGGCTGCACTTGATTTGTCCACCTCAACGGTGAACTTCTTGGTGATTGTTCCGCGGGCAAGCAACTTGATACCGTCATTACTTCCATGAACGAGTCGAAGGGAGCGGAGTGCCGCCTCGTCGATCTTAGCGCCAGACTCAAAACGCTCTTCGAGAGTATCGAGGTTCACGACGGCATAAACGGGCTTGAAATCAAAGTTGTTGAAACCGCGCTTGGGCAGTCGACGGATGAGGGGCATCTGGCCACCCTCGAATCCGAGACGGACGCTGCCGCCAGAACGGGCTTTCTGGCCCTTGTGGCCACGACCAGAGGTCTTTCCGTGACCGGAGCTTTCGCCGATACCGAGACGCTTCTTGCGGTGCTTGGCACCTGGGCGGGGAGCGAGATTATGAAGTCGCATGGTTGTCATTCGAGAATAATGGTTGGGCTTGGGGCTTGAGTTAGGCTTGAGCTGCTATGATTACCTGTTTTCCCACTGCTTGCCTTAAGCAGCAACTGGAACCGCTGCTTCCGGTGTGTGCACCTTCTTACCACGCAGTTTCATGATTTCGCTGCGGGGACGTAGGCTGGTAAGGGCGGCAAGGGTTGCCTTGACCACGTTGGAGTGATTGCTCGATCCGAGTGACTTGGCAAGGACATCGCGGACACCAACTGCCTCAAGGACGGCGCGCACACCACCTCCGGCGATGACACCAGTACCGGGGGATGCAGGTTTGAGAAGGACGCGACCACCTCCGAACTCACCGAATGTTTCGTGAGGAATCGTCGTTCCCTGGATAGAAACGGGAACCATGGCTTTGCGGGCGGCGTCGGATCCTTTGCGGATGGCTTCACTGACCTCATTAGCCTTGCCGAATCCAATACCGACTCGACCCTTCATATCACCAGTGACAATGAGAGCACTGAAACTAAAACGGCGACCACCCTTGACGACTTTAGCGCAACGGTTGATGAAAACGACCTTCTCGATCGTGTCCTTGGGTGTGTCGTCTGCGGGCTTGTCGCGGCGTGGTCCGCGTTTGGGGCGTTTGTCATCCATAGAAATATTAGAACTGGAGTCCACCCTCACGGGCTGCCTCGGCGAGGGCCTTCACCTTGCCATGATACATGAAACCACCGCGGTCGAAGACGACCTTCTCAATCTTCTTGGCAAGACCGCGCTCGGCGATAAGTTTTCCAACCTTGATGGCGGTCGCCACATTGGCGCGGGATGAGGCATCCTTGGTGAAGGATTCCTCCGTGGTGTTGACGCTGGCCAGTGTATTCCCCGCGAGATCGTCGATGACCTGAGCGGTGATATGTTGGCCGGAGAAGTGAATCGCAAGGCGGGGCCTCTCGGCGGTGCCGGAGACTTTCTTGCGGAGGCGTACGTGACGCAGTTTGCGGGAATTTGTGGCGGACATGGAATAATGATCCTTGGATTACTGAACAGTCTTGCCTTCTTTACGGCGGACAACTTCGTCGGAATAACGAATGCCTTTGCCCTTATAGGGCTCAGGAGGATAGTACGCACGGATATCGGCAGCCACTTGGCCGACGAGATGCTTGTCGATTCCCTCAATGGAAATCTTGGTGTTGTCAGTAACAGCAATCTTGATTTCGTTGGGGATCTGGAAGAGGACGGGATGGGAGTAGCCGATCGAGAGATCCAGCTTGTCTCCCTTGACGGCGGCACGAAATCCGACACCCTGAATCTCCAGGTCGCGACGGAAGCCACTGCTGACGCCGCTAACCATGTTATTGATGAGAGCGCGGGAAAGTCCATGCAGGGCACGAACCTCACGATGCTCATTGGCGCGAGAGACGGTGATCACGGATCCCTCGGTTGAAATGGTGATGCCCTTAGGAAGCTCCCAGGAGAGCTTGCCTTTGGGACCCTCGACGGTGACCTGGTTTCCGTCTGCAACGGAGACCTTGACTTTGTCAGGGAGAGTGATGGGTGTTTTACCGATACGGGACATGGCAGGAAATAGGTTACCGGGTTACCAGATGTAGGCGAGAAGTTCTCCACCGACTTTCTGCTTGCGGGCCTCATGACCCGAGATGACTCCGCGTGATGTGGAGATAATGGAAATGCCGAGACCTCCGAGCACGCGGGGGATGTCCTCACTTCCGACATAACGACGGAGTCCTGGTCGACTGATACGGCGAAGTCCAGCAATCGCAGGGGTCTTGCCCACATAACGGGGGCGGATCCTGATGCGGGGATGAGTCTCTTTATTGTCGAGTTCGTACTCCTCGATATAACCCTCGTGCTTGAGGATGGCGACAATGTCGCTCTTGATCTTGGAATAGGGAACGAAAAACTCAGCCTTCTGCACGCTTACGGCGTTGCGGACACGGGTGAGAAGATCGGCGATGGGATCGGTCAGTGCACTCATTGATAATTAGGCGGAAGCGGTTTCAGGAGCCGTATCTGCGGATGCAGTCTCGGACTTTTCGACCTTCTTGGTGGAATTGCGGCCGGCAAACGGCATACCCATCTCGCCAAGAAGAGCCTTAGCCTCGTCGTTGCTTGTCGCGGACGTGACGATGGTGATGTCGAAGCCGATGTTGCGTTTGATCTTGTCGAGCTCGACCTCCGGGAAAATGGACTGATCTGCGACGCCGAGCGTGTAGTTGCCGTTACCATCGAAAGCACGATTGGAGACACCACGAAAATCACGTATGCGAGGAAGCGCTGTCTTGATGAGGCGCTCGAGGAACTCATACATGAGGCGACCACGCAGGGTCACCTTGGCGCCGATGGGCTGACCGGCGCGTAGTTTGAAGTTGGAGATAGCCTTCTTGGCGATCGTCTCGACGGGCTTCTGCCCGGTGATGAGCTGGAGCTCATCTTTAGCGATTTCCAAGGCGGCCTTAACGTCAGGCGCTGAAGCGATGGAAGTATTGATAACAACCTTCACAAGACGTGGAACCTGATGGACGTTCTTATATCCACGCTTCTCCTTGAGGGCCGGGATGATGCGGGTGGTGTACTCGTTCTGAAGTTCGGCAATGGGCAGTGACATGTCTCTGTATCCTTTTAGTAGTTGGCCTTAGTTCAGGTTATTCGGCCTTGGGGGCTTTCGATGCTTTAGGAGCCTTCTCGACCTTGGCTTTGGCAACCTTTTTTGCTGCAGGAGCTTTCTCGTTCTTTGCCTTAGAAGAGGCAACGTTCTTCACAGCCTTCTCGAGAAGCTTGACGTTCGAAATATTGATAGGGCCTTCGCGTTCAATGATGGCGCCATTCGGCTGCTCCTGAGAGCGCTTCACGTGCTTCTTGATCATGCGGACACCTTCGATCACAACCTGATGTTTGGTACGGTTGACCTGGAGGATCTTACCCTCGGAGCCACGGTGATTCCCGGAGATGACCTTCACGAGATCACCTGCATGGACATGGGTTTTAATAAGCGGAATTGCAGGCATTGTCTTGGAAATTAGAGGACCTCGGGGGCTAGGGAGACGATCTTCATGAAATTCTTTTCACGAAGTTCGCGGGCAACCGGTCCAAAGATGCGGGTACCACGAGGGTTCTTGTCCTTATCGATGATGACGATTGCGTTGCTGTCAAAACGGAGGTAGGAACCATCCTCACGGCGAACGGGTTGGCGAGTACGAACGACAACGGCACGCACAACATCACCCTTCTTCACGGCTCCACCAGTGGAGGCCTCCTTGACGTTGGCGGTAATGATATCGCCGATGCGGGCAACGAGTGTCCTCTTGCCGATGACACCGATCATGGTGGCCATACGGGCGCCGGTGTTATCGGCGACATCGAGACGGGAGCGAAGTTGGATCATGGTACTGGTTCCTGAAAGTGAGTGATTCTAGCGGACAATTAGTGACGGATCACCTCAACCAAGCGCCAGCGTTTGAGGCGACTGAGAGGGCGTGTCTCCATGATGGAGACACGGTCCCCAATCTTGGCTTCGTTCTTTTCGTCATGGACGTGGAACTTCTTTACCTGCTTGATGATTTTGCCAAAAAGCGGGTGTGGAACACGAGTGATCGTCTTGACCACAATGGTCTTGTCCATCTTGTCGGAGATGACTTCCCCGACACGCGTCTTGCGGAGTGAGCGGGACTCGTCAGCGGGTGACGTGGAAGTAGGTATGGTAGCTGTTTCGTTCATCGGAGCGGTGGCCTGTTGTGCTTAGAGCGCCTTGGTTGCCTTTGTTTTTGCGGTGAGCACGGTTTCAACTCGTGCGATCTCGTGGCGCATTGTGGTCAAGAGATGGGGCTTTTCCAGCTGACCGGCTTGCTGCTGCAAGCGTAGATGGAAGATCTCCTGTCGCAGTTCCTTTTTACGGGAAGAAAGTTCAGTAGGCGTCAATTCGCGGATTTCGTCAAGAGTCATATTCGGTTCCTGTGATCGTTTGCCTGAAATTAGGCGGCGTGGTGACGGGTTATGAACTTCGTCCGGATCGGGAGCTTATTAGCGGCTAGGCGAAGGGATTCGCGAGCAACAGTCTCCGATACACCGTCAAGCTCGAACAAGATATTGCCTGGGCGCACTGTTGCGACCCAATATTCAGGCTGTCCTTTTCCCTTACCCATTCGGGTCTCAGGTGGACGGGCAGTAACAGATTTGTCAGGAAAGATACGAATCCACAGCTTGCCCTTGCGCTTCATATTGCGGGTGAGCGCAACACGTGCGGCTTCAATTTGTGTGTTGGTGATCCAGGCACGATCCAGGGTCTGGAGGCCGAATTCACCGAAATCAATATTGATATTACGTGAGGCTGTTCCCTTGCGGCTTCCCCGCTGGGTCTTGCGATACTTGACTCTTTTTGGCAGTAAGGGCATGGCTTCTCTTCTTTAAAAAATTCCTGTGATAGTTTAGGCAACCGCTTCCGCTGCCGTGGGTGAGGAAACGGCCGACGAGGGGGTAGCAGGGCGCGGCTCTGCCAGTTTCTCGGGCTTTTTGCAGATCCAGCATTTCACGCCTACTTTTCCAGCAAGTGTGTCAGCTTCGGCAAAGCCGTAGTCGATGGTTTTGCGGAGAGTGTGAAGAGGAATAGTTCCGGCACGAACAACTTCGGTGCGCGCAATTTCGGCGCCGCCGAGACGTCCACTTGCGCGGATCTTGATACCATCAGCTCCCATGTCCATGGCGATCTGCATCGACTTCTTCATGGCGCGGCGGAACCCGATGCGGCGCTCAAGCTGACCGGCAACACTTTCGGCAACGAGTTGCGCGTCAATCTCGGGCTGCTTGATCTCGATGATGTCAATTTTGGCCTGCTTGCCACCTGCCAAATCAGAAACCTTCTTGGTCATCGTCTCGATCTCAGAACCCTTACGGCCGATCACGATGCCGGGACGGGCGGTGAAGATGGTCACACGGACGCTGTTCCAGGCACGCTCGATAACGATGCGGGAAACCGCTGCGGTCTTGAGCTTTTTCTTGAGCCAGCCGCGGATCAATTGATCAGCGTAGAGGAAATCGGCGAATTCTTTTTCCGTCGCGTACCAGCGCGAGGTCCAGTCCCGCGTGATTGGAAGGCGGAAGCCGATGGGGTTGACTTTTTGTCCCATAGTAAGTGTGCGTTATAAGGTGATTGGCTTCTCTGCTTAGTCTTTGATTTCGACCGTCTCAGTTACCACCTCAACTGCCGGAGCAGAAGATGCGGCTTCGTTCATGACTTTTGGTTTGTCTGAGGACTTGGAAGACCGAGAAGACTTAGGTTTGTCAGCACGGCGAACGATCGGCACCTCATCAGTCAAAACGATACGGATGTGGCTATTACGCTTACGAACCGGACCTGAACTGCCACGAGCTTTCGGGCGCATGCGCTTGATGGTCGGAGCCTCGCCGATGACAGCCTCCTTGATCACAAGTAGCTCGGGACGAATATTGTTGTTGTGCTCGGCGTTGGCGATCGCACTCTTGAGAGTCTTGGCGATCAGAGGCGCTGCTTTCTTCGGAATGAATGCAAGTTGCTGAAGGGCATCAATGGCTGGAAGACCCTGGATTTCTCGGGTGACCTCGCGGGCCTTGAAGGCTGATATTTTCGCGTAGCGGTGGGTGGCGATGACTTGCATGAGTAATTAGCGTGTGGTGTCGATGCGGAGTGTGTCGCCTGACCTCACGGACTCGGCGGGATTGACAATATTCTGAACAATGGCGCCGCTGATCGCATCGCGGACATCCACGACTCGGACGGAGGCGACCTGGCGGGTACCACGCCATACTTGGAAAGGCATACCAGTCTTGACTCCCTGGCGGGAACCCAGATTTGCAACGACCAGAGAAAGATCGGGTTTCACATCCACAACAGTCCCGCTGGTAAGATCAGCTCCTGATGTAGCTATAAGATCTTTCTGGCGGTTTAGGAAGGCGGAGCTGGATCGCAGCACTTCCTCGACCTTCAGGCGGGCCTTTGGGTCAATGCCCTCGGAGCTCTTGAGTAGTTCCATAACCGATTCGGTCATGGCGCTTAACTGGTCCCGCGAAGCATCATTCTTCTTTTGGAGAAGGCGCATGTCGCGGACTGCGGCCAGAAGACGAGTGCGAAGGTTTTCTAACTCCTTGCCGGCAGGAGCTATTCCCAGAGCCTCAATGCGCTCGTTTAACTCTTCGGACCTCCGCTTAAAGAGTTCGGACTCTCCATTGGCAATCGCCAGACTCTCCGTGAGCCCCTTGATCGAAGCCTCGGAAAGGATGAGCTTCTCGCGAAGCGCATCGGAAGATCCACCGCCGCTCGCGTTCACATTCTGCGCAATCACGGCGGCAACCGGAAGCCCGAGAAGGGCAACGGCTGTCACGGCGGACAACTGGCAGGTATGGTGAATGGCGGACATCAGGTGGATAGAAATAAAATTGCTACTTGGTGACCTTGGCAGTGTGTGAGCCGTGCTTCTTGAAGATGCGGGTCGGAGAGAACTCACCGAGCTTGTGACCGACCATGTTCTCAGTAACAAAAACCGGTATGAAGGAACGCCCGTTGTGAACGTTGAAAGTATGTCCGACAAAATCGGGAGTCACCGTGGAACGGCGAGACCAGGTCTTGATCGGCTTTTTGACATTTCCTTCGTTGAGTTTGTCGATCTTCTCGAGGAGTTTCCACTCCACGAACGGGCCTTTTTTGAGTGAGCGTGACATAGGAGATTATTTCTTTTTGCGGCGCTGGACGATAAAGGTGTCGCTCTGCTTGTGTTTGTTGCGGGTCTTGAATCCCTTGGAAAGTTGTCCCCATGGGCTCATTGGATGATGGCGTCCGCCACCACCCTTGCTCTTACCCTGACCTCCACCCATCGGGTGATCGACCGGGTTCATTGCCATACCGCGTGTCTGCGGGCGAATACCAAGCCAGCGAGAGCGTCCGGCCTTACCACTGACAACATTCATATGCTCGATATTACCGACCTGACCGATAGTGGCGTAACACTCTTCGTTGATCCGGCGAAGTTCTCCGGAGGCCATCTTAATGAGTGCGTATCCACCCTCACGGTTGCTTAGGATAGCTTGGGAACCGGCGCTGCGAACGATTTGTCCACCCTTGCCTGGAATCAGTTCCACATTGTGGATGGCGAGACCGAGAGGGATAGCCTTGAGAGGAAGGGCATTACCGACATTGGGCTCGGCATTGACTCCTGCTGAAACCTTGGAACCCACCATAAGTCCCGCCGGATGGAGGATATAGGCCTTCTCACCGTCGGGATACTGGATCAGGGCGAGACGGGCTGTACGGTTCGGATCGTATTCTACGGCCATCACTTCAGCAATCACGTCGCGGCGAAGGCGCTTGAAGTCGATGATACGGATCCTGCGCTTATGCCCACCGCCACGATGACGGGCGGTCTTGCGACCGTTGTTATTACGGCCGCCGGTGCGTTTCTTGCTCTCGGTGAGAGATTTTTCAGGCTTGCTCTTGGTGATCTCCTCGAAGGAAGGCAATGCCATGAAGCGTTGCGAAGGAGTCAGTGGGCGGAAAGTTTTCAGTGCCATGGTAGTATGAAGTGATGTGGGCTACGGCTATCGGTTACGCGATGTCGATCTTCTCGCCCTCAGCAAGAGTGACGACAGCCTTTTTCCAATGGGCACGACGGCCGAAATCAGCTCTACGCTCGCGCTTCTTCTTTCCCTCGACTTGAGCGGTGTTCACCGAGCGGACCTTCTTCTTGAAGAGTGTCTCGATCGCGTGCTTGATCTCGATTTTGTTCGCAGCGGGAGTAACCCGGAAAACGTACTTGTTAAGCTTCTCGGAAAGAAGGCTGGCCTTCTCCGTCACAAGGATGCTCTTGATGATGTCGTGTGCTTCTTTCATGACGTTAGCCTTGGAGGCGGTTTCCAAGGGCCTCAAGGGCATCCTTGGTAATGATGATCTTGTCGAAGGCGAGGATGTTCTCCGTGTTGACCTCGGCAGCAGTCATCAAAAGGTCTTTGGCGACATTACGACCGGCTAGGAAGGTCATGTCGTTGAAGGAAACCGCAATGACGAGTGTCCGGCGGACATCGCCAGCTAGCCCCTTGATCACGCTGACAAACGTCTTGGTCTTGGGCTCCTTGACTTCGAAGGAATCAACCACGAGAACATCACCGGAAAGAATACGGGAGCTAAGGGCCTTGCGGAAGGCCAGCTTCTTGACGCCCTTCGGGGTCTTCTTTGCATAGCGATTGACAAAAACTCCATTTACAAAAAGCGGCTCAGGCCCATGGACAACACCGCCGCCGACCCAGACGGGCGAACTGGCATAACCGGCACGGGCTCGGCCGGTACCCTTCTGCTTCCAAGGCTTCTTGCCGGAGAGATTAACGGTGGCTTTGGTCTTGACGGAAGCTGTACCACTGCGGCGATTAGCGCGCATGGCGACGACCACATCGTGGACGGCCTGTGTTCCCTTACCATCAGTAATGATCTCGATCTTGGCCTGCTTGGCCGCGTCGGCTGTGAGGATAGTAGCGCTCATGGATTACTCTGCTGCTTTTGAGGATTTCTTCTTCTTAGATGGGCGAACCACGACATAAGTTCCCTTGGCACCTGGAATGCATCCACTGACAAGAATAACACCATCCGCTTCACGCACCTGGACGATCTCGAGATTCTGCATGGTGACGCGCTCATCACCCATATGACCGGGCATGCCCATATTCTTCCAGACACGACCCGGAGTGAGACGGTTACCAATGGCTCCGTTACGGCGATGCATCATGGAGCCGTGGGTCTCGGGCTGGCCTGCGAATCTAAAACGCCTGACGACACCCTGAAAGCCCTTGCCCTTGGAGGTGCTGATGACATCCACATACTGGCCGTCTTTGAAAGTCGTGACGGGAAGATCGACGGATTCTGGAAAAGCCTCACCGTCCTTGACGCGGAACTCACGGATAAAGCGCTTGGGCGTCGAGGAGGTTTTTGCAAAATGCCCTTTCTGAGCCTTAGGAACACGCTGTTCCTTCTGGTCACCATAACCGACCTGGACGGAGGAATAACCGTCCTTCTCCTTGCTCTTTACTTGGAGGATACGGTTGCCACCGGCCTCGATAACCGTGACGGGGCGGATGCGACCCTTGGTGTCATAGACACGGGTCATGCCGATTTTTTTGCCGAGAACGCCGATGCTCATTGTGCGGATGGTTAAGTTTGGAAAGAGGGTCAGATCTTGATAGTGATGTCGACGCCAGCAGGAAGATTGAGCTTGCGAAGCTCATCGACTGTCTTGGCGGTCGGTTCGAGGATGTCGAGAAGGCGCTTGTGGGTGCGAATCTCGAACTGATCCATCGACTTCTTATCGACGTGCGGAGAACGGTTCACTGTAAACTTCTCGATTCGAGTCGGAAGTGGGATTGGACCCGTCACCTTCGATCCCGTGCGCTTGGCAGTCTCGACAATCTCGAGTGCCGAGATGTCTAGAAGGCGGAAATCGAAGCCTTTGAGTCTGATTCGGATGCGTTGTCCTGCGGCCATAGTCTTGGTTGGTTAGTTTTTCTGGTCGAGAACCGCGGCCAATACTTGGGCCGGGACCTGTTCGAAGTGTGATGGCTCCATGGAGTAGGAAGCGCGTCCCTTGGAGAGTGAGCGGATGGAGGTTGCGTACCCGAACATTTCGGACAGCGGAACCTCTGCGTTGACGCTGGTGACGATCGTCTTAGTCTCGATCGACATGATCTTTCCGCGGCGACGGTTGAGATCGCCCATGATGTCGCCCTGATACTCCTCAGGAGTTACTGCCTCGACCTTCATGATCGGCTCGAGCAGGATTGACTTGGCATTCTTGAGACCATCCTTGAGCGCGAAGATAGCCGCCATCTTGAAGGCCATTTCGTTGGAATCCACGTCATGGTACGATCCGTCCACAATCTCAACATGGATATCGATCACAGGGTAGCCTCCGACAATACCGTTCAGCGCGGCCTCGTTAAGACCCTTGATGACTGCGGGGATGAAATCTTTCGGAATGGAACCACCGACGGTCTTGTTCTCGATCGTCACGCCCTTGCCCTTTTCATTCGGGGCGATTTTGATGACCACATGACCGTATTGACCGCGTCCACCTGACTGCTTTACCAGTTTACCCTCGCCGCCTGCCGAGTTGAGAATCGTCTCTTTATAGGCGATTTGAGGCTTGCCTGAGTTGGCCTCAACCTTGAACTCACGCAGCATACGGTCACGGATGATCTCAAGATGCAACTCACCCATACCAGCAATGATGGTCTGACCGGTCTCCTCATCGGTGAAGACGCGGAAGGTCGGATCCTCCTCGGAGAGACGTTGAAGCGCAGTGCCCATCTTCTCCTGGTCGGCCTTGGTCTTAGGCTCGATGGACATCGAAATAACGGGATCAGGGAAAGAAGGAGGCTCGAGGGCAATCGGTTCATCCTCGGTGCACAGAGTGTCACCTGTCGTGATATTACGGATACCGACAATGGCGGCGATATCACCCGAGTAGCAGGTGTCGATATCTTCGCGCTTATCAGCCTGGATCTGGATGAGTCGGCTGATGCGCTCACGCTTCCCGGTGCGTGGGTTCAAAACCGTGTCGCCTTTGCTTAATTTGCCTGAGTAGACACGGAAGAAAACGAGCTTTCCAACGAATGGATCGCTCCAAAGCTTAAAGGCGAGTGAGCAGAAAGGGGCGTTGTCATCAGTGACGGCAAACTTGTCCTTGCCATTATCAGGATCCATTCCCTTGGCGGGAGGGATGTCGATCGGACTCGGAAGATAATCGACAACGGCATCTAGAAGGTACTGGACACCCTTGTTCTTGAAAGCCGATCCCCCGGCAACAGGCACAAATCGGTTGGCCGTCGTCTGGCGACGAATAGCCCTCTTTAATATCTCCTTTGTGACGGGTTTCTCTTCAAGGAAAAGCGTTCCGACTTCCTCGTCAAGGTCGGTCATCTGGGAAACCAGGTCCTCGTAGGCAGACTCGGCGAGATCCTTCAGTTCTGCAGGGATCTCGGCGATCGTGTAATTAGAACCCATGCTAGCGTCATCTGCGTAGATGACGGCTTTTTGGTTCACCACGTCTATCTGGCCCTGAAGATGATCCTCGGCACCGATCGGAATAAGGATCGGCCAGGCATTGGCACCCAGTTTGTTGCGCATGTCGTTGACGGCATTCGCAAAATTTGCCCCCGTGCGGTCCATCTTGTTGACGAAAGCGATGCGAGGAACATTGTACTTGTTGGCTTGGCGCCAGACAGTCTCGGACTGTGGCTGAACACCGGCAACTCCGCAGAACACGGCGATGGCACCGTCAAGCACACGCAACGAACGCTCCACCTCAGCCGTGAAATCCACGTGGCCTGGCGTGTCGATGATATTAACGCGCATCTTGATGTCGTCGAACAGCTTCACAACACCTTCCTGCTTGATCTGGTTCCAGCTGCAAGTCGTGGCTGCGGAGGTAATTGTAATACCGCGCTCGCGCTCCTGCTCCATCCAATCGGTAGCAGTGGTCCCCTCGTGCACTTCGCCGATCTTGTGAATCATGCCGGTGTAGAAGAGAACGCGCTCGGTCAATGTCGTCTTGCCGGCATCGATGTGCGCGCAGATTCCGATATTGCGGGTGCGCTCCAGCGGGAAGGCGCGATCCGGTGAGTTCGGATTGGCTGTTTCGGTACTCATGGAAGTGATTGTATAAAGAACAATAGGACTGGGACTACCAGCGGAAGTGGGCGAAGGCGCGGTTGGCCTGTGCCATTTTGTGAAGATCGTCCCGTTTTTTAATAGCGGCCCCCTGATTGGCGGCGGCTTCCTTGAGTTCAGAGGCAAGGGCCTTCGACATCGGGACGCTCTTGCGTTTGCTTGCAAAGCCAACGATCCAGCGCATCGCAAGGGCAAGTTGACGATCGGCTGGAACTTCCATCGGAACTTGGTAAGTGGCTCCGCCTACGCGGCGGCTCTTAACCTCAAGGCGGGGGCGAGCGTTGTCCATGGCCTTCTGAAGAACATCAAGCGGATCAACCGCCTCGGTGCCATCACGGGTGCTCTCAATAGCTGTGTAAACAATACGTTCCGCAAGGGAACGTTTGCCTCCGCGCATGACGGTGGTGATAAGGCGGGCAACCAGCGGACTGGCGTAACGGAGATCACGCTTGACCTCTTTTGTGATGACGCGTTTGCGGCGGGACATGGTAAAGAAAAGTTGGAGTGTTGTTCGAGATTACTTCTTTTTCTTGCCGGTCTTGGCTTCTTCACCTGGCTTGGGGCGCTTGGCTCCGTACTTGGAGCGTCCACGACGGCGACCGTCTACGCCAAGGCAATCAAGACTGCCGCGAACGATATGATACCGGACTCCGGGGAGATCCTTCACACGGCCTCCGCGTACGAGCACGATTGAGTGCTCCTGAAGGTTATGTCCCTCACCGCCGATGTAGGCGATCACTTCCTGGCCATTGGTGAGGCGAACCTTGGCAACCTTACGAAGGGCGGAGTTCGGCTTCTTGGGGGTTCGGGTCATCACCTGCACGCAGACGCCACGACGCTGGGGACAATTCACGAGGGCAGGTGATTTGGATTTCACCTTGACCTGTTCGCGGCCCTTACGGACGAGTTGGTTGATGGTTGGCATTGTTAAAAAATGAGTGATCCCAATGCTTCTTCGATTGCCGTTCAGCAAAACCATCCTCGTGTTTGTAAAGGAACTGGTCCGCGTCACCACAGAGTCTTTAAGAACTCCGAAGAAGTCGGGAGGTGGGAAAGTAGGGAAACCACGTGAATCTGCAAGAAGATTTTATCATTTCGTCACAGATATTTTCATCGGGAGCAATGAGCCAAAGGATTAGCTCACCCCAACTGCGATCCCTTGGTGTAGAATTTTCCTCCTGTTTTCATTCCTCACAGCAGTATTAGGTGCAGGGCGTAGAAGGCATCTGAGATCATCGTTCAGGCTGCTGAAGGCTTATAATATCTATGCGGAATAGATATGAAAGTCAGTGTATTGCACTGTCATTTATAGCGCTCATGCGGTAGTCGGCATATCATTTTCGAGAGCGCCGCCCGACGTTCCGCCACCCGCTGGTAGCCCCAGTCGCTGAGGATGCGAAAAAGTGACACCCGTTGATAGATGCTCCACGCCACGTTGCCCGGGAAATTACCGCAGAGTGCCATCATTCTGAAGACAGCATCGGCTCCCCGCCTGATCCGCCCATCCACCTCAATCAGGTGAACTGCACCCATCGGTCGGTCTGAGGGAAATCCATAAGCCTCCCCCGCTCCGTCCTGCACAGGTGAAAACTCCAGACGGCCATTCCCTGCAATTATCCAACGACGCATCGAGGAGGTACAAAAACCGCACTCTCCATCATAGAGAACCAGAGGCAGGGGGCGTGGCGGTATATTCATGGGAATATCTTATCGTGACCCCAAAGAATCTCCGGTCAAATAGCATTGAAGCCATTGCCAAAAGAAATCTCCTCTTCTTCCAACCCTCATCGATGTTTTCTTTCTTCCCATCGTCTGCCTCTGCTAGCTTGCCATAATGAGTTCTAACTCCCGTAAAAAATCCCCTAACGCTTCCAATACATCTGCCAAGGCCGCGAAAAAGATTACCTCCCTGGAGCGAGCCCATTCATCCCTACTTCTCGACGGACCGAGTCGTGCCGCAAGCCGCGCCATGCTCTATCCGGTAGGATTCAGTGACAAAGATTTTGCCAAGTCGATCGTCGGTATCGCCTCGACCTGGAGCATGGTCACTCCGTGTAACATGCACATCGACGCACTCGCGCGCGAGTCCTCACTCGGCGTCGACAAGGCTGGAGGGAAAGCAATTATCTTCAATACCATCACGATCTCAGACGGCATCTCCATGGGCACCGAGGGGATGAAATACTCCCTTGTCTCCCGCGAGGTCATCGCCGACTCGATCGAGACCGTGGCCGGCTGCCAAGGCTTCGACGGTCTTGTGGCCATCGGCGGCTGTGACAAGAACATGCCCGCCTGCATCATGGCCATCGCCCGACTCAATCGTCCGGCTGTCTTTGTCTATGGCGGCACCATCCTGCCCGGCTGCCTGAACGGCAAACTAGTGGATGTGGTCTCGGTCTTCGAAGCGGTCGGACAGGAAGCTGCTGGCGTGATCTCAGTCAAGGAGCGTAAGGCCGTCGAGTCGTGCGCAATTCCGGGGCCAGGTTCCTGCGGTGGCATGTACACGGCCAATACCATGGCATCTGCCATCGAGGCGATCGGCATGAGCCTCCCGAACAGTTCCGCCCAGGCGGCCGTCTCCTCACACAAGGTGCAGGATTGCCGCGACGCCGGAGCCGCTGTCCTCAACCTTCTCAAGAAAGGCATCCGCCCCCTTGACATCATGACCCGTGAGGCGTTTGAGAACGCCATTACCGTCGTGATCGCCCTTGGCGGATCGACCAATGCGGTCCTCCACCTCCTCGCCATCGCCCACACGGCCGGCGTGAAGCTTTCCATAGATGACTTCACCAAGATCGGCAAACGGGTTCCCGTTCTCGCCGACCTCAAGCCGAGCGGCAAATACCTAATGTCCCAGCTCATCGAGATCGGCGGCATCGTCCCCTTGATGAAGGATCTGCTGGCCGCGGGGCTCCTCCACGGCGACTGCATGACCGTCACCGGAAAGACACTCAGGGAGAATCTGGCCGCCTTCAAGCCCTACCCCAAGGGACAGCAGATCATCCGCCCCATCTCCGACCCGATCAAAAAGGAGAGCCATCTCGTCATTCTCAAGGGAAACCTAGCCCCGGGTGGTGGCGTTGCCAAGATCTCCGGCAAGGAAGGCCTTCGCTTTGAAGGCAAAGCCCGAGTCTTCGACTCCGAGGAGAAAGCTCTCCAGGCCATTCTCGCCAAGAAGATCAGGAAAGGTGATGTCATCGTCATCCGCTACGAGGGACCCAAGGGGGGGCCCGGCATGCGTGAGATGCTTTCCCCGACCAGTGCCGTGATGGGACTTGGACTCGGCAAGGATGTCGCCTTGATCACAGACGGACGCTTCTCGGGAGGCACGCATGGATTTGTTGTCGGCCACATCACCCCGGAAGCCATCTCCGGCGGACCGATCGCCCTCGTCAAGGAGGGGGACATCATCACCATTGATGCCAGCAAGCGAACCCTCTCGAGCGACGTCACCGCCGCCGAACTCGCCAGGAGGAAGAAGACCTGGAAACAGCCGCCACCGCGCTACCGCCGTGGCGTTCTTGCCAAATACGCCGCCCATGTCACCGACGCCTCCCACGGAGCCGTGACCGATGACGGACTCTAAAACAGACTAAACCCCGAGTTTCGCCTCAGGGAACTCCTTGGCGACCGACTCGAAGACGGTCTTGGCAAACTGGACCCGAGCATACCACTTGTAGTCTCCGGCTATGAGCGTCCAGGGAGCAAACTTCGTCGAGGTTTTCTGAAACATGATTTCGGCCGCCTCGTTGTGCTGCCTCCACTTGCGGCGGTTGCGCCAGTCCTCATCGTTGATTTTCCAGTGCTTGTAGGGATCGGCCTGACGCTCCTTGAAACGTTTGAGTTGCTCTGCCTTCGAGACCTGAAGGAAGAGTTTGATCATGATCGCCCCACCCTCGACTAGGGTCTGCTCAAACTCGTTGATCTCGCGATAAGCCCTCGACCATTCATCCTTGGATGCGAACCCCTCAACTCTTTCCACCAGTACACGCCCGTACCAAGATCGATCAAACACGACCAATTCTCCGACCGGAGGAGTCTTATTCCAAAAGCGCCACATATAATGGTGACGATACTCCTCGGCTGTCGGTTTCTGAGTTGAGTAGACACGCACAAGGCGCGGATCAAGACGCTCCAGCGTGCGCTTGATAGCACCACCCTTCCCGGCGGCATCAGGTCCCTCGAGCACAATGATGACCGTGCGTTTGCTCTCCTTGAGGCGGAGTTGGAGATTTAACAACCCCAGTTGATACTTTTTGAGATCGCGCGCGTATGACTCCTTAGTGATCTGCTTGTTCTGGTCAAGTTGATCGAGTTTGAGGGTCTTGAAGTTCATGAAAAATGGATGTGGGAATATGGAATTGCTTGCCTACTCAATGATTCGCATCAGGAACTCAGGAAAAGAAAGACAGAAAGATCATTTTATCAATGTATCGATGACAATCTTCTCCGTGAGCAGTTCCGGAAGAACCATCGGTTCGCTTCCTTTTCCAGCAGGATAGAAAACCACGAGGGGAACTCCAACGCGATCGAAGGACTTGAGCGCCGCCGTGATTGCCGGGTCTGCATTTGTCCAGTCTCCTTTCATTGCTATGATACCCTTCTCCTTGATGAGCTGCCTGACAGCAGGGACATTGATCGCTGCGCGTTCATTGAACTGGCAAGTCAGACACCAAGAGGCTATGAAATCGAGAAACACAGGCTTTCCCTCGGCTCGGAGAGCAGTGAGGGCTTCCGGCGTGTAAGGAACCCATGCAATTCCATCTACTGCGCCGCTTGTCTTGAGCGTCGCGGGTTGTGTAACCCTGATCCGTTGCGCGGTGAAGGCAATGGCGGCAAGGGCTAGAAGACCAATCAGCGAGAGATAGACTACACGGGCCTGCGAGCCCCCGACAGAAAGAATCCCGAAGAGCCAAGCGCAGAATCCCAGGATTAGAAAGAGAGCCAACAGAATGAGAGCGGCTTCATTCCCACGCTGATTTTGCAGGACCCAGAGCAGCCAGAGATTGGTGGCAAGCAGAGGAAAACCCATGAACTGTTTCAAGCGTTCCATCCATACTCCCGGCTTGGGAATCCATTTTCTCCATCCCGGTTGTGCCGAGAGCAGTAGGTAGGGAAGAGACATGCCTAGTGCCACGGAGGCGAACATTGCCAGGATCACAAAGGAGCTCTGTCCAAAGGCAAAACCCAGCGCACTGCCGAGAAAGGGAGCCGTGCAGGGAGTCGCTAGAAGCGTGGCAAATAATCCCTGAAAGAAAGATCCTCCATATCCTTCACGACGCGCGGTATGATCCAGGGAAGTGGTGGCGCTGCCCGGGAGTGTAATCTCGAAGAGACCGAAGAGATTGAGAGCAAAGAGGAAGACAAGAACGCTGAGCCCAACGACAAAGAGAGGATTCTGAAACTGGAAAGCTCCCCAGGTTACTTGAGATCCGCCAGCCTTTAGGGCGATTATCAACAGACCCAGTCCCAGGAACCAGATGAAGATCCCCGCGGCGAATGCAAGTCCATGGCGGAAGATACGCTTTGGAGACTCACCGGCCTGGGCTATGAAGCTGAAGATCTTCAGCGAGATAACCGGCAAGACACACGGCATCAGATTCAGGATCAACCCCCCGAGAAAGCCGGAGAAAAGAGCCGCAAGGAGTACAAAGAGCGATGCTTTATCCGCGTCT